>PPYF01172363.1_pt1 | contig 11184 bp, 11 predicted proteins | sample 1559871 | NCBI WGS metagenome assembly PPYF01 (sample SAMN08240021, study PRJNA423297) | Human gut metagenome, whole genome shotgun sequencing project.
TCTGGAGGCGGCGGCAGGATGCGTTTACCCGTTTCGATTTCCCAGTCGCAGGAGTAGACAATCCCCATCGCGGTCGCTACCGGGCCTTCCATTCTCGCCATCAGATCAACCCATTGTCCCACGCCGGCGTCCTGTTTGAAGAAACGCGGATCGACCATATTCATGCTGCCGGTATAGGCGATGTAGTTATCAATCATCACCATCTTGCGGTGCTGGCGCAAATCCATACGGCGCAGAAAGACACGCATCAGATTGACCTTCAGCGCCTCAACCACTTCAATTCCGGCGTTACGCATCATGGCCGCCCACGGGCTGCGGAAAAAGGCCACGCTCCCGGCGGAGTCCAGCATCAGACGGCAATGAATGCCGCGTCGCGCCGCCGCCATCAGCGACTCTGCAACCTGATCCGCCATGCCGCCGGGCTGCCAGATGTAAAACACCATCTCAATGTTATGGCGCGCCAGTTGAATGTCGCGGATAAGCGCCTGCATCACATCGTCAGAGTCGGTCAGCAGTTGCAGCTGATTGCCTTTAACGCCAGCGATTCCCTGGCGTCGCTCACACAGCTTAAACAGCGACGAAGCGACGCTGCTGTTCTCTTCGGCGAAAATGTGTTTACAGGCTTTGAGGTCGTTCAACCACTTCGCGGTGGACGGCCACATCGCTCTGGCGCGTTCGGCGCGGCGTTTCCCTAAATGCAACTCGCCGAATGATAAATAAGCAATAATCCCTACCAGCGGCAGAATATAGATGATTAAGAGCCAGGCCATCGCGGAGGGAACGGCGCGTCGTTTCATTAAAATACGTAACGTCACACCGGCAATAAGTATCCAGTACCCCAGAATGACCAGCCAACTCACCACTGTGTAGAAGGTTGTCATAAATTTAAAAATCCTTTTGAAAGCGTATTGTTAAGAGTTTACGCATCAGGCTTCATCTGGCAAATAAAAACACCGGAAAAGCGCTGGTCTGCTCCCGACGAGAGGGTATAATGCCTGCTCTGGCACTGTAAGAGTAGTTAACATGAAGCGTAGTAGAACGGAAGTGGGACGCTGGCGCATGCAACGTCAGGCTAGCCGCCGTAAAGCGCGTTGGCTTGAAGGACAATCGCGTCGTAATATGCGTATCCACTCAATCAGAAAATGCATTCTCAATCATCAACGTAACACGTTATTGTTTGCGATTCACAGCATCTGATACAACCAGGGCACCGTATTCGGTGCCCATGAATGCAAACCCCGCCTGATTTAAAAGACTTGTTTATACGGTTTTACAGAAACTTGCGCATACACGCCCGCAGCCACATACGGGTCTGCGTCTGCCCAGGACTGCGCTTCTTCCAGCGATTCGAATTGTGCAATCACGGTTGAGCCGGTAAACCCGGCGGCACCGGGATCGTTGCTGTCGACGGCTGGCATAGGGCCTGCGGTCAACAGTCGGCCCTCATCATGGAGCAGTTGCAGGCGCGCCAGATGGGCAGGGCGGACGGAAAGACGTTTTTCAAGAGAATCGGCGATATCCTGAGCGTAAATGACATACAGCACGGGTAGAGCTCCTTAATCGGTAAAAGTCGTTAATTACGTTATTGGAAAGGTCTTTCAACTGCAACGCAAAGATAACGACTTTGTTAAGACCGTGCATAACGCAGGGACTTTTTGCGGTAATATTGCGTTTTAAATGCGGCTTACCGTGATGTCTTATTGAATATGATTGCTATTTGCATTTAAAATCGAGGCCTGGTTTTTTAACTGAAACGATTATGACTTCAATGACCCTTGATTTACCTCGTCGCTTTCCCTGGCCGACGTTACTTTCCGTTGGCATTCATGGTGCTGTAGTGGCGGGTCTGCTGTATACCTCGGTACATCAGGTTATTGAACTGCCTGCGCCCGCGCAGCCGATCTCAATCACAATGGTCGCGCCTGCCGATCTTGAGCCACCACAGGCGGTTCAGCCGCCGCCGGAACCCGTCGTCGAACCTGAGCCGGAACCTATTCCTGAGCCGCCAAAAGAGGCGCCGGTGGTGATTGAGAAGCCGAAACCTAAGCCGAAGCCAAAACCTAAACCGGTGAAAAAGGTTCAGGAGCAGCCTAAACGTGATGTTAAGCCTGCTGAACCGCGCCCGGCTGCACCGTTTGAAAATACGGCGCCGTCACGTCCGACAACGAATACCGCAGCGGCAACCAGCAAACCGGCCGTCAGTGTTCCTGCGGGGCCTCGCGCGTTGAGCCGCAACCAGCCGCAGTATCCGGCACGAGCGCAAGCGTTGCGTATTGAAGGCCGCGTGAAAGTGAAATTCGACGTCACTTCAGACGGGCGAGTGGAGAATGTTCAGGTGCTTTCCGCTCAGCCGGCGAATATGTTTGAGCGTGAAGTGAAAAACGCGATGCGCAGATGGCGCTATGAAGCAGGGAAACCGGGGTCGGGCTTAGTGGTTAATATCATCTTCCGTCTGAACGGCACCACGCAGATCGAGTAATCGCGATCCCCTTAAATCGTAGAGCGGATAAGGCGGCGCACCGCCTTATCCGGTAATTCATGCCTGAACCGGCAGCGGGCGAGGTTTACCGTCACTGTCTACCGCCACATAGATGAACAGCGCCTCGGTTGCTTTATAACGCTGACCGATTGGCTCTGACGCCACCTTTTTCACCCACACTTCAATATTAATGCTGACAGACGTTGTGCCGCGTTTAACGCAGCGGGCATAACAGCATACGACGTCGCCTACGGCGACAGGGCGCAGAAAACTCATTCCCTCAACGCGCACGGTCACTACGCGACCATGAGCAATTTCTTTAGCCTGAATCGCGCCGCCAATATCCATTTGAGACATGAGCCAGCCGCCAAAAATATCGCCGTTAGCATTGGTATCGGCGGGCATGGCCAGCGTGCGTAAAACTAGTTCGCCCTGAGGAGCGTTATTTGTTGTTGTCATTGTAGAACCGACTGTGAAGAAAGATTTCAGGCGCGAATGCTACTATGATTTGCGCAGGGAGAACAGAGGGGAAACGCGCGCCAGGCTGGCGTGAAGGGGATGCCAGACCAGACGGTCTGGCAAACAGAACTCAGGATTTATCTTCCTGCGGCAGATGGCGGTAAATGTAGACTCCGCTCAGAAGGGTAAAAATCAGCGTCAGCGCAGTTAAACCGAACACTTTGAAGTTGACCCAGATGTTTTGCGGCAGCCAAAACGCGATGTAGATATTGGCGAGCCCGCAGAGGATGAAAAATACGGCCCATGCCAGGTTCAGCTTAGACCAGACCGGCTGCGGCAACGTCAGTTCTTTCCCTAACATGCGTTGAATCAGCGGCTTTTTCATGACCCACTGGCTTATCAGCAGCGCACCGGCAAACAGGCCGTAAATCACCGTCACCTTCCACTTAATAAACTCATCGTTGTGGAAGAAAATGGTCAGGCCTCCGAACACGGCAACCAGAACGAAAGTGATCAACGCCATCTTTTCGACCTTGCGATAGCGAACCCAACTGTAGATCAACACAATGGCTGTCGCGACAATCAGGGCGGAGGTCGCCGCATAGATGTCGTACAGCTTATAAAAAGCAAAAAAGACAACCAGCGGTAAAAAATCAAGAAACTGCTTCATTCTTCGATTCCGTAATCAAAAGTTTTGGGCAAACTGGCCCTTAACACGTTCAGGGTTATTGGCGAATCAACATATACAGGCGGAACAAATAGATGAGCAATATGGCGGAAATCAAATTGCTCAGCGTATTCGCCAACACTGCGCCAACATTCGGCGTCAGCGCTGCAAAACTGGGGGCAAACAGCAGCAAGAGCGTTTTCGCCAGTAACCAGCCGATCACCGCCGGAGCGACCAGTCGCATATTAGACCACGCCAGACGCATACTGTTGCGCATGGCGGCAAATACGCCCATCTTGTCCTGAACCAGCATCACCGGCGCAAGCGCCAGCAGAATCGCCATCAAAATCCCCGGTACGACAATCAGCATAATACCGATTTGCACTAACAGGGTAGTCAGAAAAATCAGGACAAACAATTTAGGTAAAACCGGCGCGCTGGCACCGATAGCACGTAATGCGCTGACCCGATGACCGGCGGAAATCAGCTGGATCATCAGCAAAACGCCCCCTGCCAGGATCGCATTGCCAATGAGTCCTGAAAATGTTGATGCCGCTGAAGCCCGTAATAATATTTGCTGCTGTTCCGGCGTCATGTTCTGCACCAGATCGAACAAGCCGACGCTACCGGTCAGATGATCCCCTTCACTGAGTTGTGCGATTTGGGCATCGCTGGGGGAAAAGGCATGACCTAAAACCACCGTAATAAATGCGCACAGCAACGAAACCAGCAAGATGGTTACAAATTGATTACGGAAAAAGTTCCCCGTGTCACGGTAAACGGACTTCGCCGTGATAGACATGCACTCTCCTTGAGTTTTGCAGGTGTTAATTTGCGGGCAATTGTACCCTGGATAACTCTACAGTGGCAGCATCACGGGGTGTATGGAAAAGCATATCTTTGTAAAGCGCGGGTAATTTTGGCTGCGAAAGCGCCAGCCGTCCTCTTTTTTACAATCCATCCGCCTGGTCGAAAAAGGTTATTCATCACTAAAATTCGGAAAATTTGATTCAAACGGCTTTAACCAGGATTTTAGATGCAAGTTCTAAATTAATCTGGATCAATAAAGGTTAAATTACAGGACCTAATGTGATCTGTATTGGATCACTTATTACTCCATTGTAGGTATATTCGTGACGCATTTATAACCATAACGATGGAGCGGATATGAAAAAGTTAACAGTGGCAGCCCTGGCAGTAAGTACTCTTCTCTCTGGTAGTGCGCTTGCGCATGAGAGCGGTGAGTTTTTTATCCGTGCGGGCTCGGCGACCGTGAGACCGACGGAAGGGGCAGGCGGAACGCTGGGGCATCTGAACGGTTTTGACGTCAGTAACAATACGCAACTCGGTTTGACTTTTACTTATATGGCAACCGACAACATTGGTATTGAACTGCTGGCGGCGACGCCGTTCCGCCATAAAATTGGGACAGGGGATACCGGTGATATCGCTACCGTGCGTCACCTGCCGCCGACATTAATGGCGCAGTGGTACTTTGGCGACGCCAGTAGCAAACTGCGCCCTTATATTGGCGCGGGTGTAAACTACACCACCTTCTTTGACGAAGGTTTCAACAACAATGGTAAAGAGACAGGGTTGTCCGATCTGAGTCTGAAGGATTCCTGGGGAATGGCCGGGCAGGTGGGTATGGATTACCTGATTAACCGGGACTGGTTAATTAACATGTCGGTCTGGTATATGGATATCGATACTACCGCAAGCTATAAACTCGGTGGTGCCCAGCAGCATGACAGCGTCCGCCTCGACCCGTGGGTATTTATGTTCTCTGCCGGTTATCGTTTCTGAGTTTATATGACCCATCTAAAAAGCGGGCTGTCATACAGCCCGCTTTTTATATTCTGCTGATTTCAACATCATACCTCTCCCTGAGATGCTATCTTTGAAACAAGCCTGTTTTGAGAGCATTGACGATGATAGTAACTCAAGCCCTTCTGCAACAAAAAATCGCGACCCTGGAATCGATAGTCAGAGATGAAGAGGCTGAGTTCACTTTACAGGCGCTGCGTATGCTGCTGGATGCAATGCATAAGATTGATGTGCTGGAAGAGAATATTACTACGCCCGTTCGTTTACCTTATTGCAGTTCGAGTCCGGTTTGTGAGATTGAAGCTGGGTATGCCGCTGGCGTCAGTGACTGCCGTGAGGCTATTCGCAGGGCGGGATACCCGATTGAAGGAGATGATTAATCACTGAAAACTGTACTGTATCAGCAAAATCTACTAACGTATTCGGCCCCGTGATTCAGGCTTAAGGTGCCTCAGTGAAGATTGTTCAGGACAGCCTAAGAAATAGCCAGGCGTTGTTGATGTCAGCGCTTATCACTTTACTTTTTACTTCACTGTATCTCTTTATTATTTACGAACAACGACAGGCCGTTGTGAATGAAGGGATGAGTCGTCTGCAAACGCGGATGATGGATATTTTCAACGATAACGAACTCATCGCCGATGCGACAGGGGTTCGCTATCACCAGATCAAAAATGCCGGGCAGTGCGGCAACCTCTCAAGGTTTTCCCCCAGAGATGCGGATTCATGGGGAATCAATGCCGACCGGGCGCGGATCCATTCCGCAACGGGCACTATTGTTTCCCGTCAGCCCAATATTAACGCTTTATGTATGTTTGCGGCGGCGGAGTTTATTCGGGATCGGATGAACACCCTTAATCCGGGGGATTATGCCGCGCATCGCTACATTATCGCCAAAGATGCCAGCTATTTTTATTGGTTCACGCCAGCAGATGCAAAACCCTTCTATTTTAGCGACTCTAAAATGGCGGGCGATATCACCGACTTTTTCTTACCGCCCGTGGGCTTTTATACGCGTCTGCTGCAAAAGAATGTCAAATCCAAGTCGCTCAGTTCAACGGACTTTTATACGGACAAAATCACGAATGAAAAAGCGTACAGCGTAGTCAGTTATATTTACGATCTTTCTGGAAAAGAGATCTCCGATCATATCGTTGCGTATCTGGTGTATGACCACTCTAAACCTGAGCTACAGGAGGCGCTGACGGAGGCCTTTGAACATCATATTCCACCCGGCCTTAATGTGGCTCTGGTGCATACGCCCACGCAGGAAAATCTCTGCCTGAGCGGTGATTGCCAGCCTGTCGCCGGGGAGTCCATCCGCGCAATGTCTGCAAAATATGCGTTCCATTCTTCACTCTCTCTGCATCGGTTCGTCAGATACGACACGCAGGCCGGGATTGCGATTCTGCTGGCGCCATTCTTCTTTATCCTGATCTTCCTCGGCTTAAAATTCTGGCTGAACGCGAGCGACCTGAAGGTGTATATCGACTCGCTGACGGGCTGCTTTAACCGCAAGATCCTTGATATTGTGAAGCGCAGGGATTTAACGCGCAGCTGCGTGGTGCTGCTGGATTGTAATAAGTTTAAAGCCATCAACGACACCTGGGGGCATGTGGCGGGAGACCGGGCGTTGCAAATCATCGCCAACAGAATGCTCTCTAACACCCGCACCAGTCATGACCTGGTGATTCGTACCGGCGGCGATGAGTTCGTTATTTTGCTTTACCGCGCGCAGATTGGTGACGCGATAGCCATCGCGGAGCGGATAACCGGCCAGATAAATGATTATGCATTTATGGTTGATGGTCATGTTGTACCGCTGTCAGTGTCATGGGGCGTCGCAGAAGTAACCCGCGATCTGGATACGGCTATTCAGGATGCGGATAACGAAATGTACAAAATGAAGCAGGTGAGGGAATGACGGGATTGGCCCGATAAGCATGGCATTATCGGGCCTGTTGCCTGCGCAATATTATGCGCGGGTCGCGGCTTTCATTGCCGTGACAAACGCTTTCAGCTCGGTCAGCATCTGCCCGGGGTTTGCGACGTTTTTCTCAATGAGCTTAACGATTGCTGACCCGGAAATCGCCCCGGCGGCGCCGGCTTCAATGGCACCTGTAACCTGTTCCGGGGAAGAGATGCCAAAGCCCTGCAACGGGGGCGCGGCGTTATACTCTTTCAGTTTTTCCACCAGATGATGCAGCGGTAATGCGGCGCGGTTTTCTGCGCCCGTCACGCCTGCCCGCGAAAGCAGATAGGTATAACCGCGGCCATAAGAGGCTATCTGGCGCAACAGATCGTCATCGGCATTGGGCGGGCAGATGAAAATCGGCGCCACGTTGTGGAGTAATGCCGCCTGACGGAAGGGCGCAGACTCCTCAACAGGCACATCCGCCACCAGTACGGAATCCACGCCGACTTTCTCGCACTGCGCGTAAAATTCGTCGATCCCTTTGCTGAACACCAGGTTGGCGTACATAAGCAGACCAATCGGAATCGTCGGATGTTTCTGACGAATCAGCGCCAGCATCTCAAAGCATTGCGTAGGCGTTACGCCTGCGGCAAACGCGCGCAGCGTGGCTTCCTGGATGGTCGGCCCGTCTGCCAGCGGATCGGAGAACGGAATGCCGAGTTCAAGGGCGTCGGCGCCGGCTTCAATCAGCGTATCAATAATGTTCAGTGACTGTTCAACGGAAGGATCGCCCAGGGTCACGAAGGGGACAAATGCGCCTTCCTTGCGATCCTTCAGCTGTGCAAACAGGTTTTCATAGCGTTCCATCAGATTTCCCCTCGCGCTTTCAGAATATCGTGTACGGTGAAAATGTCTTTGTCGCCGCGACCGGAAAGGTTAACGACCAGCAACTGTTCTTTTTCTGGATTTTCACGCATCATTTTCAGGGCGTGAGCCAGGGCGTGGGACGACTCCAGCGCCGGGATAATCCCTTCATGCAGACAGAGCGTTTTAAAGGCTTCCAGCGCTTCATCATCGGTGATCGACACATAATCGGCGCGACCAATGCTGTTCAGATACGCGTGCTGCGGCCCAACGGACGGGAAATCCAGCCCGGCGGAAATGGAGTAGGACTCTTCAATTTGCCCTTCTTCGGTTTGCATCATCGGCGCTTTCATACCGAAATAGATGCCTACGCGGCCATGCTTCAGCGGTGCGCCGTGCTCGCCTGTTTCAATCCCGTGGCCGCCAGGTTCGACGCCAATCAAACCCACGCTGGTTTCGTTGATGAAGTCCGCAAACATGCCGATTGCGTTGGAGCCGCCGCCCACGCAGGCAATCACGGCATCCGGCAGACGACCTTCTTTTTCGAGGATTTGCGCCTTCGTCTCTTCCCCGATCATGCGCTGAAATTCACGGACGATGGTCGGGAACGGGTGCGGGCCTGCCGCAGTTCCGAGCATATAGTGCGCGGATTCATAGCTGCCGGACCAGTCGCGAAGCGCTTCGTTGCAGGCGTCTTTCAGGGTGGCGGAGCCGCTGTGTACAGGGATCACTTCCGCGCCCATCAGTCGCATACGAAAGACGTTTGGCGACTGACGCTCGACGTCTTTTGCGCCCATATAGATACGGCATTTCAGACCGAGCAGGGCGCTGGCGAGCGCGGAAGCCACGCCATGCTGACCTGCGCCCGTTTCGGCGATAATCTCTGTTTTACCCATGCGTTTCGCCAGCAGCGCCTGCCCCAGTACCTGGTTTGTTTTGTGCGCGCCACCGTGCAGTAAATCTTCACGCTTCAGATACAGCGTGGTTTTGGTGCCGGCGGTGATATTCTGGCATTTGGTCAGCGCGGTTGGACGGCCTGCATAGTTCTTCAGCAGATCGGCAAACTGGGCCTGAAACTGCGGATCTTTCTGCGCACTGACGAACGCTTCTTCCAGCTGGCGCAGGGCAGGCATCAGAATCTGCGGGACATACATGCCGCCAAATTCACCAAAGTAGGGATTGAGTAATGTTGTCATGTTTTCTTCCTTAATATGCGCGCAGTGTCTGAAAGACCGAGGCCAGAAGGTGTGCATCTTTGATGCCCGGCTGTGACTCTACACCAGAATTAAAATCGAGACCGGCACAGCCGGTTTTTGCCGCTTCCACGCAGTTGTCTGCGCCTAATCCGCCCGCCAGCAATACGTTGTCCAGCGTTTCACCGTTCAATAACGACCAGTCAAAACGTTGGCCGCTGCCGCCCTGACCGTTATCGAGAACGTACTTATCAACGTGCTGGTAATCACGAGCTGGCAGTGCGTCGCCCACGCTAAGCGCTTTCCAGATTTGTACCTGTTCCGGTAATGCGGCGCGCAGAGCATCGACATAAGCCTGGTCTTCACTGCCATGCAGTTGCACGGCCTTGAGCGACAAGGTGGTCGCTTTTTCACATACCTCGGTGATAGCGGTATTGCGGAATACGCCGACATATTGCAGGGGGGCTGCGGCTATCACCTCGCGCGCCTGGTCGAGATTTACGACGCGAGGCGACGAGGGAACAAAAATCAGTCCGCCATAAATGGCGCCTGCTTCGTAAGCGGCTTTTGCATCCTGAGCGCGCGTCAGGCCGCAGACTTTGTTCTCGCCAAGCAACACGCGACGCACGGCGGCGTGCAGATCGGCATGGGACATCAATGCAGAACCGATCAGGAAACCGTTAGCGAAGTGGCTTAGCTCGCGCACCTGTGCATAGGTATTAATCCCGGACTCGCTGATCACGGTCACGCCGTGCCCCAGTTTTGGCGCAAGCTGACGGGTACGGTTAAGGTCAATCGACAGATCGCGCAGGTCGCGGTTATTAATGCCGACGACTTTCGCACCCAGCGCGATGGCGCGCTCCAGTTCTTCTTCGTTACTGACTTCCGTCAGCACGCCCATTTTCAGACTGTGGGCGACGGCGGAAAGCTGGCGATATTGCTCGTCATCCAGTACGGAGAGCATCAGCAGACAGGCATCGGCCTGGTAGTAACGCGCCAGATAGATTTGGTAAGGATCGATGATGAAGTCCTTACACAGAATTGGCTGCGGCGCGATACGGCTGACAACAGTGAGAAAGTCAAAACTCCCCTGGAAATATTTCTCATCGGTCAGAACGGAAATCGCCGACGCGTAATGTTTATAAACACCGGCAATCTGCGCAGGGTCGAAGTCATCACGAATCACCCCTTTGGAGGGGGACGCTTTTTTACACTCCAGAATAAATGCGGTACGCGTGCCTTGCAGCGCATCATAGAAATGGCGGGCACTTGGCTGAACCTCATTCTGGAAACTGGCTAACGGTTGTTGTTGTTTACGGGCTTCTACCCAGATCGCCTTATCCGCGACGATTTTCGCTAAAACGGTTTGCATTATTTACCCTCTTGCCGCCAGTGCGGTAACCCGGTCATAAGCTGCGCCACTGCGCAGTACATCAATCACAGTTTGCGCATTGGCCTTTAAATCTTCCTTACCATGCAGGCGCATTAACATGGCGACATTCGCAGCGACAGCGGCCTCGTGAGCGGCTTCACCTTTACCTTGTAACAAGCGGGTGAGAATGTCACGGTTTTCTTCCGGCGTGCCGCCTGCCAGCTGTTCCTGGTGATACGGGGTGAGGCCGAAGTCTTCCGCCGTGAGCTGGTAGCTCTTGATTTCGCCGTCGTGCAGTTCAGCCACAATGGTTGGCGCATGCAGCGACACTTCATCCATACCGCCGCTGTGAACCACCGCCGCACGCTGATAACCCAGTACCCGCAGGGTTTCGGCAATGGGCAGCAC
>PPYF01526248.1_pt1 | contig 11184 bp, 5 predicted proteins | sample 1559871 | NCBI WGS metagenome assembly PPYF01 (sample SAMN08240021, study PRJNA423297) | Human gut metagenome, whole genome shotgun sequencing project.
GCATCTTTTGAAAATAGGAAATACTTATGAAGAATATAATCAAATTTGCAGTAGGCAATCCGGTTACGATTTGTATGGTTGTATTTGCCCTCTTATTATTAGGAAAGGTATCATACGACCAGTTGAGCGTGGACTTATTGCCGGATCTGAATAATCCCCGCCTGTTTATCGAACTGAAGGCGGGAGAGCGTCCGCCCGAAGAGATTGAAAAACAGTTCGTGAAAAACATGGAATCCATGGCTATCCGGCAGAGTGACGTGACGCAGGTGTCTTCCGTGATTAAAGCGGGCACGGCACGGATTACCGTAGAATATACGTGGACAAAGGATATGGATGAGGCTTTTCTCGATTTGCAGAAAGCTATGAATCCGTTTGCGCAGAATAAGGAGATTACTGAATTAAAGATTACGCAGCACGATGCGAATCTGTCGCCGGTTGTCCTGGTGGGTATGTCTCATCAGAATATCACGGATATGGCGGAATTGCGGAAGATTGCGGAAAGTTATATCCGTAATGAGCTGATTCGGCTGGAAGGTGTAGCCGAAGTCACCCTTTCGGGAGAGGAAGAGACTACTCTTACCGTTCAGACCGATCCTTATAAATTGGATGCTTTCCAACTGAAGATAGAGGATATCGCTTCGCGCATCGAATCCAACAATCAGAGCATATCCGGAGGACGGGTAAGCGAATTGGGATTGCAATATCTGGTGAAAAGTTCGAGCTTGTTTTCTACGGAAGCCGATTTTGAGAATCTGATAGTCGGATATAAACCGGTACAACCACAGGAAGCTTCGGGAAATAGCTCTTCGGAAACTGCGGCGGATGTCAACAAAGCTCCTGTCTTCCTGAAGGAAGTAGCGACTGTGCAGTTTATGAATGCCCGTCCCGCGAATATTGTACGTATTAACGGGAAGCGCAGCATCGGCCTGTCTATCTATAAGGAAGTGCGTTTCAACACGGTGAAGGTGGTAGATGAGGTAACTGGCCGGTTGGCTGTAATAGAGGATGCTTTGCCCGGCTATCATTTTTAGGTCATCTCCAATCAGGGAACTTTCATAAAAAGTGCTATCGGAGAAGTGAAGAGCAGTGCTGTATTGGGTATTGTCCTTGCTGTCATTGTCTTGTTCGTATTTCTCCGTCGAATGGGGACAACACTGATTGTCAGCCTTTCTATTCCGATTTCTATTGTGGCGACTTTCAATTTGATGTTCTTCAACGGACTTACGCTGAATATTATGACACTGGGAGGTCTGGCCCTCGGGGCGGGTATGCTGGTGGATAATGCCATTGTAGTCATTGAAAGTATTTTCCGGAATCAGGAGAAAGGGGGAAGTGTCAGGGAGGCTGTGATTATCGGCACCGCCGAGGTGGCAAATGCGGTCATTGCTTCTACATTGACGACTATTGTAGTCTTTCTCCCGATTGTTTACCTTCATGGGGCTTCGGGGGAGTTATTTAAAGATCAGGCGTGGACGGTTACATTCTCGCTCGTATCTTCCTTGTTTGTAGCTATTCTGGTGATTCCGATGCTATACACCCAGCTCTCCGGCAAGAAAGTAAAAATGGAAGAGGTGAAGTCAATCCGTATCACTGGATATAGCAAGCTGCTGCGCAGATTGGTCCGACGTCGTTGGTGGGTGATTGGTATGGCGGTGCTGTTGCTTGTCGTAACAGGTCTGCTGACTCCGTTCATCGGTACGGAGTTTATGCCGCGGGCGGAAAGTAAAGCCTTTACTGCTGTTGTGAAAATGCCCGAAGGTACGCAGATGGAACGTACTGCCGCTGCTGTGGGCAATCTCGAAGATTTATTGTACACCATCGTCGGGGGCGATTCTATGTGCACGGTATATAGCCATGTCGGAGAAGGAAGCGGCTCGGAAAATGCCATATTTGAAGGAGAGAATACGGCGATGATGAAAATCATTCTTTCGCCGGAGTGTACTCTTTCGCCGGAAAAGGTCATCGCGCAGTTCCTTGAAGAAGCGAAGAATCCCGACGGTCTGGAATTGTCTGTCCGGCAGGATGAAAACTCTTTGAGTTCGCTGTTAGGCAGTGAAGGGGCGCCTATTGTCGTGGAAGTGAAAGGGGAGGAACTGGATGAGATAGCGCAGATTACCGGAGAGGTAAAAGAACGGATGCTTGGCGTGGAAGGACTCTATGATGTGGTTACTTCCATTGAAGACGGTGCTCCGGAAGTTGTGATTTCAATAGACCGTACCATAGCCGGCATCAATAATCTGAGTGTGGCTACGGTGATTGAACAGTTGAAGCAGCAATTAAGCGGCAAGGAAGCCGGTAAAATGGAATATCGCGGCGAGATGCGTGATATTGTGATTAAAGTGCCGGATATATCGCTGGGTTCTCTTGGTTCACTTGTCATCAGAAGCGGCACACAGCAATTTCTCTTGCACGAGATAGCTACCATTACTCATGGACAGGCGCCTAAGGAAATTTTACGCCGCAACCAGAGCCGTATAGGTAAAATAATGGCCAACATGAATAGCGGCAAATCACTTGATAAAATAGCGGCGGAAGTACGTCTGACGGTTAAGGATATTGATTTGCCTGCCAATTATACAATCACAGTGACCGGAGAGGAAGAAAAGAGGCAGGAGTCCATGCATAGCTTGTTGTTTGCTTTATTACTCTCTGTGGTACTTGTTTATATGGTGATGGCTTCGCAGTTTGAATCGCTGCTGCATCCCTTTACGATTTTGCTGACCATTCCGTTGGCTGTGGTAGGCGCTATCTTGCTTTTCTTCATTACCGGAACCACTATTAACATGATGGGTGTCATCGGTATCGTGATGTTGGGAGGTATCGCTGTCAATAACTCTATTATTCTGGTAGACCGTATCAATCAGCTCAGTCAGGCGGGAATGGAACTGACCGATGCCATTGTGGAAGCGGGGCAGCAGCGTATCCGTCCTATCATTATGACCACGCTGACTACGATTCTGGCCATGCTTCCGATGACATTCGGCTTTGGTGAAGGCGCTTCTCTCCGTTCGCCGATGGCTATTGCCGTTATCGGGGGATTGATAACTTCTACCTTGATGAGTTTGATGGTTATCCCATGTGTATATTATGTCCTTGAAAGAATGAAAAGGCGCATAAATCACCGAACTAAAAAAAGCTGAAGATGAACGTTTTACTAACCAGGAGAATTACGATTTGTATGCTGTTTATTGCGCTTAGCCTTTTGGGCTATGTGTCCTACAAACAGCTTCCGGTGGAGTTGTTACCCAATGCGGAGCTTCCGGTACTGTTTATCCAAGTGTCGTCGCAGCAGGATATGGACCCTTCGTATGTGGAGTCGGAAGTGATTATTCCGCTCGAAGGAGCGGTCAGTACGATAGGGGGAGTAGACAAACTGCAATCGTATATAGACAGGAGGCAGTCGAGCATACAAATTGATTTTAAGAAGAATATCAACTTTAAGATGACCTCTCTTAAACTACAGGAAAAGGTGAATGAAGTGGCGGCTTCCTTTCCCGGTGGTTTTACGGTGCAGGTGCAGAAAGTCGATATTGCGCAGATGAACAACAACTTTATGGTACTTCAGGTGCGCGGCTCGGGAGGAACAGACCGTGTCAGGAACTTGGTGGAGGATAATATCCTTCCCGATTTGGAGAACATAGACGGTGTAGCGTCTGTCAACGTATATGGAGGACGGCAGAAAGCGATTGAGATACGCCTCAATCCGGAAACGTGCAAAGCGTTGAATCTTACGCCGTCCAAGATAAGCAGCCTGCTTTCACAGAATACGCAGGAAAAAACGTTTGTCGGTTTTGCCAATGAGCCGGACAGTAAGAACTTTGTCCACGTCAATGCGATGTATACGAAAGTGTCCGATCTGGAAAACATTGTGGTGGCTTCCGGCCCCGTTCTGTTGAAAGATGTGGCAACCGTATTCTTCGATTTGAAAGATGAAACCACTTATAGCCGTGTGAATGGGAAAGAGGCTGTCTCGGTTGTACTGATAAATGATTCGCAGACCAATCTGATTGAGCTTTCTCACCGCACCTCTGATGCGATTGACAGACTGAATGAAAAGCTGGTTCCGCTTGATTTGGAAATAGTCATTCAGGAGAACAAGGCTGAAGTCATGGAGAATAACATCAATCAAATCATTAATCTGGCGTTGGTGGGTGGATTGCTGGCTGTTTTTATCCTCTGGCTTTTTCTGAAAAATATGCGGCTGGTATTCTTTATCGCACTTTCAATCCCGATTTCAGTCTATACGGCTTTCAACTTCTTCTATGCTTCCGGCATCACTATCAATAGCCTCACATTGGTGGGAATGGCGCTCGCCATCGGGATGTTGCTGGATAATAGTGTCGTAGTGCTCGAGAATATTTATCGTTTATCCGGAAGCGGCTGCACGCCCGAACGTTCGGTCACTCAAGGCACCAAAGAAGTGTGGCGCTCCATTGTGGCGGCTACGCTGACTACGGTCACCGTCTTCCTGCCGTTTGTCTTTTCGGATAATTTCCTGATTAAACTGATAGGGCATCATATCGGGGTATCCATTATATCCACGCTGACCATTTCCTTGTTCGTAGCTTTGCTTTTCATTCCGATGGTCACCTATGTGATTCTGAAAAAGAAGAAAGGGAAAAGCGTCGTTTATGAGCAGGTATCGGTCATTCAACGTCCGATACAGGTGTATCTGGTTTTGTTGAAGACTTGTATGCGTCATCCGGGCGTCACTATATCCGGAGCTGTGATTTTGCTGTTTGCCACTCTGATAGCATCGTTGACCTTGAATGTGCAGCAGATGAAAGAGGTGGATTCGGACCGGTTTAATATCAGCGTCATGATGCCTACGGGAAGTACCCTTGAAAATACGGACAAGATAGTCAAGGTGCTGGAAGAGCGTCTGGCGGATTTTCCCGAAAAGAAAGACTTGATTTGCCGTGTCCGCGAGAAAGAGGCGACCATTACGCTCGTTTTGCAAAAAGACTATCAGAAGATAGGTAAACGGAAAATAGCGGATATCAAATCGGACGTGCAATCCAAAGTCTCGAACATCAACGGAGCGGAAATCTATGTCTCCGATGCGATGGGAGGGGGACAGGAAAACTCGGCATTGAGCAGTCTCGGAGGATTCATGCGTTTACTGGGTATCGGTGATAATAATGAACGGGTAGTTGTCAGGGGTTCCGATTTCGAAATGATGCAGATGGTGGCCGAGGAAATACGCTATCTGCTGGATGAACAGGAATTTGTACAACATACTCATGTCTCATACACTCCCCGTCAGGCGGAGATAAATCTGAACTTTGACCCGATTCTGCTGACCGCTTATGACATCAATCGCGCTAATATAACTTCCGGATTGACGGCACTCAATAACGAGCTCTCTTCCGAAGTGACTTTTAAAGTGGGAGAAGATAATTATGACATTATCATCCGCGACGAGATTCAGAAAAAGAGTACGGAGACGGAAGAAGAAGCGGAGGAGAAGGCTCAAAAAGAAAAGACGGTTGATGACTTGCGTGCCGTCCGGATAGAAAATGCGAAGGGTGGACTGCACAATCTGGAAGACATAGCATCCATCAATTATGGTCGTGGACGTTCGCGGATTATCCGTGTCAATCAGGATAAACAGCTTGAAGTATATTATAATTTTTCAAAGGATGTGCAGTCCTCGAACGAATTGCTGGGTAGTTACCGTTCTGATATAGACCAGTTGATTGCCGGCTATAACCTTCCGTCCGGCGTTGCCTTGCAGGTGTTCCATGAAGAAGACCAGTTCGGGGATTTCAAATTTCTCATTCTGGCGGCTTTCATCTTAATCTTTATGATACTTGCTTCTGTTTTCGAGTCTGTGGTAACGCCTTTCGTTCTGCTCTTTACGATTCCGCTGGCTGCCATCGGCTCTTTGCTGGCGCTGCTGCTTTCGGGCAATAGCCTGATGAACGCAAATACGCTGACCGGATTTCTGATTCTGCTGGGGGTAGTCGTAAATAATGGAATCATTCTGATAGACTACGCCAATATTTTACGCAAAAGGGGCTATCGCCGGAACCGGGCATTGATGACTGCCGGCATGTCACGTATCCGTCCGATTCTGATTACTTCCATCACGACGATTGCCGCCATGCTTCCGTTGGCTATGGGAGATACGGAATATGCCGGAGCTATCGGTGCGCCTTTTGCCATTACAGTAATCGGCGGACTTCTTTTTTCAGCTCTGTTGACGTTGATTCTAATCCCTACTGTCTGTATGGGATTGGAAAATGTGCTTCAGTGGTATCGTTCGTTATCCCGCAGAATGTGGATTTTCCACTTTATCCTTTTCGTGTCCGGTGTGATTGGTATCTGGTTATATGCCGAAGGAATGCTTTGGCAATCTATCTATCTCGTAGCATTGATTGCGGGCATACCGGGACTGACTTATTTCGCGCAGACAAGTCTCAGAAGGGCTAAATTGAAAGTCATAGATCCGGATGAAGAAATACATATCTCTGTCCGCAATCTGGTTAAGATATACGACTGGCCGGGACATATCAGCCGTCAATGGCATAGCGGCCTGCAAATACGTAAACGGTTGGGTTTGAGCAATGAATACCGCTCCCTAAAAGACTTTGTCAATGTATTGTGGCAATTCGGCATATTGGTATTCGGCATCTATTTCACTTATTTCTTCATTCAGAACAGGCTCTGGATATTCTTGTTCTCGTTTGCTATTTATGCGTCGGTTCTCTATTTGTGGAGAAAGATACGGTCCTACTTATATTATCGTTACGAAAACAGCCGGGGAGTGAAGATAGTGAACCGTGTGATATTCTGGGGATTGCCCCCTGTCATCCTGTTTGAGTTGTTCAAGCGGCTGGACAATAACGGTCTGGTTGTTATGATCGGGCTGTTATGGTTTGCAGGTATTGCCATCTATGTCACCTCTCAGTATTTGTATGACCATACTATAAATATAGAGCGTGTCACCGGACGATTTGCCGGACTTCGCCGTTCTTATTTCCGTATGGTGAAGAGTGTTCCTTTGATTGGGAAACAACGCAAACCTTTCAAGGCATTGCGTGGAGTATCATTCGAGATTCAGACAGGTATGTTCGGGCTTTTGGGACCCAATGGAGCCGGAAAGTCAACTTTGATGCGTGTGATTTGCGGTATCTTCGAGCAAAGTTACGGCAGTATCTGGATAAATGGTATGGATACCCGTATCTATCGGGAAGAACTGCAAAGCCTGATAGGATTCCTGCCACAGGAATTTGGCACTTACGAGAATATGACATCGTGGGAATTTCTGGATTATCAGGCTATACTGAAAGGAATAATAGACGGAGACTTGCGCAAGGAACGGCTGGAATATGTGCTGAAAGCGGTACACATGTATGAGCGGAAAGACGAAAATATAGGCTCTTTCTCGGGAGGTATGAAGCAACGGATCGGTATTGCATTGATTCTGCTCCACTTGCCGCGCATACTGGTAGTGGATGAGCCTACGGCGGGACTTGACCCCCGTGAACGTATCCGTTTCCGTAATCTGTTGGTAGAGTTGAGTAAAGACCGTGTGGTCATTTTCTCCACTCACATCATTGAAGATATATCCAGTTCGTGCAATCAGGTTGTGATAATCAACAAGGGCGAACTGAAATATTTCGGTGATCCTGCGGATATGGTGAAGATGGCCAATGGAAAAGTATGGCAGTTTAATATAGATAAGACGGAATTTGAAAAGGTGCTGGATAAGTCCTTGGTGATACATCATATCCAGCAGGGCGACACCATCCGTGTCCGCTATCTTTCTGTCGAACGGCCATACGAAGGAGCCGAAGAGGTTGAAGCTAATCTGGAAGACGCCTATCTCTGCCTGTTGAAGAATATGAATTAAAGAAAAGAATGATATGACATTTCATCAATTAATACAACTACTGCCCAAGGTGGTAAAATACAACCTGAAGATTATTTTTGCCGGAAAGTTCTTTTGGTTTCTATTGGCGGCATTCGGGTTCTTTGCCTTTTTCATGTTTCAGAGTGCATGGAACCGGGCGGAGATTAATGAAGGACTTATTTATAATATACTCCTGTTTCCCTGTTTGCTGCTGATATTCTATCCGGCTGTCTTCGGCATTCAAAATGACGAAGACAGCCGGATACTGGAGATACTTTTTGGTATTCCCGACTATCGCTACAAGGTTTGGGGCGTACGGTTGCTCATGATTTATGTAGTCGTTTTTGCTATTCTAATCATTTTTTCGTACATCGCTGTCTTGCTGCTATATCCGGTTAATCCTCTTGAGATGTCTTTGCAGTTGATGTTTCCTGTACTCTTTTTCGGTAATATGACTTTTATGTTTTCTACCATTACCCGGAGCGGAAACGGAACGGCTGTACTTATGATTATCATCGGCATTGCATTGATGTTCTTCAGTAACATGAATAATATAGAACGTTCTTTCTGGAATATTCTGTTGAATCCCTTCCGTGTACCCGATAATTTTCATCCGATGATCTGGGAAGGAATCCTTATCAAAAATCGTATATTTCTTTTCTCCGCCAGTCTGGTCTGGATGATGATCGGTCTGCTTAATTTACAGAAGCGGGAGAAGTTTGTATGATATAAAGTCCAATGTATAAATAATGAAATATTGAAATATTGAAATCAGAAATAATACCCCAGATTCACAAAACAGCTTCCCTTATCTGTCTGATTGGAATATCCCAATGATATTTCCAACGGTCCGAAGATGCTGTCCATTCCATAGCCTGTGCTGATACCGAATAATTGTTTACCTTTCAAAATCTCAAAGAAATTGCTTTCCGTTAGTCCATAATTCCCTGTCAGGATGAGGTAATGAATAGAACCCATGCGCTGTCTGAATTTTACGGACGCAATCATGAGAGTGTTGTCCATCAACTCCAGATTATTGACTCCTGCAAATGGCAATTGCTGCGGGATATAAAAGCCGGGCACTTCGCCTCCAATCGCATTTTGTAAAGGATATGGAAATCCTTTTCCAATCAAGATACGTCCGTAAATGGAAGGAATGACGGAAAAACGACGGGTGATGGGAATGACACTTGCCCACGAAGCGCTCAATGCTGAAAACGGGGCATGTTCGTTGTATTGTGCCATGTTATCCGTATAGAGTGAGTAGGCGGCTTTGAAGTCACTTCCCTTGGCGGGGAAATATCCCTTGTCATAAGTATTATACTGTACCTGCGCAAAATAACTCAGGAAATGCTCGGATTCTACGTCCAAACCAATAAATTCCGGTTTCTTGAATAGGAAATCTTTGTATTTGTAATACTCGAAACGGAGTCCGAGCCCGAAGCGGAAGTTCTTGTACCATACGTCGGAGAAACCAAATTCGGCTAAATGATACTTATAAGTAGTATTATAGGCACGGTCGCCTTCCTCGTATATGTTGATATCATTGTATTGGAACATGTACGAGAAGTTGAAATTGCGCTGTTGCATCGGTTCGAGCGTATAATCTATACGGGCGGCATACCGTTTACCCAATCGTCCGGTAAGGGACAGGCGGGACGGAATATGGGTTTTGAGGTCTGCCGTTGCATTGAGCAGTAGAGACGCGATTTCTTCCGAATCGAAACGAATCCCCAAATTGATTCTTTTTTCATATTTCGCCTGCAACAGAAAGTTAAGGTGGTAGCCTTCGGGAGTCTCGGTCAATGTATAGCTGGCACTGGAATAAGACTGGCTTCCGCGTAACTGGAACAAGGCTTGTTCTATCTGTTGGGTGGAGATGTCGCTGTTTTCTTTCAAATTACACTTCTTCATCAACCATTTCTTGTCGTCGACTTCCACACCGGTGAAGGAAATGTCCGTTACATAGACAGTGCGTACATTAGAAAGAGAAGAGTAGGGCCCATGTTGTTTGGGTTTATAATCATCCGTTATCCCTATTTTCTTTTTCAAGGCAAGCAGGGAATTCCATTGTTCCCTTGCCGCTTCTTCACCTCTTCGCATCAAGCTATCGATGGCGGCAGGAGTGAAACTGGCGGAAGAATAGCCTTCCACATTCACACGGATGTAAGTATCTGTGAGGTCTACATTCTTTTCATGGTTCGTCTGGCAGGTAATATCTACAATCTGTCCTAGAATATCGGGAACGCTATTTAGTTTATCTGCTGTTTTCAAAGCATTTTGCACATCAACCCCGATAATAATATCAGCTCCCATTGCCTTTACTACATCGGCCGGATAATTATTGACAATGCCACCGTCCACCAATACCATACTATCTTGCCGTACCGGGGTGAATGCGCCGGGAATAGCCATACTGGCACGCATGGCGGTAGAAAGTATCCCGTCCCGGAATACAATCTGATCTCCGTTTACGATATCAGCCGCTACACAGGCAAAGGGAATGGGAAGTTTATTGAAGTCGATAGAATCATGATACCCCATCGTCAGGTCCGAGAATAAATTCGCAAGATTCTGCCCTTTCATAATTCCCCCTGTAACTGCGTCTTTGGGAGTTTTGGTAAAAGGTACGGAGATGACGTACTTCTCGGAACGTTCACGGTCGGTCAATGACATCGTGCTTCGTTTGACACGGTCACTGAGCAGGAATGTCCAGTTCTGTTTCCGTACCATACTGTCCAGTTGTTCCGGCGTGTAGCCGATGGCGTAAAGACCGCCCACGATAGCACCCATACTGGTTCCGGCTATGTAATCAATAGGGATTCCAGCTTCCTCAATCACTTTCAATGCTTTGATGTGCGCCATTCCTTTGGCGCCGCCACCGCTCAAAACTACTCCCACCTTTTTGCGTTGCTCCTGTGAATGCAAAGAAAAAGGCAATAAGATGCAGATTGACAAAACTAATGTTGAAAAGATTTGTTTTTTCATTAGGACATGGTCTAGTGTTGTTGTTTTATTATAATACAAATGTAGGGCATAATTTGTTTAGTTGTTGAAATGCGAATTAAAAAAAATGTTCCAAAAGTCGGAATTGTGGATTATTTCTACATAATCTTTGGTGAATTCCACATTTCTACATCTGATATGACGGAATATAAAAGGCTGAACGCCAGTAAATAGGTAGAATAAGGAGTTTTGGCATGAGAATTGCATAAAAAGGAGTATAGAACAAACATAAGTTAAATTTAATAATAAGATTCGATATGAGATTATTCTTTTCGAAACATGAGTTGAAACTGAGGAGAAAGAGAACCATTGCTGCTATT
>PPYF01671777.1_pt1 | contig 11179 bp, 10 predicted proteins | sample 1559871 | NCBI WGS metagenome assembly PPYF01 (sample SAMN08240021, study PRJNA423297) | Human gut metagenome, whole genome shotgun sequencing project.
TGCCTGCCGACGAGTGTGACTGCCGGAAGCCGAAATTGAAGCTTGTTGAACGTTATCTGGCTGAAGAGGCGCTGGATAAAGCCAACAGCTATGTGATCGGGGATCGCGTCACGGATATCACGCTGGCGGAAAACATGGGCATTGCGGGTCTGCGCTATAACCGCGACACGCTAAACTGGGCGATGATTGGCGAGCAGCTCACCAGACGCGACCGCTATTCCCACGTTGAACGCAACACCAAAGAGACGCAGATCGACGTGAAGGTCTGGCTCGACCGCGAAGGCGGCAGCAAGATCCACACCGGCGTCGGTTTCTTTGACCACATGCTGGATCAAATCGCCACGCACGGCGGCTTCCGTATGGAGATCACGGTTAAGGGCGACCTGTATATCGACGATCACCACACCGTGGAAGATACCGGCCTGGCGCTGGGCGAAGCCCTGAAGCTGGCGCTCGGCGACAAGCGCGGCATCAACCGCTTCGGCTTTGTTCTGCCGATGGACGAGTGCCTGGCGCGCTGCGCGATGGATATCTCCGGACGTCCGCACCTGGAATATAAAGCTGACTTCACCTACCAGCGCGTGGGCGATCTCAGCACCGAGATGGTGGAACACTTCTTCCGCTCGCTTTCTTACACTATGGGCCTGACGCTGCACCTGAAAACCAAAGGCAAAAACGATCACCACCGCGTCGAGAGCCTGTTCAAAGCCTTTGGCCGTACCCTGCGCCAGGCGATCCGCGTGGAAGGTGACGCCCTGCCCTCGTCGAAAGGAGTGCTGTAATGAACGTGGTGATTCTGGACACCGGATGCGCCAATCTGAACTCCGTACAGTCGGCGATTATGCGCCACGGCTACGAGCCGGTGGTGAGCCGCGACCCTGACGTGGTGCTGCGTGCGGATAAACTCTTTCTGCCGGGGGTTGGCACCGCCCAGGCGGCGATGGATCAGATCCATGAGCGCGAGCTGGTGGATCTCATCAAAGCCTGTACTCAGCCGGTGCTGGGCATTTGCCTCGGCATGCAGCTGCTTGGCCGCCGCAGTGAAGAGAGCAACGGCGTTGATCTGCTGGGCATTATAGAAGAAGACGTGCCGAAAATGACCGACCACGGCCTGCCACTGCCGCACATGGGCTGGAACCGCGTTTATCCGAAGGCGGGCAACAGGCTGTTCCAGGGTATTGAAGACGGCGCGTACTTCTATTTCGTCCACAGCTACGCCATGCCCGTGAATACCTACACCATCGCCCAGTGCAATTACGGCGAGGCGTTCACCGCCGCCGTGCAGAAAGATAACTTTTACGGCGTGCAGTTTCACCCGGAACGCTCCGGTGCCGCCGGTGCGCAACTGCTGAAAAATTTCCTGGAGATGTGATGATAATTCCCGCTTTAGATTTAATTGACGGCACGGTTGTTCGTCTCCACCAGGGCGATTACGGGCAGCAGCGCGACTACGGCAACGACCCGCTGCCGCGGTTACAGGCTTACGCCGCCGAGGGAGCTGAGGTGTTGCATCTGGTCGATCTGACCGGCGCGAAAGATCCGGCGAAGCGCCAGATCCCGCTGCTTAAAACACTGGTGGCTGGCGTGGACGTCCCGGTGCAGGTGGGCGGCGGCGTGCGTACGGAAGCCGATGTTGCCGCCTTACTGGACGCGGGCGTGGCGCGCGTGGTGGTCGGTTCGACCGCTGTGAAAGATCCTGAGACGGTCAAGGGCTGGTTCCGCCGCTTCGGTGCGGATGCGCTGGTGCTGGCGCTGGATGTGCGCATTGACGAACAGGGTAACAAGCAGGTCGCGGTCAGCGGCTGGCAGGAAAACTCCGGCGTAACGCTGGAAGAGCTGGTCGGGATGTATCTCCCGGTAGGGCTGAAGCATGTGCTGTGCACGGATATTTCACGCGATGGTACGCTCGCAGGATCTAACGTCTCGCTGTATGAAGAGGTATGCGCGCGTTATCCGCAGGTGGCGTTTCAGTCCTCTGGCGGTATCGGCGACCTGGCGGATATCGCCGCTCTGCGCGGAACCGGAGTACGCGGCGTGATCGTGGGTCGCGCGCTGCTGGAAGGCAAATTTACGGTGAAGGAGGCGATTCAATGCTGGCAAAACGGATAATTCCCTGCCTGGACGTGCGTGATGGTCAGGTTGTAAAAGGCGTGCAGTTCCGCAACCACGAGATCATTGGCGACATCGTTCCGCTGGCAAAACGCTATGCCGAAGAAGGCGCAGACGAACTGGTATTTTACGATATCACCGCCTCCAGCGATGGCCGCGTGGTGGACAAAAGCTGGGTGGCGCGCGTGGCAGAGGTGATTGATATTCCCTTCTGTGTGGCGGGCGGGATTAAATCTGCTGACGATGCGGCGAAAATTCTCTCTTTCGGTGCGGACAAAATTTCGATTAACTCCCCTGCGCTTGCAGATCCGGCGCTGATTACGCGTCTGGCGGACCGCTTTGGCGTGCAGTGCATTGTCGTGGGGATCGACACCTGGTTTGATACCGCGACGGGCAAATATCACGTTAACCAGTACACCGGCGATGAAAGCCGCACGCGCGTCACCCAATGGGAGACGCTGGACTGGGTGCAGGAAGTTCAAAAACGCGGTGCAGGTGAAATCGTGCTGAACATGATGAACCAGGACGGCGTTCGTAACGGTTACGACCTCGAGCAGCTGAAAAAAGTGCGCGCGGTCTGCCAGGTTCCGCTGATTGCCTCCGGCGGCGCAGGCACCATGGAACACTTCCTTGAAGCCTTCCGCGATGCGAACGTGGACGGCGCGCTGGCCGCCTCCGTGTTCCATAAACAGATTATCAATATTGGTGAGTTAAAAACGTACCTGGCCGACCAGGGCGTGGAGATCAGGGTATGTTAACAGAGCAACAACAGGCGCAGCTGGACTGGGAAAAAACTGACGGATTACTGCCGGTGGTTGTACAGCATGCCGTTTCAGGCGAAGTGCTGATGCTGGGATACATGAACCAGGAGGCACTGGCAAAAACGATCGACACCGGCAAGGTGACGTTTTTCTCGCGCACCAAACAGCGACTGTGGACGAAAGGGGAAACCTCGGGTCACTTCCTTAACCTGGTCAGCATTACGCCAGACTGCGACAACGACACCCTGCTGGTGCTGGTCAACCCGATTGGGCCGACCTGTCACAAAGGCACCAGCAGCTGCTTCGGCGAGGCTAGCCACCAGTGGCTGTTTCTCTATCAGTTGGAACAGCTGCTGGCAGAGCGTAAATCAGCGGATCCCGAGAGCTCATACACGGCGAAGCTGTACGCCAGCGGCACCAAACGGATTGCGCAGAAAGTGGGTGAGGAAGGCGTTGAAACGGCGCTGGCGGCCACCGTGCATGATCGGGAGGAGCTGACGAACGAAGCGTCGGATTTGATGTATCACCTGCTGGTACTGCTTCAGGATCAGGAGCTGGATTTAACGACGGTGATTGAGAATTTGCGGAAACGGCATAAATAAAAAAGACCGGGGAAACCCGGTCTTTTTTTGTGTGTAAATCAGGCTCTTGGTTTGTAGTTTCTCAGCGCGTTACGTCCGAGGACGAAAGCCGAACCGATAATCCCGCCGAGGAGAACGGCAAGGATGAGGGTGATGGCCTTTTTCGGGCTGTCACGTCGGATAGGCAGATTAGGTTTCATAACGTAACGATAGACGTGAATGGTGTCTGGGTTAACGTTGAGGTTCTGAATATCAAGTAAGTTTTGTTTGGTCTGGTAGTAAGCGCCTGAGAAGACCAGCGGACGTGACGCTTCGTTATCAATCATTGACTTGAGCGCTACGGTACCCAGCAGGAACATGGTTTCCTGAGTGACATCCTGCGTTTGCTGGAGCTGTGGAGTACTAATATTAGCTGCTTCCGCATTCTTGTAAGCTTCAGAGATCTGTTTGATACGCAGATCTTTCTGCTCCTGTGCCACTTTCTCCTGGTTCTGAAGCGAGTCGTTCAGGGTTGTGATCTGCTGCTTGAGGTTATCTCTGAGGTCAAGCGTCAGTTCTTTAGCCGTCTGCTCATCAACCTGCTGAATATACTGAGCTAATTGCTTTTGAGCTGCATCAGCGGATTCGCCCTGATAGCTTACGGTTAAAGGTAAACTTTGCCCTTTTACGGTAGGCTCAATAGTCAGTTTTTCCGGATCTTCCTGATTCTCCAGCGCCTGAGCTAATGCCGAGAAGGAGGAATTAAAACGACCAATAGCACGATTCTGAATATCCAGCATGGATGGAGCTGCCCCACCATAGAGGATATTCAACGCATTGGAATAAGTGGCGATTTGTGCCGCATCTGGCTGGGCTATGATGGCGGATGACGTCCATTTCTCTTTAGCAACAGTGATGTAAACAACGGCAAGAACGATAAAAGCAGCAACGAATGCTCCAATTACCCACTTACCACGCCACAGCTGTAGCACTAAATCCAGTAAATCAATTTGCTCCGGGTCATTGTTGCGTGTGACCAGGCTATTGTTGTTTTGCGTCATACAATCCCTAACAGATGAAAAAGGGCAAAAATAATCTTGTTTCCTTAGTGTATCTGTTGCTGGCGATTTTTCTATAAGAATCCGATGAGTTATATCGGAAAGATGGGTTATGTAAGTGAAGTACGACGCGCTATCATAGGCGGATTCTGATGTCCTGGGACATCAACAAGAACACTGTGAATGAGGGAAGCTATGAAATTTCTGGTAACGGGCGCGGCGGGATTTATCGGTTCTCATGTCAGCAAGCGCCTGCTTGATGCAGGGCATGAAGTTGTTGGGATTGATAATCTGAATGATTACTATGACCCTAACCTCAAGCTCGCTCGCCTCGAACTGCTCAAATCCGAGAGTTTCACCTTCCACAAGCTGGACTTAGCGGACCGCAAGGGCATGGCCGTGCTCTTCGCCAATGAAAAATTTGACCGCGTGATCCATCTTGCCGCACAGGCGGGCGTGCGTTACTCGCTGGAAAATCCGCATGCCTACGCGGATGCGAACCTGGTAGGTCACCTGAACGTGCTGGAGGGCTGTCGCCACAACAAGGTTCAGCATCTTCTGTATGCTTCATCCAGTTCTGTTTACGGCCTCAACCGTAAGATGCCGTTTTCTACTGACGACTCCGTAGATCATCCGGTATCCCTGTATGCCGCAACCAAGAAAGCCAATGAACTAATGTCGCATACCTATTCGCATCTGTACAATCTGCCGACCACTGGCCTGCGTTTCTTTACCGTCTATGGCCCGTGGGGACGCCCAGACATGGCGCTGTTTAAATTCACCAAAGCCATGATTGAAGGCAACAGCATCGACGTATACAACTACGGCAAGATGAAGCGCGACTTCACCTATATCGATGATATTGCGGAGGCGATTATCCGCCTACAGGACGTTATTCCTCAGGCCGATGCCGACTGGACGGTCGAAGCCGGTTCGCCAGCAACCAGCTCTGCCCCGTATCGCGTGTATAACATCGGTAACAGTTCACCTGTCGAACTGATGGATTACATCACCGCGCTTGAAGAGGCGCTGGGCAAGGAAGCGGTGAAAAATATGATGCCGATCCAGCCGGGGGACGTGCTGGAGACCAGTGCGGACACCAAAGCGCTGTATGACGTTATTGGGTTTAAACCACAAACCTCAGTCAAAGAAGGCGTGAAAAACTTCGTCGACTGGTACCGCAACTTCTATAACGTTTAAAAACAAAAAACCCGGCAAAGTGCCGGGTTTTTTTATATCACGATTTTGATCAGTCGCTGCCGAACAAATCGCGGGTATAGACTTTATCTTTCACGTCCGCCAGCTCTTCCGCCATACGGTTGGAGATAATTACATCCGCTTCTTTCTTAAACGCATCCAGATCGCGGATCACACGCGAATGGAAGAACTCATCTTCCTGCATCGCCGGTTCATAAATAATGACCTGCACGCCCTTCGCCTTAATACGCTTCATGATCCCCTGAATGGAAGAAGCGCGGAAGTTATCGGAACCGCTCTTCATGATCAGACGATAAACACCCACCACTTTCGGCTGACGCGCGAGAATGGAATCCGAGATGAAGTCTTTACGCGTGCGGTTGGCATCCACAATGGCAGAAATCAGGTTGTTCGGCACCGCCTGATAGTTAGCCAGCAGCTGCTTGGTATCTTTTGGCAGGCAGTAACCACCGTAACCGAAGGACGGGTTGTTGTAATGGTTACCGATACGCGGGTCAAGACACACGCCCTCGATGATCTGACGGGTGTTCAGACCTAAGCTCTCGGCATAGCTGTCCAGCTCGTTGAAGTAAGCCACACGCATCGCCAGATAGGTATTGGCGAAAAGCTTAATGGCCTCTGCCTCGGTGGAATCGGTGAACAGCACCGGAATATCTTTTTTGATTGCGCCTTCCTGAAGCAACGCAGCAAAACGCTCCGCACGCTCGGAACGCTCGCCAATCACGATACGGGATGGGTGCAGGTTATCGTATAACGCCCTGCCCTCGCGGAGAAATTCCGGCGAGAAGAAGACATTATCAATACCCAACTCTTCTTTAATCGATTTGGTGAAACCCACTGGAATTGTCGACTTGATGATCATCACTGCGTTCGGGTTGATTGCCGTAACGTCTTTAATCACCGCTTCAACGGTAGAGGTATTGAAGTAGTTGGTTTTAGGATCGTAGTCGGTTGGCGTGGCGATGATGACGAAATCCGCATCGCGGTAAGCATCTTCTTTGTCCGTGGTAGCGCGGAAGTTCAGCGGTTTGGTCGCGAGGTATTCTTCAATTTCTTTATCGACGATCGGGGACTTCTTCTGGTTAAGCATGTCCACTTTTGCCTGCACGATATCCAGCGCAACCACTTCATGGTTTTGTGCAATCAGAATACCGTTTGAGAGACCAACATAGCCTGTTCCGGAGATGGTTATTTTCATTCGTTTAACTTCTTCAAGTTTGAGTTTCTGGAGGCGTAAGCACACCACCGCAATAAACAACTGTTGAGGTTTTTACCTCTTAAGTTGAGGGACTGTCAAGGCGAATGCCTTGCTTCAGAAAGGGATAAACGTAGTGATTTATGCGGCAATGAAAGTGGTTGGCTGGAGAAAGTAAGTCAACATGGGACTGAAAGCGATAAAAAAAGCCCGGTGAGTCTCACCGGGCCATGCTATCAGACTGAGTTAAATCAGATTAATCCAGCCATTCGGTGTGGAACACACCTTCTTTATCCGTACGCTTATAGGTATGCGCACCGAAGTAATCACGCTGTGCCTGAATCAGGTTCGCTGGCAGAACGGCAGCACGATAGCTGTCATAGTACGCCACCGCAGCGGAGAAGGTTGGAACCGGGATACCATTCTGCACGGCGTACGCAACAACATCACGCAGCGCCTGCTGATAGTCGTCTGCAATCTGCTTGAAGTAAGGCGCCAGCAGAAGGTTGGCGATACCCGCATTTTCAGCATAGGCATCGGTGATTTTTTGCAGGAACTGAGCGCGAATGATACAGCCGGCACGAAAGATCTTCGCAATCTCGCCGTAGTTCAGATCCCAGTTGTTCTCGTCAGATGCCGCGCGCAGCTGAGAGAAGCCCTGCGCGTAAGAGACGATTTTACCCAGGTACAGTGCACGACGGACTTTCTCAACGAACTCAGCTTTGTCGCCGGCTGGTTTAGCCTGTGGACCAGACAGCACTTTAGATGCCGCGACGCGTTGCTCTTTCAGAGAAGAGATATAACGTGCAAATACAGATTCGGTGATCAGGGACAACGGCTCACCTAGATCCAGAGAGCTCTGGCTGGTCCATTTACCGGTACCTTTGTTCGCGGCTTCATCCAGAATCACATCGACCAGATATTTACCCTCTTCATCTTTCTTGGTGAAGATATCTTTGGTGATGTCGATCAGGTAGCTGTTCAGCTCGCCTTTGTTCCACTCGGTGAAGGTCTCTGCGAGCTCCTCGTTAGAGAGGTTCAGGCCGCCTTTTAGCAGAGAGTAGGCTTCAGCAATCAGCTGCATGTCGCCATATTCAATGCCGTTGTGAACCATTTTCACGTAATGACCAGCGCCATCAGGACCGATATAGGTCACGCACGGCTCGCCGTCTTCAGCAACGGCTGCGATTTTAGTCAGGATTGGCGCAACCAGTTCGTACGCTTCTTTCTGACCGCCAGGCATGATGGATGGACCTTTCAGAGCGCCCTCTTCACCGCCGGATACGCCGGTACCAATGAAGTTGAAGCCTTCAGCAGACAGTTCACGGTTACGACGAATGGTGTCGTGGAAGAAGGTGTTGCCGCCATCGATAATAATGTCGCCTTTATCCAGATACGGTTTCAGTGAATCGATAGCTGCATCGGTACCTGCGCCCGCTTTCACCATTAACAGGATACGACGAGGTGTTTCCAGAGACTCAACGAACTCTTTAACCGTATAGAAAGGAACCAGTTTTTTACCTGGATTCTCAGCGATGACTTCTTCGGTCTTATCACGGGAGCGGTTGAAAACGGAGACGGTATAACCACGGCTTTCGATGTTGAGCGCCAGGTTGCGCCCCATCACTGCCATACCGACAACGCCGATCTGTTGCTTGGACATTACATACTCCTGTCAGGTGTGGTCGCCGCGTATTTTTCGCGACTAATTACATTTTATGAAAAATTAATATAACTTATATATGCCAGAAGAGGCAACATTGATTTATAAACCATGTTTTTTAACAGCTTTATATATGTAAAAAGAAAAATAATAAGCTGATTTCAACACATTCAAGCCAATATAATTACGATAAAAATACCATTGTGAAATCAGGATCTTATATTTATTGGAAGATAAACTTTTTTGACCTTCTCTATAATAAGCCAATACAGACGGTATACAATAGGCTTTCTCAGTTATTTTTAACAAATCTAACCACAATGCCATGTCTTGGCGCTTTCTAATTAGTGGCATAAAAGTCTTCCCTAGAACCTCTTGATTATATATTGCTGTTAAGCAACCGATAACATTCGATTTTAGGAGTTCGGCATATGTTATAGTTGAAGGTGGTGATATTATCCTTCCTAAATTACCTTGCATATCTATTTTTCTATATTGGGAATAGGTAAAAGCAATATTATTTTCTTCCATAAACGCTATTTGCGTGCTTAGCTTATATTCATCCCATAAATCATCACTATCTAAAAATGCTATATATCGCCCTGCTGCTCTTTCAATTGCTGCATTCCTAGCAAATCCTGCACCTTTGTTTATGGTATGTCTTACAACTTGTATTCTATGATCCTTCTTGGCATAATCTTGAATAATATTAATGGTATTATCAGTCGAGTTATCATCGGAAATTATCAACTCCCAATTTTCGTATTTTTGTTTCAATACGGATAATATAGACTCTTCAATTGTCGCTTCGGAATTATACGAAGGCATTATTACCGATACTAATGGTTCGATCATAGTTTCACACTTGTCTTGTCAGTTATCATTGAGGACGCACTTAATAAAATCATCTAAACGCTTTTTATTAACCTCACCATCCAGCATATAATTTTTCATATTGATATTTTTGTCTTGAATGCTTGAAAATTTATTTATAAGTTCATTAATGTCATGATATGTCAAGACAAAATCCCCTAAATCCTCTAAAGCATTAAATATCCCTGCTGGGATAAAAACAGGGTGACAACCGAGCATACCCAAGGCAAATCGAGTTGGAAATGTTGTACCCATCCTCAAATTATCGGCATTATTGTAAAGCACTACACTAGCTTTAAAATTCGCCATAAAACGGCCTAAATCTCCGTTAGAAATTGCTTGCAAAGAGAATGGTTTAAACGTTTTAATATTTACATGAGCTAAGTCACATGGATACTGAACCCAAACATTAATTCCTGCATCAGCAATTGCTAATAACTGTGATGAGACATTATCTAAAGTCCTCTCGCTAAATCTAACATTTCCAAGGAAGATTAAATCTTTCTTTGATTTATTTTCATCATTGCCAAAAAAATGCGAGGGTAAAAAATCTTTCATGATTAAATATTTTTTCTTATACGAAAGATAATCAATAATGGCGCGTTTCATCAACTCACCAGAAATAATTAGCCCATCAAACAAATCGAAATATTTCTTGTCTTTCTTTAAGAGTAGCCATGAAAAACCTCTTTGCTTACTTACATTATATCTTACGGGATATGTGCTTACGCTAAGAATCAATTTAGTTTGTGATCCACTTTGCCTGAGGATCTTTTTTATAGTATCTACTTCCTTTCGAAGTGTTGTACCCCAAAAACAAAAAGCAAAATCAAAACCATACTTCTCAAATACACCTCTAATTATTTTCTGCTGGGATATTGCTAATGTTTTTTTTTCAAAAAAATTCGAATAAAGCCACCAAAAAATATTCATGGTATCAAGCTTGAAATAACTAACAATTTTCTTTATCTTGCCGAAGTCAGAAGTGTTATGATTTTTAATCTCATACAGATTTATTCCAGTATATTTAGTTGAATTTATATCAACAGTTGACGAAGTATTTAGAATAAAAACACTATATCCTTTCGCTATAAAATAGTCAGCGTATGAGAATATAAATATAGTATTTAATGACCCTACCAGTAAGACTTTCATATTAAATCCATTTATATTTTTTCATTAAATAATTGATAGCATTTTTTTTTGCCATGAAAGTAAATTTCGATAGGCCTCTTCCAGTAGTGGAATGTGAATGATGCTTTATTTTGATATTAAAATCGACCACCACAGTTTTGTTATTTTCGCAACAAAACTCTCCAACGGTAATTTCTTCACCGTATAAAAAATACATGTCATCTGGTAAATTATTATAAAAAAATCTAGCATTTAAAATAAAAATCGCTCCATGAGGTGCGTATATAACCGTTCCAGATTTAAAATGGCCTTTATTCTTCCTTGGTCTTTTCTTTGCTACCCACTCAATGATTTTAGCGGTACAATAATTTTGAAAAACTTTTCTCATTCTGACGAAGTGTTTAAGAGGCGGGCGATTAACCATAAAAGGGTTAAACTCTTTATTTTCAAAAGCATCCCACACGGAAGGCGCAATAACAGCCAGATCATTATCATTAAGAAAATGATGACAAATTTTGGTTATAATATCGGTGCTTTCAAAAGTAATATCATTGTTTGAATATATAATAGCTTTACATTTCAATTTCAACTCTTCTTTAGCATATTCG
>PPYF01188572.1_pt1 | contig 11176 bp, 13 predicted proteins | sample 1559871 | NCBI WGS metagenome assembly PPYF01 (sample SAMN08240021, study PRJNA423297) | Human gut metagenome, whole genome shotgun sequencing project.
CATCCGTAGCTCAGCTGGATAGAGTACTCGGCTACGAACCGAGCGGTCAGAGGTTCGAATCCTCTCGGATGCACCATCTAAAGTAGAAAGCCCCGTCATTGACGGGGCTTTTTGCGTTTATACCCTTCCGACTTGAAGTTGCTGCGTTGTTGGCTACGTTCGCTCACTCTTTCCCTCTGAATCCATTTTATTTCCCTACCTACGCTTATTTTCCTTGTCTTGTTACGTTCGCGCTTAACCGATTGTAGGCTAAACCGCAGTGGCAGTTTTGTTGCATGAAAGCTGCATCTAACGAGGGATTAGGCTAGAGTAACTGCGTTTTTACCCCTACTGCCTGCGTTGTATGGCGTGAAAGCCTATTAGCTCTGGTGGTAAGGCGCGGCTCAGGAAGACCAACCCCCCATGCAATGGCCGCAATTGGGCAACGGTTCAGCAGATATTCAGCGAAGGAGTGGCAGATGGCATCATCACAACAGGCTGCAGAATTTACGTGCGGCGAGAATATTGGGCTGGCGATCACCGCCTTTGGCGTGCCAGAGGTCTTGTAGGTGCAAACCTTGCCGATGCCGCAGGCCGGTGCCCAGCAGGTGGTGGTGCAAGTGGCTGCGGCGGGAATTAACCCGATTGATGCCAAAACTCGCGCAGGTTTAGGCTGGGCGGCACAGGCGCACAAAGATGATTTGCCTTGGGTACCCGGTTTTGATGTGGCGGGAACCGTTGTGCACGCGAGCAGCGATAGTGCATGGCAGTGCGGCGATCGGGTGGCCGGTTATGTGCAAGGTGGCGGCGGGTATAGCCGCTATTTGGCGGTGCCGGATGCATTGCTGGCGCGGGTTCCGGATAACGTCAGTTTGGCGCAAGCCGGAGCCTTACCGGTGGCCGGGATCACTGCTTGGCAGATGGTCCGCAAAATGGCGGTTCAACCCGGAGAGCGGGTGCTGGTATCGGCGCCTGCCGGTGGGGTTGGCCATGTGTTGGTGCAGCTGTTACGCCGCTCCGGAGCGCAAGTCGTTGCGCTGTGTTCGGCACAAAAAAGTGCGTTAGCCCAGCAGTTAGGGGCGCACGAGATCATTGATTATCAGCAACTGTTGCCTACTGCTGCCGATATTTTGCCGCGGCAGGTGGATGTCCTGTTCGATTTGGTGGGCGGCGATGCCGGCATCCGCGCTTTGCCGTGGGTGAAACCCTCGGGTCGCGTTCTGACACTACCGACCATCAGCGCTGAGCGAGTCTGCCAAGCGGCCGCAGAGCGTGGCATTTCAACGGCGGTTGGGTTATTGGCGCAGCCTAATGTGCACGATTTACAGGCATTGCTGGCGCTCATCGCGCAAGGCGAGCTGCACATCATGCTTAGCAAGGAATATCCGCTGCAGGACGGTGCCGAGGCACACCGCGAGCTTGAACGAGGTCGCACCTGTGGCAAATTGATTTTTTCATTGGAGGAACCATGTACGACCGCTACCAAGGCCTGATTTTTGATATGGACGGCACCATCATTGAATCTTTGCCGGCACACCGCCAGGCATGGGAAGAGGTGTTGGGCCGTTACGGTTTGCCGTATGAGCCGGAGTTTATGGCCTCGCAAAGCGGCGCGCCAACGTGGCAGATCGCCAGCTCGATCTTAACCCGTCACGGCGCTGATCTGGATCCGCGGCTGATCGCTAAGCAAAAAGCCGACGCGGTGGAGTTGCTGCTGTTTGATTTGTGCCGGCCGTTACCCCTGATTGAGGATGTGGTGAAAGCGTATCATGGGCGTCGCCCGATGGCGGTGGGGACCGGCAGTGAAACGGCGGTCGCCGAAGCGTTGCTCCGTCATATGGGGCTGCGCGATTATTTTTCCGTGTTAGTGGGCGCTAATGATGTGCAGGCGCATAAACCGGCGCCAGATACCTTTTTACTGTGCGCCGAGAAATTAGGCATCGCGCCACAGCATTGCGTGGTTTTTGAAGATGCAGAGTTCGGTCTGCAAGCGGCGCGGCGCGCCGGTATGGATGTGGTTGACGTGCGAACCCTGTACTGATGCTCAGTGCGGCATGGGAAAGCTATGGCCTGTGGGGGCTGCTGGCCAGCAGTTTCCTCAGCGCCACTATCTTACCGGGTAATTCGGAAGTGGTGTTGGTCTGGATGCTGCGCCAAGCGCAGTGGCCACAGTGGCAATTGTTAGCCGCCGCCGTCGTGGGCAATACGCTGGGTAGCCTGTGCAGCGTGTGGATGGGGCGAGGTCTGGCGATCTTAAAACCGCAACGTGGATTAGATACCGCCACGCGCTGGATTGAGCGTTATGGCGTGTGGTCATTGTGGTTTAGTTGGTTGCCGTTGATCGGCGATATTTTATGTTTGCTTGCTGGTTGGTTTCGTTTGCCGTGGGCGTCATCCACACTGTTTATTTTGTTAGGAAAAACACTGCGTTATCTGGTAATCATACTTATTTTCAACGGGGCGAGCGGTATTTTATTCGGATAGGATAAAGAGTAACCGATTGTTATAACGTAGAAATTTACCTATTTAACCAGTATCCTTAACAGATTACGAGTTCAGGTAAAGGAAGGTCTATTTTGATTCCTGACGTATCAGCTGCATTATCATGGCTGGCGGCTAATCCGCACAGTGTTAAAGGTTTGGGGCGCGGTATTGAGCGCGAAACCCTGCGTATTACGCCAGATGGCCATTTGGCGGCCACGCCACACGCCTCGGCGTTAGGCTCTGCGCTGACCCATAGCTGGATCACCACGGATTTTGCCGAAAGTCTGCTGGAATTCATCACCCCAGTGGAGCGTGATGTAGACCGTCTGCTGACATTTTTACGTGATATTCACCGTTATACCGCCCGTCAGGTGGAGAACGAGCTGTTTTGGCCGTTGAGCATGCCGTGCTTTATCGGCAATGAAGACGATATCGTTTTGGCACAATACGGCAGCTCCAACATCGGTAAGTTTAAAACGCTGTATCGTGAAGGGCTGAAAAACCGTTATGGCGCCTTGATGCAGGTGATCTCCGGGGTGCACTATAACTTTTCGTTGCCGGATACGTTCTGGCAATTGCGGTTTGCTGGCCAAGATCCGGCCACCTATCAGGAAAGTGTCTCGGATGGTTATTTCCGCCTGATCCGTAATTACTATCGTTTTGGCTGGGTGATCCCGTATCTGTTTGGTGCTTCACCTGCGCTGTGCCGTTCGTTTATCGCCGGTCGTGAAGATGTGCTACCGTTTGAGTCTAACGGCAAAGGGTTGATGTACTTGCCGTATGCGACCTCGCTGCGTATGAGTGATTTGGGTTACACCAATAAAGAGCAGAGTAAATTAGGCATTACCTTCAACCATCTGCACACTTATGTGGATGCGCTGAAAAAGGCCATTCATCAGCCTTCCAAGCAGTATGCCGAGCTGGGCGTGAAAGTGGATGGCCAGTATCGTCAGCTCAACAGCAATGTGCTGCAGATTGAAAATGAGTTCTATGCGCCGATTCGGCCTAAGCGCGTCACCTTACCGGGTGAGTCGCCGTCGGATGCACTGCTGCGTGGTGGCATTCAATACATTGAAGTGCGCGCGCTGGATAACAACCCTTACTCACCAATTGGGATTGATGCCGAGCAGGTGCGCTTCTTGGATCTGTTCTTGATCTGGTGTGCGCTGGCCGATGCGCCAGAGATGAGTGAAGGCGAGTTGCTGTGTTGTCGTAAAAACTGGAACCGCGTGATCCTCGAAGGACGTAAGCCAGGGCAGACCATCGGGATCGGGTGTGAGACTAGCCGTGAGCCGCTGTCGGAAGTGGGTCAGAAACTGTTTGCCGATTTGCGTAAAGTGGCCAGCGTGCTGGATGCGGAGCAGGGCAATACCTATCAGGCGCTGTGCGATAAGCTCGAACCGGCATTTGCCGATCCATCATTGACCTTGTCGGCGCGGGTGTTGAATGACATGCTGCAGCAAGGCATGAGCAGTTTAGGTCTGGGGCTGGCGAGCCGTTATCATCGTCAATTAGCGTCCGAGCCAACTGAAATGGTGAGCGAAGCGGAGTTTGTGCAAGAGCGTGAACATTCGCAGCGTAAACAAGCTGAGATTGAAGCCGCCGATACGCTGAGTTTTGATGCGTATTTGCAGCAGCAACACTTTTGAGCGCCCCGGTAGCAGGATTTCCTATCGTTGCGCCCATAAAAAAGGCCACTCCAAGGTGGGGTGGCCGAAATACATCTCTGCGTGTGTAATTTCAGGGATGTGATGACAACAAAATAGCGCGTCTTACAGTAATTAAGACCGGATGCCGGATAAAAGGTTTCCCCTGTTTGACAAAATTTTTTTGTTTTTTTCACAGAAGATAAAATCAGTAAGGAAAACAGCCGCATGCCATTACTTGATAGTTTTACCGTCGATCATACCCGTATGGCTGCACCGGCCGTGCGCGTTGCCAAGACCATGCAAACCCCGCATGGCGATACCATTACCGTGTTTGATCTGCGCTTTTGTGTCCCGAATCAGGAGATCTTGAGCGAAAAAGGGATCCACACGCTGGAGCACTTGTTCGCTGGATTTATGCGCGATCACTTAAACGGCAACGGAGTCGAGATTATCGATATTTCGCCGATGGGCTGCCGTACCGGCTTTTATATGAGCCTGATTGGTGCACCGGATGCACAGCGCGTGGCGGATGCGTGGCTTGCCGCGATGCAAGATGTGGTGCACGTGGCCTCGCAGGATGATATCCCAGAGCTAAACCGCTTTCAGTGTGGTACCTGTGCCATGCACTCGCTGAGCGAAGCGCAGCAGATTGCGCGTAATGTACTTAGCCGCGGTGTGGGCGTGAATCGCAATGACGAGCTGGCGCTGGATCCATCGCTGTTGGGCTAACGCAATCATTGGATAAGAGATTGGGCGCAACGGTTGGCATAATCGGAGCTCAGCATAAAAAAACCGCCACTAGCGAATCGCTGCGGCGGTTTTTTTGCGTGCGCGGTTAGTCAGACTCAGCCATCATTTTCTGGCGTGGTATCGTCACCGTTATTTTTCGGATGTACCCGTACCAGTTTGACCATGTTATCGCTGACTTCCAGAATATCGATCTGATGACCATACATGTGCACACTGGTGCCGACATCAGGAATATCTTCCAAGTACTCGAGCAGCAAACCGTTGACGGTTCGTGGGCCATTGGTCGGCAGTTGCCAGTTAAAGGCCTTGTTCAGATCGCGAATATTGGCGGTACCTTCCACATAAATGGTGCCGTCACTTTGCGGAGTCACTTCTTCGGCCAGAGTTGGCGACATTGAGGTGGTAAATTCACCCACAATCTCTTCCAGAATATCTTCCAGCGTGATCAAGCCTTGAATATCACCATATTCATCGACCACCAGACCAAAACGCTGTTTGTTGCGCTGGAACTTGAGGAGCTGCACGTTCAGCGGCGTACCTTCTGGGACGAAATAAATCTCATCGGTGGCGCGCAGCAGCGTCTCTTTGTTGAACTCGTTCTTTTCCATCATCAAGCGGTAGGCTTCTCGCACGCGCAGCATACCGATGGCATCATCCAAGTTGTCGCGGTACAGCACCAAACGGGCATGTTGCGAGTGGTTGAGCTGACGGACAATACTCTTCCAATCTTCGTTGATATCGATACCGACCACTTCACTGCGCGGCACCATGATATCTTCCACCGTGATTTGCTCCAGATCGAAGATAGACAGCAGCATATCTTGGTTGCGGCGGGTAATGCGCGAGCCTTCATGCACAATCGTGCGCAGCTCTTCTTTGCTGACCGCTTGCGAGTTTTTCACATCGGAGCGCAAGCCAAACAGACGCATCAAACCGGAGGTGATCAGGTTGGTAAATAGCACCACCGGCAGCATCAGCTTCATCAGCACATTCAGCAGCAGGGTGCTTGGGAAAGCAATTTTTTCCGGATACAGCGCGGCGATGGTTTTTGGCATCACTTCGGATACGATCAACACCACCAGGGTCAGCACACCGGTGGCTATCGCTACCCCGGCATCGCCATATAGGCGCATACCAATAATCGTGGCAATGGCCGAAGCGAGGATGTTAACCAAGTTGTTACCAATCAGGATAAGGCTGAGCAGGCGATCAGGGCGCTGCAGCAGGTGCTCGGCACGCTTCGCGCCGCGGTGTCCTTCTTTGGACATATGCCGCAACCGGTAGCGGTTCAGCGACATCATGCTGGTTTCGGAGCCGGAAAAATAGGCAGAAATTAACAACATTAAAATCAGCACAATAAACAGTGTGCCGGTATGTATGTCGTCCAAGTAATGGTTCCTTTCGTCAGTAACAGTATTTCAGTAAAGACAATATCCAACAAAGACAGCGTCTTAGAAATGCTAAAGGGGCATTCAGGCTAGACAGTGTAGCAATAGCGACGCGGTCTGCGTAAACACGGTTTCAATAAATATGAGCTACATAGCGTAGAATCAAGCGGGTCGTGTCCGATAATCAGCGCAGGATCACTTCCTGCATAAAGCGGCTGCCAAAATAGGCCAGAGTCAGTAAGAACGCGCCGATCAGACTGAAGTAGACCATACGGCGTCCGCGCCAGCCTTGGCGAAAGTGTCCCCACAGCAGCACGCCATAGACCACCCATGCCAACATCGACAAAATGGCTTTATGCGATTTGCCTTGCGCGAACATGTCTTGCAGGAAAAACCAGCCACTGATCAGCGTTAAGGTCAGCAGGATCTCACCGATTAAGGTGATCTGAAACAGCTGGCGCTCGATGGTCATCAACGGCGGGAAAATCGGGCTAAGCGGTAACCGTTTTTGCTTGAGGCGGTAATCCAACCACGCCAGTTGCAGGGCATATAAGGTGGCAATCATCAAGGTGGCATAGGCAAACAGTGCCAAGGTGATGTGCAGCAAAATACCGGCGTTATGCTCAAGGTGCGTAATAAAGGCGCCAGGCAGGAAACTGGCTGCGGCCAGATTGATGGCGGCAAAACTATACACCACCGGCATCAAAAACCAGACCCGATAACGCAGGAGCGACAAGGTCATCAATAAGGTGATGATCAAGCCAACCAACGACGCCACATTCATCAGGCTGAGGTTTTGTCCGCTGACCGCACCAAAAATGAGCTCTTGCAGGGTGATCCCATGAAACAGCAGTGCGAAACCGGCACAGGCAAACACGGCCCGTGGATTCGGTCCGTTTTTACGCAGCAAACTCGGAATAATCAGCCCCAGACAGGCGGCATAACCCAGTAAGGCGAGTGTCGCGAAAATTGGCATAAGTCGGTGTCAGTGGTTGCATAACCTGATAGAAGAAAAGCTAGTATACCGTCCCTTCGGCAATGCTCCAACCTTGTGACTGCCACATAAGCAGAATAATCAGGTATAATCCCTTCAATTATTAAGCCACACAGACCCTGTGCAAGCGGACACTGACTACGATGTTTGAGAATCTTTCTGATCGACTGTCGCGCACTCTGCGCAATATCAGCGGCCGTGGCCGACTGACTGATGAAAATATTAAAGACACCTTGCGTGAAGTACGCATGGCGTTACTGGAAGCGGATGTCGCTTTGCCCGTGGTACGTGATTTCATTAATCGCGTTAAAGAGCGTGCCGTTGGCCAAGAGGTCAACAAGAGCCTGACACCGGGTCAGGAGTTCGTGAAAATTGTACGTAACGAACTCGAATTGGCGATGGGCGAAGCCAACAGTGACCTGAATCTGGCGGCGCAACCGCCAGCCGTAGTGCTGATGGCGGGTCTGCAGGGTGCCGGTAAAACCACCAGTGTGGCCAAGCTGGGTAAATTCCTGCGTGAGCGCAAGAAGAAAAAAGTGCTGGTGGTGTCCGCGGACGTGTATCGCCCGGCGGCGATCAAACAGCTGGAAACCTTGGCGGAAAGCGTTGAGATCGATTTCTTCCCATCGGATCCGCAAGAAAAGCCGTTAGCGATCGTTAACAAAGCGTTGCAGCACGCCAAACTGAAATTCTATGATGTGCTGTTGGTGGATACCGCCGGTCGTTTGCACGTTGATGGCGAGATGATGGATGAGATCCAGCAGCTGCACGCGGCCATCAACCCAATCGAAACCCTGTTCGTGGTCGATGCCATGACCGGTCAGGATGCGGCCAACACCGCGAAGGCATTTAACGAAGCGTTGCCATTGACCGGTGTGATTTTGACCAAGGTGGATGGTGATGCCCGTGGTGGTGCGGCGCTGTCTATCCGTCATATCACCGGCAAGCCGATTAAATTCCTCGGTGTGGGCGAGAAAACCGATGCGCTGGAGCCGTTCTTCCCGGATCGCGTTGCGTCACGAATTCTGGGCATGGGCGATGTGCTGTCGCTGATTGAAGATCTGGAGCGTAACGTTGACCGTGAACAGGCCGAGAAAATGGCCGAGAAGTTCAAGAAGGGCGACAACTTCGACCTGGAAGACTTCCGCGATCAGCTGCAACAGATGCGCAATATGGGCGGCATGATGAGCATGCTGGAAAAACTGCCGGGTGCCGGTCAGTTGCCGGATAACATCAAAGCGCAGATGGATGACAAGGTCACCGTGAAAATGGAAGCGATGATCAACTCCATGACCCGTGCTGAGCGCCGTAACCCTGAGCTGATTAAAGGTGGCCGTAAGCGCCGTATCGCCATGGGTGCCGGTGTTCAGGTGCAGGATGTGAACCGTCTGCTCAAGCAATTTACTGAAATGCAGCGCATGATGAAAAAAATGCGCAAAGGCGGCATGGCGAAAATGATGCGTGGCATGAAAGGTATGATGCCACCGGGCATGTTTGGCCGTTAATCCTTACCGTAGCGGTGCCTTGACAGGTGCCGCGTGTGTAAATCCGTTAAGGCAGGTTGCTTTTTACCCTGAAACGAGTAAAATTCGACAGCTTTTTCGCAGACCCCGGAGTCCGACCCTCAATACGGTCTCTGGGTGTTTTTGTTAATATAAGAGGACGTTATGGTAACTATTCGTTTGGCACGTGGCGGCGCTAAAAAGCGTCCGTTTTATCAAGTAGTCGTAACCGACAGCCGTAGTGCGCGTGATGGCCGTTTCATCGAGAGCGTGGGTTTCTTCAACCCAATCGCTGCTGGTGCGGCTGAGAAGGTTCGTCTGGACCTGGATCGCATCAACCATTGGCTTGGCCTGGGCGCTACTGTAAGCGACCGTGTTGCTAAGCTGCTGAAAGACGCGCAGAAAGCTGCGTAATCCGTCTGGGTGGTTTCAATGAGTAAGCTGCTTGAGCCTGTGGTGCTTGGGAAACTGGGTTCTACATACGGTATCCGTGGTTGGCTCAGGGTGTACTCCTCCACCGAGGATTCGGAAAGTATTTTCGAGTACCAACCTTGGTTCTTGAAAACAGGGGGTCAATGGCGTGAGGTGGAGCTGGAAAGCTGGCGTCACCACAACAATGACCTGATCATCAAGCTGAAAGGCGTTGATGATCGTGAAACAGCCCACGCAATGACTAATGCAGAAATTGCCGTGGATGCTTCACAGCTACCTAAGCTGGAAGAAGGTGATTATTACTGGCGTGACCTGATGGGTTGCAAGGTGGTAAACACCAGTGGTTATGAGTTTGGTAAAGTCACTGACATGATGGAAACCGGCTCTAACGATGTTCTGGTGGTGAAGGCAAACCTGAAAGATGCTTTTGGAATCAAGGAGCGGTTAATTCCGTTCCTCGATGGGCAGGTTATCAAAAAAGTCGATCTCGCTACTCGAACTATCGAAGTAGATTGGGATCCTGGTTTCTGACCCGGGGCAGAGCAATCTGTCTGACGAGAATTGGCACTAAATCTATGTGGATAGGCCGAAACCTATGTGGATAGGAATAGTAAGCTTGTTCCCTGAGATGTTCCGTACAGTGACCGATTTCGGGGTAACCGGCCGAGCGGTAAAAAATGGCCTGCTCAGCATTGAGTGCTGGAATCCTCGCGATTTTACGCACGACCGGCATCGCACTGTCGATGACAGACCTTTCGGGGGCGGGCCGGGCATGTTGATGATGGTGCAACCCTTACGGGATGCGATTCATGCAGCGAAAGCGGCTGCAGGTGATGGGGCGAAGGTAATCTATCTGTCGCCTCAGGGACGCACACTGGATCAGTCTGGTGTGAGTGAGCTGGCAACGAACGAGAAGTTGATTCTGGTTTGTGGTCGCTACGAAGGCATAGATGAGCGCGTGATCCAAACCGAAGTTGACGAAGAATGGTCAATCGGCGATTACGTTCTCAGTGGCGGTGAGTTACCTGCCATGACGCTGTTGGATGCAGTCGCGCGGTTTGTTCCGGGTGTTCTGGGCCATCAAGCGTCCGCAGAGGAAGATTCCTTTGCGAACGGGTTACTGGACTGTCCGCACTATACCCGGCCCGAGGTATTAGATGGGATGCAAGTGCCGCCGGTTTTATTATCGGGGAATCATGCAGAAATTCGTCGCTGGCGATTAAAACAGTCGCTGGGCCGTACTTGGCTGAGAAGACCTGAGCTTCTAGAAAGCCTAGCTCTGACTGACGAGCAAGCGGTGCTCCTGACTGAGTTCCAAGAGGAACATCAGGGCAGTGAGCAGAACTAAAGATTCAGTTAATTCTAGGGTTAAGAGAGAATTATGAGCAATATCATTAAGCAACTGGAACAAGAACAACTGAAACAAAACGTACCGGCGTTCCGTCCTGGTGACACCGTTGTGGTACAGGTTTGGGTTGTTGAAGGTGACAAAAAGCGTCTGCAGGCATTCGAGGGCGTGGTAATCGCTAAGCGTAACCGCGGTCTGCACTCTGCATTCACCGTACGTAAAATCTCCAACGGCGAAGGTGTTGAGCGTGTGTTCCAGACTCACTCTCCACTGATCGACAGCGTTGCTGTTAAGCGTCGTGGTGCTGTGCGTAAAGCGAAACTGTACTACCTGCGTGAGCGTTCTGGTAAGTCTGCTCGTATTAAAGAGCGTCTGAACTAATCGCTGCGCGATACGTTCTCAAAATAGTGCATACTATTTATAGCGGTTGGCGAAAGCTGACCGCTTTTTTTATCCCTGTGATTTGGGGTTAAGCGGTTTTTTTCGCTATTACCCGCTATTACACTTAGTTGTGATACTGCACCGATAGGGGGGGGAAGTAGATTGCGCTGGGAGCGAGCGAGGCTTACCGTTTCTGTCTTCTGTCTTCTGTCTTCTGTCTTCTGTCTTCTGTCTTCTGTCTTCTGTCTTCTGTCTTCTGTCTTCTGTCT
>PPYF01546003.1_pt1 | contig 11175 bp, 12 predicted proteins | sample 1559871 | NCBI WGS metagenome assembly PPYF01 (sample SAMN08240021, study PRJNA423297) | Human gut metagenome, whole genome shotgun sequencing project.
GTTTGAAACAGGCCGCGGCCCGCCGCGGCGCAAATGCTGCGAGACTGAAAATTGCCGGAGGGAATTTCCCTCCGGCAATTTTTGTTTGCTGATTCAGCCGAGCAGCGCGCGGTCATTATCCAGCGTGCTGCCGGAGATCTGCGCAAATTTCTCGAGCAGATCCTCTACGGTCAGCTTTGCCTTTTCTTCGCCGCGGCAGTCGAAGATGATCTCGCCTTTGTTCATCATGATGAGCCGGTTCCCGTGGCGGATGGCGTCCTTCATGTTGTGGGTGATCATCATGGTGGTGAGACCGTTTTCCTGCACGATGCGGTCGGAAAGCTCCAGCACCTTTGCCGCCGTCGCGGGGTCGAGCGCGGCGGTGTGCTCGTCGAGCAGCAGCAGCCGCGGCTTCTGGAGCGACGCCATCAGCAGCGTTACCGCCTGCCGCTGTCCGCCGGAGAGCAGGCCGACCTTCGTTGTCAGCCGGTCCTCCAGCCCGAGATTAAGCTCGCGCAGCCGCTCGCGGTACATGTCGCGCTCCTCGCGGTTGATGTGCCAGCGAAGCCCGAGCTTTTTTCCGCGCCGGCAGGCGAGAGCGAGATTTTCTTCAAGCTGCATATCCGGGGCGGTGCCCATCATGGGGTCCTGAAACACGCGCCCGATGAATGGTGCGCGCTTATAGTCCGGGAGACCGGTGATGTCGTTCCCGTCGATGACGATCGAGCCGCCGTCCACGGGCCATACGCCCGCTACCGCGTTCAGAAGCGTAGACTTGCCCGCGCCGTTGCCGCCGATCACGGTGACGAAATCGCCCTCTTCAAGATGCAGATCGACGCCCGCGAGCGCCCGGCGCTCGTTGATCGTACCGGGGTGGAACGTCTTGTAAACATGGTTGACATCGAGCATCATTGTCCGATCGCCTCCTTCTGTCCGCGCTTTTTCGCCCGGCTGAACGAGCTTTTGGACTGCTTCTGCAGATACGGCACCGCGAGGAACAGCGCCACGATCAGCGCCGTGAAGAGCTTGAGATCGTTCGGGTCAAGCCGCAGCCACAGAATGAGCGTCATGACCATGTAGTAAAGCACGCCGCCGAGCACGATGAAGAGCAGCTTCACGGAGAAGTTGCAGCCCTTTTTGAAGATCGCCTCGCCGAAGACCTCACCGATAACAATGGACGCAAGGCCGATGACGATCGCGCCGCGGCCCATGTTGACGTCCGCCGTGCCCTGGAACTGCGTCATCAGTCCGCCGGAGAGCGCCACAACGCCGTTGGAGAGCGCAAGGCCGATGACCTTCATCCGGTCAATGTTGATGCCCTGCGCGCGGCTCATCGCGGGGTTGGAGCCGGTCGCGCGCAGCGCCGAGCCCTGCTCCGTGCCGAAATACCAGTAGAGCAGCGCAATGAGCACCGCCGCGAGCAGAAAGCCGATGCCGATCGCCTGCGGCACATAGCGCGAGGAGACGAGAAAGCCCTTGCCGCCGTTTTCCCAGAACATGCCGTAAGTCTTGAGACTTGCCGTCTGGTTTGCCTTCATGCCCATGATGCGCAGATTCACGGAATAGAGCGCGAACTGCGTAAGGATACCGGCAAGAATGGCGGGGATTCCGAGCTTCGTGTGCAGCAGCCCGGTGCAGAGTCCGGCCAGCACGCCGACGAGCAGCGCCGCGAGCAGAGCTGCCCACGCGGGCCACCCGGCAATGATCAGCATAACGGTCACGGCGCCGCCGGTCGCAAAGCTGCCGTCCACGCTCAGATCGGCCACGTCCAGCAGCCGGAAAGTAATGTATACGCCCAATGCCATCAAACCCCAAAGAATGCCCTGCGCGATGGCGGAGGGCATTCTTGCGGGCAGACTGGCAAAATTCAGGGAAGCAAAGTAAGCACCCATGGTTTTGTCCGTCCTTTATGTATGTTTCGCGGCGGTCTGCCGCTCTATTTCTTGATTTCGCCGAAGATCAGCCAATCGCGACGTAGTCTTCCGGAACCGTGATGCCGAGAGCCTCGCAGATCGCGGGATTGTACTTCTTCACGGGGTCAGGGAAGTACTCGATGGGCATTTCGGAGATGTTCGCTTCGCCCGTCAGGATCTTTGCGGCCATCTTGCCGGTCGTCACGCCGAGATCGTAGTAGTTGATCGAGAGAGTGGCGACGCCGCAGCCGGCGCAGATGCCTTCCTCACCGGCGATGATCGGCACACCGGCGGGCTCGGCCACGTTGTTGATGGCCTCGGTGCAGCTCGCGGCGGTGTTGTCGGTCGGGATATAGAGCACGTCGTTTTCATCGCACGCGGTCGCGGTCACGGCGGCAACATCGTTGGAGTCGGCAAAGGTGTAAACCGAAACAGTGACGCCGGACTTTTCAAGCTCTGCCTTCACCACGTCGGACTGGTAGACGGAGTTCGGCTCGGCGGAGCAGTAGAGAATGCCGACCTTCTTCGCATCGGGGAAGAGCTCCAGGATCATCGCGGCCTGCTGGTCGAGCGGGGCGAGATCGGACGTACCGGAGACGTTGCCGCCCACGGTGCCGTTAAAGTCTTTGATATCCAGCGCAACGCCGTATTCGGTGACCGCGGTGCCGAGGATGGGGATGGAGTCCGTTGCAGCGACGGCGGCCTGCAGCGCCGGGGTGGCGTTCGCAAGAATGAGATCCACGCCGTCGGAAACAAAGCCGTTGACGATCGTGGCGCAGGTCGGAATGTCGTTGGCGGCGTTCTGCTCCACAAATTGGACCTTGTCGCCGAGAGCTTCGGTCAGCGCATCCTTGAAGCCCTGCGTGGCGGCGTCGAGCGCGACGTGCTGCACGAGCTGGCAGATGCCGACGGTATAAACTTCACCTTCCGCCGCGGTGGGCGCGGGAGCGGGTTCTTCGGCGGGCGTGGACGCCGGTGCGCTTCCGCAGGCGGCGAGGGAGAGTACCATCGCCAGCGCGAGAAGAAGGACAAGTGCTTTTTTCATGGTGTTTAGCTCCTTTATATAAGGCAAATTGCCTTTCTCTTATGATTTGCATTATAGCACTTTAAATGGACAAAGCAACTGACGTTTTCCACAAAAAAGCAATGCCGGAACTGGATAGTTCCGGCATTGTCTATTAAGGTAAAGCAAAACGGTCAGATATCGAGGATGCCCATGATGACGATGCCCGCCACGACGAGCGCGATGCATGCATAGTGCTTTTTCGAGAGCTTTTCCTTGAGGAAGATGCGCCCCCAGATAACGCTCGCCACGCAGTAGGAGGAAATGATGGGCGCGGCAAAGGCAACATGCTCGGTGTCGGCCAGCGCGTAGATATAGAAGAACTGGCCGATCGTCTCGCACACGGCGCCGAGATACTTCGGCCCCTCCTGCTTCGGGATGAGGCGCTGCTTCTTGATGCCGAGAACATAGATCGCGCACGCAATGCCCATCACGAGAAATGTGAGCTCATAGGCGACGTTGCAGGCGTCCGCCAGCTCCTCGCCGAGCTTTTCGAGCACACGGCTGTCGGCGAACGTGCCGAGCGCGTCGAGCAGGCAGTAGATCACCGGCAGCGCGATGGCGAGCCAGCTTTTGGCGTAATGCCGGTTAGACTCGTCCTGCCGGGCGCGGCGCAGCTCCTCGTCCTCGTTGGACTCCGTGATGCCGAGCGCGATCACGCCGATGCACACGAGCGCCACAGCCACGAGCGCGAGCGGCGGCAGATCGTCGCCGATGCCGACGGTGATGAGCGTGAGCACCGCTACGATCGCGCCGGAGCTGTTGCAGATGGGGGAAGAGATGGAGAGCTCTATGTACCGGAGACCGAGATAGCCGATGGCCATGGAGAGAATGTAGAGCATCGAAACGGGCAGATACATGAGAATGATCTCCCATGTGATGCCGACCTTCCCGATGAAGATCTCATAGGCAGCGTGCAGACCCATAACGATACCGACGGCCATGACCATTTTGAGATGGCTGTATTTGTCGCTGCTGTCCTGACAGCCAATTTTGGAGAAAAGATCGGAGCCGCTCCAGCAGAGCAGAGCGATGAGTGCAAACCAAAACCACATAAATGCTTATTCCTTTCCTGTTTCTATTTTCGGACAAGCAAGTATATCAAACCGGGGATATACTTTGCAAGAGCGATTTTTGCAGGAAAAAATCCGGCTTTCCAACGGAAAGCCGGTTTTAGTCTGTCGAAAAAGCCTCGCAGAGTTTGCGCCCGCAGGCGCAAATAGAGTCTGAATCATTTTCTCCGGCGACATGTGCGTCGGAGAAAATACCTCTCGGCTCGCAAACGTGCGAGCGCAGCGAGTGCGCTGCGGCGAGCCGCAGCCCCTTCAAACGAGAGCCCAACGCAGTGGGTCTCGTTTGAGAGCGTGTCAAAAACACTTTTTTGACACGCTCAATCCGGCTTTCCAACGGAAAGCCGGATAAATCGGATAGGATCCTTTTAAAACAGCGGCGCGAGCGTGCGCAGCACGGCGCGGATCAGCCGCCGACCGCGGCGCTGCTGCAGACACAGCTCCTCCGTGATGGGCGAGCTCCGCTCCAGCTCGGAAAGATATTCCGCCTTCATGTCCGCGATGGCGGGCGTATCACACATCCATACGCCGCACTCAAAGTGGAGATACAGACTGCGGTAATCGAGATTGATCGTTCCGACCACGGCGCTGCGGTCATCGGCGATGAACGTTTTGGCGTGCACCATGCCGGGGGTGTACTCGTAGATCTTCACACCCGCGAGAATGAGCGTTTCGTAGTAGGAGCGGGTCATTTCGTGCACGAGAGCGCTGTCGCTGATCGCGGGGGTGACGATGCGCACATCTACGCCGGACTTGGCCGCGGCAGTCAGCGCTGTGATCATCTCGTTATCGATGATGAGATAGGGGGTGTTGATATACACATAGTCCTTGGCGCGGTTGATGAGGTGCATGTACACCGTTTCGCCGACCGGCTCGTTGTCGAGCGGCGTATCACCGAACGGCTGCACCCAGCCGGGGGCGGTGATGCTCTCGCAGAGCGCCGCATCCGGCGCGTAGCGGGTGAAATCCTCCGTTACGCCGCGCGTGTAGTCCCACATGGAGAGGAACATCGCCGTGAGCGCATACACGCCCTCGCCGCGCAGCATGACGCCCGCGTCGAGCCAGTGGCCGCAGCGCTGCACCACGTTGATATAGGCGTCCGAGAAGTTGATCCCGCCCGTGAAGCCGACATTCCCGTCGATCACACAGATCTTGCGGTGGTCGCGGTTGTTGAACCGCGGCGAGAGAATGGGGATAAACCGGTTGAACACGCAGCAGCGGATGCCCTCGGCCTCAAGCGTGTCCTCATAGCCCTCCGGCAGCTTGTACATGCAGCCGAAATCGTCGTACATCACGCGCACATCCACGCCGCTTTCCGCCTTGCGGCGCAGCACTTCGTGAATGGCGTTCCACATCGTGCCGGGGGCGATGATGTAGTACTCCATGAAAATGAACTTCTCCGCCTTTTCCAGCTCCGCCAGAAGCGTGTCAAAATAGACCTCGCCGACCGGAAGATACGTTGTTTCGGTATGCGTGAATACCGGCGCGCCGGCGGCACGGTGCAGATAGTCGGAAACGCGCTTCGCGTCCGTGTGCTCAGGCAGCGCCGGTTCCGCCGCCGGAACGCTGCGCATCGCCTTTTCATACTGCTCGGCCACGGATGACATCCGCGCCTTTTCCTTCAGCGAGAGCTGGTTTTTCCCGAATACGAGATAGAGCAGCACGCCGAACACCGGCAGCGCAAGGATCGGAATGATCCAAGCGATCTTGTACGCGGGGTTGCCGTCGCGGCTGACAAGATAGACGACAACAACGGCGGAGAGAACGAGGCAGACGCCGTAAAAGATGGCAAAGTGCTCGTTGAAGCGGGTGATGGCAAGGTAGACAGCGGCAAACTGCAGCGCAATGAATGCGCCGGTGAATACGGCGCGGGAAAATACGACTTTAAAAAAGTTCTTCATGGGCTTCTCCGCAGAAGGATAAATTTCTTTACTATATCATACACGCGCGGCGCGGGAAATTCAACAACAGATGCGCCGGTTTGTCTTACGCAGCTGCTCCGGACAGCAGCATGAACGCCATGGTCAGCAGCAGAAGAAGAAACCGACCCTTTTCCACGCCGAGCTTCATCATCAGCGGAAGCGTGATGAGAAGATAGACGACGGCCGACGGTGCCGTAACGGCGAGAGAGGAGAGAAGCTCGCCCCGCCCGGTAAGAAGGGCGGCAAGCGCCTGCACTGCCGCGCCGAGCGCGATGGCGATCACACTGAGCAGAAACCGGCTCCAGAAGAGGTCGCTCTTCCGCACCGGCATGGCGAGCGCGTACCGCTCCCACCGGCAGCGTTCGTCATAGCCGAGCGCATAGATCGGCATCATCGCAAGCAGCATCATGCCGACGCTTGCAAAAAGCGGCAGGAGCAGGTACACGCCTGTCAGAACGAGCTGCACCCGGCACTGCGCCCACAGCTCAAATATGTCCTTGAGCAAAAGTCCGCGGATCTTCATAACGCCCGCTCCTTTCTCGTGATGTCCAGAATGATCTCTTCGAGCGTTTGACCGGGATGCGCCGCGAGAAGGGCTTCCTTTTCCTCACTCAGGATCAGCCGCCCCTTATGCAGAAACGCCACACGGCCGCAGAGCTTTTCTATATCGCTCACGATATGCGAGGAGAGCAGTATCGCGTGCTCGCCGTCTGAGATAAAGCGGGAAAGCTCGCCGATCAGCTCGTCGCGGGCGAGCGGGTCAAGCCCGCCGGTTGCCTCGTCGAGCAGCAGGAGCTTTGCTTTGTGCGAGAGCGCCACGGCAAGCGCGAGCTTCATTTTCATCCCGCGGGAATATTCTTTGAATGGCTTCGTTTCCGGCAGATCAAAGCGCCGGATATGCTCATAAAATGCGCCGCTGTCCCAATTTTTATAGATGCAGCGCTCCACTTTGTCCACCTGCCGGGCGTTCAGCCCGTCCGGGAAGCAGCTCTCGTCGAATACTACGCCGATGTCCTCGCGGACGGAGACGTTGTCGCCGTCTGTGTCTTGCCCGAGAATGCGGATCTCTCCGCTGTCGCGCCGAAGCTGCCCGAGAATGAGCGAGATCGTCGTGGACTTGCCCGCGCCGTTTTCGCCGATAAGCCCGAGCGCCGTGCCCATCTGCACGGTCAGCGTCAGGTTTTGCAGTGAAAAGCTGCCGAAGGATTTGGACAGATCCTTAATTTCCAATGCGTTCATAGGATTTCCTTTCAGTATTTCCGGTTGTAGTACCAGAAGCAGCCGGTATAGACGAGCGTCTGCAGGCACGTGAGCGCGCAGAGCACCTGTCCGACCAGAGTTTGTTTAAAGATCAAGATAGCGGAGAGAGCTGCGGCGAGCTGTACGTAAATGCAGATGTAAAGCGCCATAGAACGCGCCTTGTTTGCCACATACGCCGCGCGCTCGTCGGTCAGCGAGGCGTCATAGTCCGCCGCTTTGTCCGGGTCACGGGTGAGCCGGTACACGCGCAGCAGCCGCGCCGCGCCGACAACGGCAATGGCGCTGCCGAACGAGGAAAGCCAGTTCGTTTTTTCGCCGGCGTCTGTCAGCAGCCCGACAAGAAACAATGCCGCGCCGAGAACAAGATATAAAATACCGAGCTTCTTCTGATCCTTGAGCTTCATGCTTCATCCTCCTCAAACAGAAAAATATCCTCAATGTGCACCCCGAACGTCTGCGCGATCTTGTGTGCCAGTAATATCGAGGGGTTGTACTTTCCGCTCTCCAGCGAAATGATCGTCTGGCGCGAAACGCCGAGCAATGCAGCCAGCTGCTGCTGCGTCATGCCCTGCGCCTTGCGCCGCTCTTCAATACGGTTCTTCATCGGGTCACCTCAAAGCGAAAAAGTAAAGCTTGCTTTACATGCGCAGTATAGCACGGCAAAATGAAATGTCAAGCGCCTTTTACATTTTGCTTTTTATATTTTTACGGAAGTCCTGATTATAGGACACTCGATGCAGTAATATACAACCATAAGAGAGATAAAACTGGAAAGGAAGAGCGATATGGCATTCAAGATCGGTTTTTCTGTATCGGAGGAAAAGGAAAAGATGTCCGCTCCGGTGCCTCCGGATGTTTCGGAAGAGTGCGAGCCGCGGCGGTCGGTGGTGCGCGTGCAATTCCCGCAGCGGAATATGACGCTTGCCTACTATAACGACCGGTTCGATCTCCACTGCGGCGATCTGGTGTACGTAGACGGCAAGCTCGAGGGAAAGCGCGGGCGCGTCGTGGATGTCAACTACAACTTCCGCATCAATCTGGCGGACTATAAGCGCGTGATCGGCGTGGCGGATACCAATGTGTCCGGCCGGTTTACCCTCGCCGGGTCGCACGTTCTGACGTTCGACCGTGCGGCGCTTCCGCGCCGGAAGGTGATGAGCTGGTATAAAGCGCCGTCGAAGCCGGACACGGAGTATGCCTGCGGCTCGGACGACAGTACGTTCCCGCTGCGGGAGCTGCACCGGATGCGCGTCGATGTGGCGGTCGCGGAGCGCGGGTATGCGTACTATGCGGAAAACCGCGTGCGCTATCTTTGTCTGGACGGAATGAAGGGGTACGCGCTTGTCGAGGGAACGGAGCCGTATGACGTGGAGTTCGTGTATTCGGACGGCATGATCTACGCGCTGACGTGCTCCTGCTACTGCGTCGGAAACTGCAAGCACGAGGTCGCCGCCATGCTGCAGCTGCGCGAAATGCTCGAGGAGATCGAGTCCGATCCCGCGAGCGCCGCGGAATACGCCCGTACCGGCTATGTCGCCGCCGTCAGCCGGGAAGCCTTCTTTACTTACGCCATCGATGGCAAGAAGACAGGGACGATCACTCTTTGAACCGCGTTCTTTGTTGCGAAAACGAACGCGGAGAGGTACAATAAAGTATCCTCAAATATAATTTTGCGTGTCTCATCTTTTTCGGGGAGGAATGCGTATGGAAGAATCTTATATCTGCTGCAGGGTGCTGGTGCGGGACTTTGCGGATTACTATTTCACGCTTTCCTATCTCAGCGATGACGAGACGATCCGGCGGGACGATTTCGTGATCGTTCCCTGCGGACGGAACAACACGCGCAAGATCGGAAGAGTTGTCCGCGTGAAGCGCTGCCGCGGGGAAAAGCTCCCGTTCCCGTTAGAGAGAATGAAATACATTCTTTCTAAGACCGAACGACCGGCGGATTGGGACGAATCGCGGAAAACGCCGGACTTCTCGTCGCAAAGGCGGGCGGAAAAGAAAAAAGCCGCGGTCTCTGCCGGAGTGAAAACCGAAGAGAAGAAGCAGGAGCCCAAGCCGGAGCCTTGCCTGCCGCAGCAGGAGAATGCGCCTGCTCCGAAGGACGCTGCGGAAGAGCCATCCAAACAGACAGCAGAAAAAAACTCCGGAAAGAGGCGGTGGATATGGGCGGCAATCCTTCTGTGTCTGGCCGCAGCGGCGGTTGCTATGGCGGTCCGGACGTACCGCCAAACGATGGATTCCTACCGAGAGGGGCTTCGTGAGATATCCGCGCGGGAGTACGCTGCCGCGGAGCAGCGTTTTTCCGAGCTGGGAAGTTTTCGGGATTCCGAAGCGTTTTCCGTGTACTGCCATTACATGCTCGTATATGAGAACAACACGGAGTATGCCGGTGGGGCGCAGGAGGTATCCGCTCTTGTTCTGCGCCATGAAACCGATTGGCAGAGCCGGTTCGATGCGCTGGCGGTGCGCCTACGGACGTATAGGAGAATACAGAAAGAAAGGGAAGCGGCCGAAGCAGCGGAGAGACGCAAGCGGGAAGCCGCGGAGGCGGCAGAGAGACGCGCGCAGGAGCTAAAGGAAAAATATGGCGGAAAACTTCCCGAAAAGGGTATGCCAATCGATGCATTGAAGTACACATCCCTTGGATTGCCGGATAAGCAAACGGAAAGTGTTTTTGGCAGTCCGGTGAGAAGAAGCCGGAGCATTCATGTCATATGGTACACATGGGATGGAAAAATCCGCGCATCCGCTACATTTTATCAATTCTCGCAGGAGAATGAATTCACTCTTGATTATTTTGTTTATCATGATCCGCCGATCGCTCCGGCCAAACCGGGGAGCGGAAAACCGCAGGGAGACCACAGACACAGCATCCGGGATGAATATGATTCTTTTGATGACTTCTGGGAGGACAATCAGGACGAATACGCCGACGAGGAAGAAGCCTGGGACGCCTGGTGCGACGGCTGATGTCCCGTCCCAAAGAACACACAGAAAACGGCGAACCGCCGCAGCAGATCGTTCTGCTGCGGCGGCTGTTTATTACATCAGAGCTGTTTTTATCGAAGTCCAAGGATAAAGAGCACCAGCGCGCCGATCGGCAGCACGGTCCATGTGATATACCGCCCGGCGATCTCCCAGTCGGACGGCTCGGCTTCCTCGGCGTTGCGGACAAGGAACGAAGCGTTCCAGCGGAAGAGCTCATCGGCAAACAGCATGGCGAGCGCCGCGATAACGCAGATCAGCACGCCGCCGAACCAGCCGAGCCACGTTCCCTTATGGGTCAGCGCTGGGCCGTCCGTCAGATCGAGGATCGTTGAAACAGAGGGCTCCATGGTACCGTCGCTCATCGTGGCGGTGATGCTGCGGAGCAGGTCAAAGCTCCCGTCCTCGTTATAGAGCATACGCCAGTCGCCGCTGTTGACTACGCCGCCGCGGAACACGATCTCGCCGTCGCAGCGCAGCTCAATGCCGGTCATCTGTGCTTGCAGGTCGCTGTCCTTCGGAATGGCGGCGGGATCCTCTTTGACGGTATAGGGGCCGTAAACGGTGTTGCCATACTGAAAGATGACGGTTTTGTCCGCAGATACGGTGAAGGTCGCGGCGGTTCCGCGGATCTTCCCGGAATAAACGGTGCAGCCGTCCTCTTCCACCGGCACGAGAATGGTGTCCGCATAAAGAAAACCTGAGCGCGCCGTAACGATGGGATAGATGACCGTAAAGGCCAGGATCATAACCGCCATGAGAAGCAGGATGATCTTTTGATAGCGTCCAAGCTCTTTTATCCGGTCCAAGTCTGACACCTCCGGTTTTTTTAAAATGGTGGAATTATCAAAAAAGCATAGCATCTCCGCCCGAATAAAACCAAATCGAAGCCCAGCGGAGCGGGTTCGATTTGGAAAGGAAGAAGGAGCTAACATAGTGCAGTTTTCGCCGCAAGGCGGAAACGGAACGGTGTTTGC
>PPYF01242798.1_pt1 | contig 11171 bp, 10 predicted proteins | sample 1559871 | NCBI WGS metagenome assembly PPYF01 (sample SAMN08240021, study PRJNA423297) | Human gut metagenome, whole genome shotgun sequencing project.
GCTAGTGGAGAACGTGGCCGTTCTGGAGAGCTATCAGGGCCGGGGCGTGGGCCGGCAGATGTTCCAGGAGATTGAGCGCTGGGGCAAGGAGCAGTGGAACTGCCACTACGAGATCCTGGTCTCGGGCATGAACCGCACCGGCGCCCACAAGTTTTACGCCGCCCTGGGTTTTGAGGAAGTGAAGGGCTTTAAAAAATACCTGTAAAAAATCCGGACCGGCCGACAGGAATCAACAAACGCCGTAGCTCCCCCGTGGTAGAATAGTCCACGGAAAGGGAGGTACGGCACATGTTTTTTAGGGACAAGCTGAAACTGACAAAGCTGCCTGTCAGCCGCATCCTGCCCAACCCCTCCCAGCCCCGGAAGGTGTTCCGCCAAGAGGAGCTGGAAGCCCTGGCCCAGAGCATCAAGGAGAACGGCCTGCTCCAGCCGGTGACGGTGCGCCGGGAAAACGGGGCCTATTACCTGATTGCCGGAGAGCGCAGGCTGCGGGCCTGCAAACTGGCGGGCCTGCGGGAGATCCCCGTCCTCATCGCGGACTGCGAGCCGGAGGACAGCGCCGTGCTGGCCCTGCTGGAAAACCTGCAGCGCCAGGACCTGCAGATGTTCGAGCAGGCCAACGCCCTGGCAAGCCTGCTGCAGGAGTGGCATATCACCCAGGAGGAGGCTGCCAAGCGGCTGGGCATCAGCCAATCGTATCTGGCCAACAAGCTGCGGCTGCTGAAACTCTCTCCCCAGGAGCAGAACGAGATATTAGAGTACAAGTTGACAGAGCGCCACGCCAGGGCGCTGCTACGCGTTGAAGATATCCCCCAGCGGCAGAAGCTGCTGCGCCAAGCAGGGGAGAGGCATTTAAACGTCTCCCAGACAGAGGAGCTGGTGGAGTCGGTCCTTCAGCCCAAGGGGCGCAAGCCCGCCCCCAAGCGCCGGTTCATCGCCAAGGACATCCGCCTGTTCATCAACACCATCGACCACGCGGTGGACGCCATGAAGACGGCGGGGATTGAAGCCCAGGCGGAGAAGACGGAGACAGAGGAATACATCGAGTGCACCGTGCGTATTCCCAAACAACACAGAGTACAAGTTTAACCCATTCCCTTATTCATTTCCCACAGGAAGGGCGGCGGGGCGAAAGCCCCGCCGCCCTTCCATTATGTTTCACATGAAACATGGCCGGGCAAAGGGGGCAAACTTTTCCAGGGCAGAAGGCTTGCTTGGCCTTTTCTTTCCCACAGGTTTGTGATACAATAAGAACCGAACGCGAAAATTCCACAGGGAAGGGTGAAACTATGGGAAAGATCATCGCTGCCGCCAACCAGAAAGGCGGCGTGGGCAAGACCACCACGGCTGTCAATTTGGCGGCCGCCCTGGGGGATATGGGGAAAAAGGTGCTGCTGGTGGACGCCGATCCCCAGGGGAACACCACCTCTGGCGTGGGAGTGGACCGCCGGGACTGCGGCGCCACCATTTATGAGGTGCTCATCAGCGGGGCCAAGGCCAAAGAGGCCCTGGTGAAGACAGAGTTCAAAAACCTGACGCTGCTGCCCTCCAACATGGACCTGGCCGCGGCCGAGTTGGAGATGGCCGCCCTGGAGAACCGTGAGGCCGTGCTGAAAAACGCCCTTGCCCCTATCCGGGGGGACTATGACTTCCTGCTCATCGACTGCCCCCCCTCCCTGGGGCTTATCACCACCAATGCCCTCACCGCGGCGGACACCATCCTCATCCCCATCCAGTGCGAATATTACGCTTTGGAGGGGCTTTCCCAGCTGATGAATACGGTCCGCCGGGTGAAGCGCCAGTACAACGAGCTGTTGGATATTGAAGGCGTGCTGCTGACCATGTACGACGGCCGCCTGAACCTGACCCAGCAGGTGGTGGAGGAAGTGAAGAAGTACTTCCCGCGCAAAGTATTCAAAACCGTCATCCCCCGCACAGTGCGCCTTTCCGAAGCCCCAGGCTTTGGCCAGCCCGCGCTGTATTACGACCGCAGCTCCCGGGGAGCCAAGGCCTATGGGGAGCTGGCGGAGGAGGTCATCAAGAACAATCGGTAAAAAAGGGGGATTCCCATGAAGAAAAGAGGACTGGGGAAGGGCTTGGACGCCATCTTCGCGGAAAACACCGACGAGACCACCGAAGGCGCCGTCAGCGTAAAGATCAGCGAGATTGAGCCCAACCGGGACCAGCCCCGGAAAGAGTTTGACAGCGAGGCCCTCTCAGAGCTGGCGGATTCCATCTCCCAGCACGGGGTGCTGCAACCCCTGCTGCTGCGGCCCCTGCTGACGGGGGGCTACCGCATTGTGGCGGGAGAACGCCGCTGGCGGGCCGCCCGCATGGCCGGCCTCACAGAAGTGCCCGCCATTATCCGGGAGATGAGCGACGCGGAAGAAATGCTCTTCGCCCTCATTGAAAACCTGCAGCGAGAGGACCTGACCCCCCTGGAGGAGGCCCGGGGCTACCGCACCCTGATCGAGGCCCAGGATTTCACCCAGGAGGAGGTCTCTAAGGCGGTGGGGAAGAGCCGGCCGGCCATCACCAACGCCCTGCGGCTTTTAAACCTGCCGGAGGACATTCAGGGCATGCTGGAGCGGGGGGAGATCACCGCGGGCCACGCCCGCACCCTGCTCAGCTTCAAAAGCCAGGAGGACATGCGCCTGGGGGCCCAGAAGGCCAAGGACGGCGCCTCTGTGCGGGAGCTGGAGGCCCTGGCCAAACGCCTGAATGAGAAGAAGGAATCCCTGCCCAAAACGCCCCGGAAAAACCAGTATTTTGAGGAGGCCCAGCTGGCCGTGGGCGAATACCTGAACCGAAGGGTGAAGGTGGCCGGCAGCAAGAAGAAGGGCACCCTGCAAATCGAGTTCTATGGGGAAGAGGACTTGCAGAACCTGCTGCATGACCTGCACCTGCGCTGAAGGGCCGCGCGCCACACAAAGTTTTTGCCTGAAAAAAGAGGAGGAACCGCGATATGCTGGATATTAAGCTGATCCGGAGCAACCCGGACCTGGTAAAGGAGAACATTAAGAAAAAGTTCCAGGAGGAGAAGCTCCCCCTGGTGGACGAAGTGCTGAAGCTGGACGAGGAGTTCCGGGCCTCTAAGGGCCGGGGCGACGAGCTGCGCCAGCAGCGCAACGCCATCAGCAAGGAGATCGGCAAGCTCATGTCCCAGGGCAAGAAGGAAGAGGCCATGGAAGTGAAGAAGAAGGTTCAGGCCATTGCCGGGGAGCTGGAGGAGATGGAGCGCAAAGAGGCGGAAATGACCGCCGAAATCCACAAGCGCATGCTGGTCATCCCCAACCTGATCGACGAGTCCGTGCCCATCGGCCGGGACGACAGCGAGAACGTGGAGGTGCAGCGCTTTGGCGAGCCTGTGGTGCCGGACTTTGAGGTGCCCTATCACACCGAGATTATGGAGCGCTTCGGCGGCATTGACCTGGACAGCGCTCGAAAGACCAGCGGCAACGGCTTTTACTACCTCATGGGGGATATTGCCCGGCTGCACTCGGCAGTGCTGGCCTATGCCCGGGACTTTATGATCAATAAGGGCTTTACCTACTGCATCCCGCCCTTTATGATCCACGGCAACGTGGTGGAGGGCGTCATGTCCCAAACGGATATGGACGCCATGATGTACAAGATCGAGGGGGAGGACCTGTACCTGATCGGCACCAGCGAGCACTCCATGATTGGCAAGTTCATCGACACCATCCTGCCGGAGAGCGCCCTGCCCCAGACCCTCACCAGCTACTCTCCCTGCTTCCGCAAGGAGAAGGGCGCCCACGGCATTGAGGAACGGGGCGTGTACCGCATCCACCAGTTCGAGAAGCAGGAGATGATCGTGGTCTGCAAGCCCGAGGACTCCATGAAGTGGTATGAGCAGATGTGGCGCTACTCGGTGGAGCTGTTCCGCTCTCTGGAAATCCCCGTGCGCCAGCTGGAGTGCTGCTCCGGCGATCTGGCCGACCTGAAGGTGAAGTCCTGCGACATCGAGGCCTGGTCCCCCCGGCAGAAGAAGTACTTTGAGGTGTGCTCCTGCTCCAACCTGGGAGACGCCCAGGCCCGGCGGCTGAAGATCCGGGTCAAGGGGGAGAACGGGGAGAACTACCTGCCCCACACCCTGAACAACACTGTGGTGGCCCCGCCCCGCATGCTCATCGCCTTTTTGGAGAACAACCTCCAGGCTGACGGCAGCATCAAGATCCCCGAGCCCCTGCGCCCCTACATGGGCGGCAAGGACGCCATCCGGTAAATTCCATCTAGATCTCCAGAAGGGAGGGCCGCGTGCCCTCCCTTTTTCACGCTTTGGGATATGCCCCTTCGTTTTCCACAGCGTTTCAAAATCCTGGGGAAAAAAGGAAAGAAAAAATAATACAGAATACAAACCTATAAGAACCTGCCAAAGGCAGAAAAAAAGCCCCGCCAAAAGACGGGGCGGAAAGCTCTTTTTTAGGAGTGGGAGGAGGCGGTCCGCTTCCGCTGTGTCAAGAAGAACACCGCGAAGCTGAGGGCGAAGACGGCGGCCACCAGAAGGTAGAAGGGCCGGGCGCCCACGGCATCGTAGACCACACCGCCGGTCAGGTTACCCAGGATACCCGCCACAGAAGAGACCGCGGCGAAAAAGGCCTGGGCGCTGGCTTTGAGGTGGGCGGGGGCCAGCTCGTAAACATAGTTGAGGGAGGACCCGATGAGCAGACCGTTGCCCAGGCCGAAGAAGCAGCAGGACACCAGCATGGTGGGGAAAGAGTGGGCCCACAGCCCCAAAAGGACGCACTCCAGCCCCATGAGCAGGGGCGGGCCCATCACCAGCAGGCGCAGGGGGAACTTCCGGCGCAGGCGCACCATCAGCAGCAGGAAGGGGATCTCCAGCAGGGCCCGGGCCCCCAGGAAGATGCCGTAGCGCTCGGAGGGGATGTTGGCGTCCGCCATAAAGTAGGGCAGGAAGGTGCCCTCGCAGTTGGTGCCGGTGTACAGCAGGAAGCCGAAGACCAGAAAGCTGACGTAGGCCCTGTTCTGAAACAGCTCCCCCAGGTTCAGCTTCTGCTTTTCGCCCTTTTTAGGCGGCCTGGCGTCGGGCTCCCGCGCGAAGAAGGTGAGCACAATGGCGGGCACGGTGAGCAGGGCCGTCAGCCAGAAGGTGGAGGCCACCCCCACCGTGGGCAGCAGGAAGGAGATGGTAAAGCTGCCGATCATAAAGAGGAAAGAGCCCACGCTGCGCAGCAGGCCGTAATTCAAGCGCAGCTCGTTGGAGTTGCGCACCAGCAGGTTCTCCGCATAGGTGGACATGGAGCCCCGGAAGAAATAGACCAGGGGCACCAGGCAGAAGAACAGGGCCGTGGAATAGGGAAGCCCCGCGGGGATGAGGGGGATGAGGGCGAACAGCCCCACGCCCCCCGCCAGCACCGTGATGAGCACCTTGCGCAGAGAGCCAATGCGGTCGCTGACCATGCCCCAGAAGGAAACAGAGGCAATGGAAAGAATGGAGGTCAGGGCGTTGAGAAGCCCCAGCTGAGAGGCTGTGAAGCCCACCTCCTGCAGGTAGATGGTCTGGTAAGAGCCAAAGGACCAGGAAAACCAGAAAATGCTGTTGACCCCTGTGCAGATGAGGGCCTGCCTGGCGCCATAGTCCAGACGGGAAAGAATGCTTCGCATAGGGAGGGTCTCCTTCACAAAAGAAAAGTGGGCCGCCGGTTGCGGCCATCCTAAAAATACAGCGAAACGCGGGGGAAGTCAATGGCTTTTTATAAAATGGTCATGGAGAAAATAGCGGGGCCAAAGGGGGCGTTCCTCCACGGAATGGATAAAAAAAGGGGAAAAGGGTGGAAAAGAACCGCCGAAGGGCTGAAAAGGGAAAATCCCTTGCAAAACAGAGGGCGCAATGTTATAATTATCACTTAATAGGATGCGGAAAAACTTGCGGAGAAAGAGAGTGTGGTTTGATGGAGTACAATGAGAAGTTTCTGAAGGAAGGCCTCACCTACGACGATGTGCTGCTCATCCCAGCGGAGTCCAACGTGCTGCCCGCCGAGGCGGACCTTTCCACCTACCTGACCAAGACCATCCGGCTGAATACCCCCATTATGACAGCCGCCATGGACACGGTGACCGAGTCGGACATGGCCATTGCCATGGCCCGTGAGGGGGGCATCGGAATCATCCACAAGAACATGACCATCGAGCGCCAGGCCGACCAGGTGGACCGGGTGAAGCGCTCGGAAAACGGGGTGATTGTCAACCCCTTCTTCCTCTCTCCGGAAAACCTGGTGAAAGAGGCCGACGAGATCATGGGCCGGTTTAAGATCTCCGGCGTGCCCATCTGCCAGGACGGCGTACTGGTGGGCATCATCACCAACCGGGACATGCGCTTTATGGAGGGCAGCGACTTTGACCAGCCCATCAAGAACGTGATGACCAAGGACAACCTGGTCACCGCCCCGGTGGGCACCACCATGAAGGAGGCCCAGGAGATCCTGCGGAAGCACCGCATTGAGAAGCTCCCCATTGTGGACGACCAGATGCGCCTGAAGGGCCTGATTACCATTAAGGACATTGAGAAGGCTGTGCGCTACCCCAACTCCGCCCGGGACAAGGGCGGACGGCTGCTGTGCGGCGCGGCCATTGGCGCCACCAAGGACGTGCTGGACCGTGTGGCGGCCCTGCTGGAGGCCCAGGTGGACGTGGTGGTGCTGGACTCTGCCCATGGCCACAACAGCGGCGTGCTGGACGCTGTGCGCCTGGTGAAGAAGCACTATCCCGACCTGCCCCTCATCGCGGGCAACATCGCCACCGCCGAGGGCGCCAAGGCCCTGATCGACGCGGGCGCCGACTGCGTGAAAGTGGGAATCGGCCCCGGCTCCATCTGCACCACCCGCGTGGTGGCGGGCATTGGCGTGCCCCAGGTCACCGCCGTGTTCGACGCCGCCCAGGAAGCTGCCAAGCACGGCATCCCCGTCATCGCGGACGGCGGCATCAAGTACAGCGGCGACATTGTCAAGGCGCTGGCCGCTGGCGCCAACGTGGTCATGCTGGGCAGCATGGTGGCCGGCTGCAAAGAGGCCCCCGGTGAGTACGAGCTCTACCAGGGCCGGCAGTTCAAGGTCTACCGGGGCATGGGCAGCTTGGGCGCCATGGCCAAGGGCAGCGGCGACCGCTATTTCCAGGGCGAGCAGAAGAAGTTCGTGCCCGAAGGCGTTGAGGGCCGCGTGCCCTACAAGGGACCTCTGGCGGACACCATCTTCCAGATGCTGGGCGGCCTGCGGGCCGGCATGGGCTACACCGGCTGCGCCAGCATCCAGGAACTCCATGACAAGGCCCAGTTCGTCAAGATCACCGGCGCGGGCCTGAAGGAGAGCCATCCCCACGACATCCAGATCACCAAGGAGGCCCCCAACTACACCTTCCACATCGGCTGAGGCTGGATGTGAAAAAAACTTCGCAGGATTTCGGAAAACCTGCTTGACAAACGGGACAAGTTCGGCTATAATTAGTAGCGCTCCATCCGTAGTGGTGGAGCGCAGATATGGCGGTATAGCTCAGTTGGCTAGAGCATTCGGTTCATACCCGAAGTGTCACTGGTTCAAGTCCAGTTACCGCTACCAATATGGCCCGGTGGTCAAGCGGTTAAGACACCGCCCTTTCACGGCGGTAACACGAGTTCGATTCTCGTCCGGGTCACCAGAGAGCGCCGGGTCTCAGGTGACCCGGGCTCTTTCTTTTTATCCACACGACTTTTGGAGGGAATTTCCCATGATGAAGAAATTGACGGCCCTTTGCGGGGCCCTGGTCCTGGCGCTTTCCCTTTCCGCCTGCGGCGGCACAGCCACCCAGCTGCCCGCCCTGGTGCTGGAGGACCCGGCGGCTTCCAACGCCGCTTCCCAGGTCTCCGGCACGGAGAGCGGCACCCAGGCAGAGCCCACCGTGGAAGAGGTGCCCTACACCGAGTTTGAAGACAGCTTGGACGGCCTGTGCGACTTTCTCACCGCCAACAAGGCCGTGGCAGGGGAGCCCACCGAAATGGCCTATGAGACCATCGGCGCCGCGGGGGGCTACCGTTACCGCTTCATCCTGAACAACAGCACCGTGCAGGTAGAGGTCTATGCCTTCGACCTGGAAAACCTGGGCGAGCAGGGCCAGGCCGTGCTGGACAGCGTGAAGGAAAGCGGCCAGTTCCCCATGCTGGACAACCAGGTGTCCGCTACCCTCAGCGGCAGCGGCCAGTACATGATGATCTATACAGACAACAGCACCAGCGCGGAAAACACCGCCCAGAAGGACCGCGTGCTGGGGTTGTTCCAGGGATTTTACAGCGAATAAGAGAGATGGACCTTTCAGCAGGACCCCGCAGGATTGCGGGGCCTGCTTTTTTCTTTGCCCCGGCCCTTGCATTTAGCTATGTACTGCGTTAAAATAATGCTTGTATCTGCAACCAATTTTTTTGAGGGAAGGATGGTTTACCATGGACGGCAATGCCCAGTTTGTAAAACAGGCCCGGGTGGAGCGCACCTTAAAGGCCCTGGCCAAAAACAGGATTCCCGCCGTGTTTGTCCCCACTTGCCAGGAGGCCGTGCAGGCGGTGAAAGAGCTGCTCTCCCCTGGGGACGTGGTCAGCTGCGGCGGCTCCATGACGCTGGAGGAGTGCGGCGTGCGGGACCTGCTGAAAAGCGGGGAGTATGAGTTTTTGGACCGGGAGGCCATGGACCCCCAGGAGGCTTACCGCCGCACCTTTTCCGCCGACGTGTTCCTGATGAGCGCCAACGCCATCACCGAGGACGGGGAGCTCTACAACGTGGACGGCAACGGCAATCGGGTGGCCGCCCTGATCTATGGCCCTAAGCGGGTCATTGTGGTGGCGGGGGTCAACAAGCTGGTGCGGGACTTGGACGAGGCCATTTCCCGGGTGAAGTGCATGGCTGCCCCGGCCAACGGCGTCCGGCTGCAGACCCACACGCCTTGCTCCCGCATGGGGCGCTGTTCCGGCGCGGAGGGCCGCATGACCGCCGGCTGTGCTTCCGAGCGCCGCATGTGCTGCCAGTATGTGGTCACCGGCTACCAGCGGGAGGACCGCATCCGCGTGGTGCTGGTGGGGGAGGAGCTGGGTTACTAAGCCCGCCCCATAGGAAAGAGGCCGCCCCTGCCCTGCCCGGGCCTCGCGCAGCACGTGGAAGCAGGGCGGGAGGCCGGGATTCTTTTCCCGGCCCCCCACTATCACAAGGGAGAGGGATTTTTATTTTACGGGAATTATTTCAGAGAAAGGGCCGCCGGGGCTCCTTCGAGATCGACATGACCAACGGGCCCCTGCTGGGGAAGATTGTCCGCTTTGCCATCCCGCTGGCCATCTCCGGCATTTTGCAGCTGCTGTTCAACGCGGCGGACATTATTGTGGTGGGGCGCTTTTCCGGGCCCCAGGCTTTGGCGGCGGTGGGCTCTACCAGCGCGCTGATCAACCTGATCGTCAACCTGTTCATCGGCCTTTCGGTGGGCACCAACGTGCTGGTGGCCCAGTACTACGGTGCCAATGACCGCAAGGCGCTGCGGGACACGGTGCACACCTCTGTGCTGGCCAGCCTGATCTTTGGCTGCATTGTGCTGGTCATCGGCATTTCCCTGGCAGCGCCCATGCTGGAGCTGATGGGCACCCCAGAAGAAGTGCTGGACCAGGCCTGCCTGTACATGCGCATCTATTTTATCGGCATGCCGGCCAGCATGCTCTATAACTTCGGCGCGGCCATCCTGCGGGCGGTGGGGGATACCCAGCGGCCGCTGTACTTCCTGCTCCTGGCGGGAATCATCAATGTGGTGCTGAACCTGTTCTTTGTCATCGGCTTCCACCTGGATGTGGCCGGCGTGGCCATTGCCACGGTGATCTCCCAGTGTGTTTCCGCGGGGCTGGTGCTGCTGTGCCTGGTAAAGTCCCACACGCCCTACCGGGTGGACCTGCGCCGCCTGGGGCTGAAAAAGGATAAGCTGTGGGGCATGGTGAAGATCGGCCTGCCCGCGGGCATTCAGGGCTGTTCCTTTTCCATTTCCAACGTGCTCATCCAAAGTTCTATCAACTCCTTTGGGGCCATGGCCATGGCGGGCAACACGGCCGCCAGCAATATCGAGGGCTTTGTCTCCACCGCCCAGGACGCCTTTGCCCAGGCGGCCCTGAGCTTTACCGGCCAGAACATGGGCGCGGGGAAGACCCGGCGGGTCAACCGCATTTTGCTGCTGTGCCTGGTGCTGGTTACGGGCACGGGGCTGGTGCTGGGCACAGGGGCCTTTTTGCTGGGCCACCAGCTGCTGGGAATTTACTCGGCCGACCCCCAGGTCATCGCCTTTGGCATCCGGCGCATGTCCATCTGCTGCGTGCTGCAGTTTGTGGGCGGCTTGATGGGCGTGATGGTGGGCGTGCTGCGGGGCATGGGCTACTCCTTCATCCCCATGGCCATCACCATTGGCTTTGTGTGCGGCTTCCGTGTCATCTGGATTTTTACGGTGTTCGCGATGTTCCCCACCCTGGAGGCGCTCTATGTCTCCTATCCCATCACCTGGGGCCTGGCCGCCCTGTGCGATGGGGTGTGCTTCCTCATAGTCCACCGGCACGTTTCAAAAAAACAGCGCCTTGCAACCGGGGCGCGGGAGTAATATAATAAGAATGCCTTGAAAAGAGGGGGTCTCCCCGGCGGCGCGCGAATGGCAGCGGGCTGCCGGGGAAATTTCCGGAAAAAACTGTTTGGAGGATTGAGGCTTGTGAAGCTACCCTTTCGCCCCGGCGCGCACCGGAGCTCCTTTGAGATTGACATGACCAACGGCCCCCTGGTGGGGAAAACCATCCGGTTTGCCATCCCCCTGGCCCTTTCGGGCATTTTGCAGCTGCTGTTCAACGCGGCGGACATCATTGTGGTGGGGCAGTTTGTGGGCCCCCAGGCCCTGGCGGCGGTGGGTTCTACCAGCGCTCTCATCCAGCTGATTGTCAACCTGTTTATCGGCCTTTCCATCGGCGTCAACGTGCTGGTGGCCCGGTACTATGGGGCGGGCCAGCGCAAGGACCTGCACGAGACGGTGCACACGGCGGTGCTGGTCAGCCTGGTTTGCGGCGTGGTGCTGATCTTTTTGGGCGTTGCCCTTTCCCGGCCCCTGCTGGAGATGATGGGCACCCCCGAAGATGTGATCGGCCAGGCGGTGTTGTACATGCG
>PPYF01030854.1_pt1 | contig 11170 bp, 8 predicted proteins | sample 1559871 | NCBI WGS metagenome assembly PPYF01 (sample SAMN08240021, study PRJNA423297) | Human gut metagenome, whole genome shotgun sequencing project.
AGAAGGCTTCCGCCAACCTCGTCACCTTCGGCAAGACCGACTCCATTGAGCCGGGCGCTTCCCAGACCTTGACCCTGACCTTCAACACCGAGGACATGGCCAGCTTTGACAGCAAGGACAAGGGCTGCTACGTGCTGGAAGAGGGCGACTATATCATCAGCATCAACGAGGATTCCCACACGGTGCTGGATTCCAAGACCTACAATGTCGCTTCCACCATCGTCTATGACGAGTCCAACCCCCGCAGCACCGATGCCGAGGCTGCTACCACCAAGTTCGACTTCGCTGACGACAAGCTCGTCACCCTGTCCCGTGCTGATCACTTCGCCAACTATGCCGAAGCTGTTGCTGCTCCCTCTGACTATACCATGTCTGAGGAAAGCATGAGCACCCTGTACAACGACCACAACTGGACCCCTGAGGACTTCAACGACCCCAACGATGAGATGCCCGTTACCGGTGCCAACAACGGCCTGAAGCTGGCTGACCTGCGCGGTGCTGACTACGACGACGAGCGTTGGGATACCCTGCTCGACCAGATGACCGTCACCGAGATGGACGACCTGATCGCACTGGGCGGCTACCAGACCAAGGCCGAGGCCAGCGTTGACAAGTACGCGACCATCGACTGCGACGGCCCCGCTGCCATCAACAACAACTTTACCGGCGTTTCTTCCATTGGCTTCCCGTCCGAGATCATCATCGCTTCCACCTTCAACACCGACCTGGCCCGCCGCTACGGCGAGAGCATCGGCCGCATGGCCAGCGAGATGAACGTCACCGGCTGGTACGCCCCCGCCATGAACGGCCACCGTTCCGCCTTTGACGGCCGTAACTTCGAATATTACTCTGAGGACAGCGTCCTCGCCGGTTACATCGGTGCCAGCTCCATTGCCGGTGCCCAGAGCTACGGCGTCTACGCTTACATGAAGCACTTTGCCCTGAACGACCAGCAGATCAACCAGAACGAGATGCTCTGCACCTGGGCTGACGAGCAGGCTATCCGCGAGATCTACCTGCGTCCCTTCGAGATCAGCGCCAAAGTGGGCGGCTGCAAGGCCGTCATGTCCAGCTGGAACTATATTGGCAACCAGTGGGCCGGTGCCTGCAATGCACTGCTGAACGGCGTGCTGCGCGGCGAGTGGGGCTTCCGCGGTATGGTCATCACCGACGGCTTCCACTTCACTGACTACATGGATTCAGATATTGCCATCCGCAACGGCTGCGACCTGATGCTGAAGAACTACGATGTTGCCACCAACCACCTGACCGATACCACCAGTGCTACCAGCGTTAAGGCTATGCGTCAGGCCTGCAAGAACATCATGTACACCGTGGTCAACTCCCGCGTTTACGACCCCGCCAACACTGTTTCCACCCCCATCTGGCGTACCGCTATGATCGTGGTCGACGTGCTGCTGGCTGTACTACTGGTCGTGCTGGAAGTTCTCACCTTCAAAAGCTACAAGAAGAAAAAGGCACAGTAAAGTGTAATTTGTAAGCTGTGCAGCTGCCCTGCGGTCCATCGCCGCCGACTTTGCGCGGTTGTGCGGTGGGCCGCAAGGCTGTTTTTAAGAAAAGGAACCACCTTATGCAAAAGAAACAACTGCAAGCTTTGACGCTTGAACAAAAATGTGCGCTGCTTTCGGGCGCTACTACCTTTGGGACCCGTGCACTGCCGAAAAATAATATCCCGTCCATCACCCTATCCGATGGCCCGAACGGTGTGCGCAAGCAGGCGGGCGCGGCGGACCACCTGGGGCTGAACCCCAGTGTTCCGGCCACCTGCTTCCCCACGGCAGCCACTGTGGCGTGCAGCTGGGACCCCGCCTTGGGCGAGCAGATCGGCCAGGCCATGGGCGAAGAAGCCGCCGCGCAGGAAGTTGCCGTGCTGCTGGGGCCGGGCCTGAACACCAAGCGCAGCCCCCTCTGCGGCCGCAACTTTGAGTATTTCTCCGAGGATCCGTATCTTTCCGGCAAAATGGCCGCGAGCTATGTACGGGGCATCCAGTCCAACGGTATTTCGGCCTGCCCCAAGCACTTTGCCGTCAACAGCCAGGAACTGCGCCGCATGGCGTCGGATTCTGTGGTGGATGAACGCACGCTGCGGGAACTGTACCTGACCGGGTTTGAGATCGTGGTCAAGGAAGCAAAGCCCAAGACCATCATGAGCAGCTATAACCTCATCAACGGAACTTACGCCAACGAGAACCGCCACCTGTTAATGGACATCCTGCGCGGGGAGTGGGGCTTTGACGGTGCCGTTGGCCGAGGGCGCAAAAGTTGCCGTGATCGGCGACTTTGCCCAGACACCGCGGTACCAGGGCGCTGGCTCCAGCGCGGTCAACTCCATCAAGGTGGATACCTTTTTGGACTGCCTGAAAGAGAGCGGCCTGGCCAGCGTGGGCTTTGCCCCCGGCTTTGACCGCCAGGGCAAACCGGATGCCGCCAAACAGGCCGAGGCTGTAGCCCTGGCCCAAAAGGCCGAAGTGGTGCTGCTCTGCCTGGGGCTGGATGAAATCAAGGAAAGTGAGGGTCTGGACCGCGGCGATATGCGCCTTGCGGACAACCAGATCGAACTGTTAAAGGCCGTGCAGCAGGCCAATCCCAACACCGTTGTGGTGCTCAGCGCAGGGGCTTCGCTGGAAACCCTGTGGCTCAAACACTGCCGTACCCTGGTGTATGGTGCGCTGGGCGGCCAGGCGGGGGCGGGCGCCGTGCTGGATGTGCTGACCGGCAAAGTGAACCCCAGCGGCAAGCTGGCCGAAACCTGGGTCAACGCCTATGCGGATACCCCCGCCAAGGATAACTTTGCCGGGCCGGGCCGCATGGTGCAGTACCGCGAGGGGCTGTATGTCGGCTACCGCTATTACCAGACCGCCGGTGTGCCGGTGGCGTTCCCCTTTGGCTATGGGTTAAGCTACACCAGCTTTGCCTACAGCAATTTGCAGGCCGCGTCCAATGGCGTGACCCTGACCGTAACCAACACCGGCAAGCGCGCCGGAGCAGAGATCGTGCAGCTGTATGTGGCAAAACCCGGGGCAGAAGTGTTCCGCCCCGCACAGGAGCTGAAAGGCTTTGCCAAGGTGCAGCTGCAGCCCGGCGAAAGCAAGACCGTGACCATCCCGCTGGACGACAAGGCATTCCGCTACTGGAACACCAAGACCGACAGCTGGGAAGTGGAAGGCGGCAGCTATGAGCTGCGGGTCGGCGCGTCCAGTGCGGACATCCGCCTGACCGCCGTGGTGGAAGTGGCCGGTACCGGCGCACCCAACCCCTATGCGGGCAAGCATCTGCCGCACTATACCAGCGGCAAGGTGCAGAGCGTGCCGGATGACGAATGGGCCACCCTGCTGGGCCGCCCGGTGCAGCAGGGAAAAGTTAAAATTGACCGCAACATGACCCTGGGCGAGCTGAACCACAGCCGCAGCCCGCTGGGCTGGCTGATCTGGCTGGTGCTTACCGCACTGCTGAACGCCAGCTACAAGCGCGGCAAGCCGGACCTGAATGTGCTGTTCCAGTACAACATGCCGCTGCGTGCCCTGGCCAAAATGACCAGCGGTGCCATCAGCATGGGCATGGTGGATGGCATTGTGATGGAATTACAGGGATTCTGGATCATCGGCCTTGTGCGGGTGATCATAGAAGCCGTGAAAAACCTGGTACTGAACGCACAGCTGGAACAGCGCCTGCGCAACAGCTGAGGAAAGAGAGGGGCTATTTATGCAGCTATGGAATAATTTTGCGGCAAAACACCCCGCCGCAGCCAAGTGGGTGCGCGAAGGCGGACTGTTTGTGATCGTATCCAACCTGGTTACGGTGTTCAAATACCTGCTGCTGCAATTTTTGCCGGCGGCGTTCAGCAGCCTGCCGGTGGTGGATTTTGGCTGGCCGGGCATCCCGGTCACGCTGTTTGGCGAAACCTTCCAGTGGAACATCCTGGGGTATGATTCCGCCCATGGCGGTCTGCCGTACTTTTGCGCCTACATGGTTGCCATGGTGGTGGGAGAATGCATAAACTTTCCCATCCAGCGCAACTTTGTGTTCCGCAGCAAGGGCAACCTGGCCAAGCAGATCGCCTGGTATGTGGTGGCGTTCTGCTTGATCACCTGCATCGTCAACTCCATCAACTGCGTGTGGGTGGCGGTTGCGGGCCTGCTGGTGCCGGATTTCATCTACAACATTGGCACCACCGTGCTCAATGGCGGCATTTCCATGGTGATCTTCTTCTTTGTGAACAAGATCATCTTCCCAGAGGGTGCACAGGCAAAATAAAGCCCGGCAGGACCACTGGTGCTTTTCCCGGTACACGCCCGGCGTAATGCACACACGGGCTTTGAACACCCGGGAAAAGTGGCTGGGAGAAGAAAAACCAAGATAAGAGCTGATGGCCGTAATGGGCTTATCGGAATAGCGGAGGAGGCGTTTTGTCTCCTCCGTTTTTTCGTAGAGGATAAAATCCGTAAGACTTTCGCCAGTTTCTTCCTTGAATTTTCGGGAGAGATAGGGGCGGCTCATGAACAGCGCTTCGGCCATTTTTTCCACGGTGATCAGTTCTGAGATATGGTGCCAGATGTAGTTCACCACATCGATCATCAGCTTGGAGGTACAGCTTCCCTTCTGCAGGCGCTGCACTCGCTCGGTATAATCCGAGATCATGCGGTATTGGAGGTTTGTGATGTTTTCCAAGGTGGTCAGCAGCTCGCAATTTTGGCTCTGCACATTTTTGCACACCGGAGCAGTTGGATAACGGATGCGAGAGAGGATAACAGGTGCAAAGAATGCAGCAGATGTAAAAAACAAATTTGCGATAAGAATAACGAATCTGCGTGATTCTTGAAATTGATGACTGTTGCACGTTAGTTTCTCTTGATCAGTGGGTACTCGAACAGGGCGGCGGCACGGCACAGGAAAAAGTCCTTTGGATGGTATAAAAATGTGATTGCCAGCAACGGCGAAGATCTGAACGAATAAAGAAGAATGCTGCCTTTCCCTGATGTGGAGAAAGACAGCATTTTTATTGCGTTTTTCGGAAAAGAGGTGAGCAGCGGCCCCTACAAACGGGTAACGGCTGGCCATAAAATGGCGCTATTACATGGTGTGCTTTGTGAGAAAGCGCTGTAGTGTGATGATATAAAACGGATGGGTGCATGGTGTGCGCCCCTACGGAATTACAACAAAACACCCCCGCCCGTGCGGTAAATGAACTGCATAGGGCGGGGGCACCGTTATTTTACAAAGAAAACGCGCAGAGCGGAGATTTTAGGCAATACCGCACAATTCTAAGTGCCGATACGGCGAGCGAGGTGCGGCAGATGCTAAGCCAAAAGCGCAGATAATACTTTGTGTATTATCGACTTGCCGCGGTTTTCAATCAGCATCTGTTTGGCTTTTTCATGCTGCTGCTTGACGACTTCCACGACCTTATCGTCCACTGTGGCGGCTGTGCGCTCACTGCAGGCCAGGCTGGCATCGCCGCCCAGGTAGGCGTTGTTCACGGTTTCCAGGGCAACCATGTCAAAGTCGTCGGTCATGCCGTAGCGGGTAATCATGGCGCGGGCCATCTTGGTGGCCTGCTCGATATCGTTGGATGCGCCGGTGGTGATGGAGTTGAACACCACTTCTTCGGCGGCACGGCCACCGGTCATGGTGGCAATTTTGGCCAGGATCTCTTCCTTGGTCATCAGGGTGTGGTCGCCGTCCTCTACCTGCATGGTGAAACCCAGTGCGCCGGAAGTGCGCGGCACAATGGTGATTTTCTGCACGGGGGCGGAATGGCTCTGCAGGGCGGCAACCATGGCATGGCCGACTTCGTGGTAGGCCACGATGCACTTTTCTTTGTCGCTCAGGATCTTATTCTTTTTCTGGGCACCGGCCAGGATGGTATCCACGGCTTCCTGCAGGTCGTACTGGGTAACGGCCATGCGGTGGTGGCGCACAGCACCCAGGGCGGCTTCGTTGATGATATTGGCCAGCTCGGCACCGGAAGCACCGGGAGTCATGCGGGCAACCACGGCAAAGTCACAGTCGGGGCCGATTTTGACCTTTTGAGCGTGCAGGCGCAGGATGCTTTCGCGGCCTTTCAGGTCGGGCAGCTCCACGGGCACACGACGGTCAAAACGGCCGGGGCGGGTCAAAGCGGGGTCAAGGGATTCAGGACGGTTGGTGGCGGCCAGAATGATAACACCCTTGGCGGCGTCAAAACCGTCCATTTCGGTCAGCAGCTGGTTCAGGGTCTGCTCGCGTTCATCGTTGCCGCCCATACCGGAAGCACCGTCACGCTTTTTGCCGATGGTATCGATCTCATCAATAAAGACAATGCAGGGGGCTTTTTCGTTGGCCTGTTTGAAGAGGTCACGCACTTTGGAAGCGCCCATGCCGACGAACATCTCGACAAATTCAGAACCCGCAATGGAGAAGAAAGGAACACCGGCTTCGCCGGCAACAGCGCGGGCCAGCAGGGTTTTACCGGTGCCCGGGGGGCCGACAAGCAGAACGCCCTTGGGCATTTTGGCACCGATATCCTCGTAACGCTTGGGGTTATGCAGGAAGTCAACGATTTCCTGCAGGCTCTCTTTGGCTTCGTCCTCACCGGCAACATCGGCAAATTTGATGGACTTGCCATCCTCAACGACATACTGTTTGGCACCGGATTTGCCGCCGCCAAAAATCATGCTGTTGGCGCCGCCGGTCATTTCACCGACCCGCTTGCGCATCATGCGGTTGAACCAGACGATCAGGATGATCATGGGCAGCAGCGAGATGACCCAGCCCAGCAGGGTATCCACCCAGGTGGTCTGGTTGTACACCTTGCCAAAGGAAACGCCGGCGCTTTCCAACCGGTTGACCAGCTGCAGGTCCTGCGCAATGGAGTTGGTGCAGTAGGTGGTATCGTTTTTGTCCACAAAATAGATCTGCTGATCCTGAATTTCAACGGTGCTCAGTTCGCCGCCTTCGAGCATGTTCAGGAAGGTGCCGTAATCGACCTGTTTGACCTGGCCTTTCATCATGGCGGGGAAGGCCCAGAAATTGAGCAGCAGCAACACCACAAGGATCACGGCATATACAATGCCGGTCGTCTTTTTGGGGTCGCGCGGCTGTTGGGTTTCGTGCATAACAATTCCTCCAGTTGGGGGCGATAATAGGGGCCCCCGATAGATTCTATCATGAAGAATAAAAATGAACTGCGGATGAACAAGGCATGAAATAGCTGGAAATTCCGGTAAACTTTGCGTGAACAAGGGCAGTTTGTGGGCAAAAACAGGAATGCAGACCGCGTAACGACAGGGAAAAGTGAAAAGAATCTGAACGGTTTTCCACAAACAGAGGGGCTTCTTGTGGAAAACAAAAACGCGCGGCGGGGAGATAAGATGTTGATGACAGTATACCATGGTTGCAGCTCAGTATGCGGGACGATGCAGGCATCACGCCCTACAAATCTTTATAACAAAAGCGGGGCGCTGCCAATCAGCAGTGCCCCGCTTAATTTTGTGTTATGCAGTTTTATCGCCCCAGGCGCACCGGCTCCGGAGGCTCCTGGCCGGGGCGCAGGTCCATCCACCAATAGGCAAGGTCCAGCCATTGGCCGAACTTGTACCCGGTGCGGGGTTCCACGCCGATTTTTTTGAAGCCGAGCGCCTTATGGAACGCGCAGCTCTCTTTGTTCTGGCCGGTCACAAGGGCAACGGCGTTGCAGTAGCCGCGCTGGCGCACGCCGTCCAGCAGGGCTTTGTACAGCCGCCCGCCAACCCCCTGGCCCACACAGTCGTGGGCGCAGTAAACGGTCAGCTCCACATCCCACGCATAAGCTGTGCGGCTGTGCCAGGGGTGGGCGCAGGCAAAGCCGCACAGCTTGCCCGCTGCATTGACGGCAACCAGGAACGGCGCGCGCTGCTGCACATAGGCGATATTTTCGCGCTGGAATTCCTCGGTACACAGGTCATACTGGAAAGTGGCCGTGGAGTGGGTGACATACCAGTTATACAGCTCCGCCACGGCGGCGGCGTCCTCCGGCACGGCATCCCGCAGGGTGATGGTGTTTTCAGCGGTCCACTGGGCGGCAAGGGCTTCCTTTTCGGGTTTTGGCAGCTTTTTCAGGGCGGCTTCCCGCTTCAGGGCGGCACTTTTATCGGTGCAGCGCTCGGCATAGGTCAGCTTAACGGCACCTTTGGCGTGGGTATACTTGGCACCGGCCTTGCTGCCCTTGTGGGCGCGCAGGCGGCGGGCAAGGTCATTGGTCCAGCCGGAATACAGGCTGCCATCCGCGCAGCGCACCATGTAGACCCAGGCGGAAGCCGGGTCTGGCTGGCAGTCCGCCGCGGTGCTGGGGCGGGGACCAAACTGCTCTAGAGTTTCGGCGCTCACTGTGCGCTCACCGGCCTTCCGGCGGCGCGTAGGGCACGGCGGCATGCCTCAATGGCATCCTCTTTGGTTTCCGCGGTGACAAGGAAACGGCTGGGGTGGCAGAACTTGAGAGCCAGGCCGCTCTTTTCGCGCAGGATCTCCTCCGGCTGGCCGCCCCATGCGGGCGGGAACGGCACCTTGCTGCGGCGGGTCTTGTAATCGGTCACGCACTGGGCGCTGTAGCCGCCGCGCTGGCTGGGGTAGACAACAAACAGGGCATCGGTTTTGTACAGGCCGTTTTTCCAGGGCATGTAGTCCGGCAGGACCACAATGCCGTCCCTGGAGTTCTTGTAGGCGTTCTGGACGGTCTCGTCCGCGCGGTTCACGGCGTTGGCTGCGGCAATCTCGTTTTCCAGCACCTGCTTGGCAAAGGGCACGGCGCGCCAGAAGCAGGCATCGGAATCTTCGCCGGAATCCCACACGGGGTTAAAGCTGCCGATGGCATCGGCCAAGGAGTTCTGTTCGCCGGTGTTATCGTTCAAGTCCAGGGGCTGAACAAAATTTTCATCCAGCAGGCGGGCCTGGTGGGCACCCACCAGCTGGGCACCCAACACGCGCCACAGCAGGCCAAAGGCCGCATAGGGCACGCCGTTGGGGCGGCTTTCGCGCGGTTCCTGGTGGTGGTCAAACATACCGCAGCCCACATCGTACACAATGCCGTCAAAACCATCCGGCACAACAAAACCGCGGGTTACTTTGATATCCGGCCGCACAATCATCAGCAGCGCTGTGGCAAACACATCGTCTGCATGGAACTTGCCGCCGTGAGTAAAACCTTTTGCAGGAATTTTCATAGAATAGCCTCCGTCTATGGGGTAAAATGATGATTAACTAATATTATAACATGAAAGCGTAGGTTGGTAAATGCAAAATCTGCGCGGGCGGGCCGGATTTGGAACAAGTGGCAGCATTTGGCCGAAAAACGGTGATTCACAACCGGCATAAAATATGATATACTAACCTAATATGCCCTTTTGCGGGCATACCGGACATTCGGTGTGTTGACGCGGAATGTTGACCGCAACTTAATGAACAAACAAAGCGAAGGAACTGGATACCCATGCAAAACATCAAAAAAACATTAAAAAGCAAGCGCTTCTGGCTTGGCACGGTGCTGCCATTTGCGCTGGCTGTGGCAGCGGCCTTTGTGGCGCGCTACCAGTTAGAAATTTCTGACGGCGTAACTGCCAACTACATGGCGGGGCAGTGGCCGGTATACGCACCGCTCAATGCGCTGACGGCGTTCTGCCTGACGCTGGTGGTGTTTGCCCTGTGCGGCAGCTGGGGCATTGCAACCGGCGTTTCCGGCCTGATTTTTACCGTGCTGGCGCTGGTCAACTATTACACGCGGGACCTGCATGGTTCCGCCCTGATGCCGCAGGACATCCTGAACCTGGGCACCGCGGCAGAGGTGATGGGCAGTTATACCCTGCACATTACCCAGACAGTTATTACCATTGCGCTGCTGTACATCCCGGTGCTGGTGGCTGCCGTTGTGCAGGTCAAACTGGCCGGCAAGCATAAGCGCAGCTGGAAACAGCGCGGCGCCCATGCGCTGGCCTGCGCCTGCGGCATTTTTGCGGTGCTGTATCTGGGGTATTTCAGCCCCAACCCCATCAAGCCCGCCACCACTTACGGCTGGGCCTGGCAGGAAACCTATTATAAGTACGGCTACCTGGCGGGTAGCCTTGAAGCCGCCAGCCTGATGGTGGACCCCATCCTGCAGCCGGACGGCTATAGCGAGGACGCCGCCACCGAGGCCGCTGCAATGGCGCAGGACTATCAGGCCAGCCCCGAAACGGCAAACGAGCAGGACTACCCCGATGTGTTCCTGATCCTGTCCGAAAGCTTTTATGACTTTGACCTGGTAACGGACCTGCAGGCCGACCAGGAGATCATGCAGGTGACCAAAAACCTGCCCAACTCCATTTACGGCCACACCATCAGCCCGCATGTGGGCGGCGGCACCAACTCCAGCGAGTACGAGATGCTTTCCTCCAACTCGCTGATGCTGATGCCCTCCATCACACCGTTCAACTGGTTGAACCTGCACAAGGCAAACAGCCTGGTCAGCAACCTGAAAGATCTGGGGTATGCCACGCTGGCAGCCCACCCCTATACCAACTCCAACTACCGCCGCGATTCTGCCTGGCTGACGCTGGGCTTTGACGAGACCCACTTCCAGGATGATTTTCCGACCAAGGAAACCTATGGCAGCCGCCCCTACCAGACCGACAGCGCCACCTACCGCGACCTGGAAGGTTTGTATGAAGCAATGCCGGAGGACCAGCCGCGGTTTGTGTTCCTGGTTTCCATCCAGAGCCACGGCGATTACGATATGAACCCCCCGAAGGAGGATATCGTGCATGCCGCAACCGATTACGGCGAGTATGATTCCATCATGGATGAATACCTGAGCAACATCTATATGACCGACCGTGCCTTTGGCGAACTGACCGAATACCTGACCGAGCAGTACGAAAAGACCGGCCGCAAGGTGATTGTTGCCATGGCAGGCGACCACGCCCCCAGCTTTGTGGATCATGTGGCCGACCATACCTTTACCGATGAGAACAATTTGCAGATTTTGGAGCGTAGCACGCCCTACCTGATCTGGGCAAACTACCCGCTGGAAAACGCAGGCCAGACCAGCGCCACCGACGAGTACAACCGCATGGATATGTGCATGCTGGCTCCCACCCTGGTGGAAAATGCCGGGCTGCCGCTGACCCCGTATTACCAGTACCTGCTGGCACTCAAGCAGGTG
>PPYF01470592.1_pt1 | contig 11168 bp, 8 predicted proteins | sample 1559871 | NCBI WGS metagenome assembly PPYF01 (sample SAMN08240021, study PRJNA423297) | Human gut metagenome, whole genome shotgun sequencing project.
CCGGCGGTGTTCCTTGCCAGCGACGCTTCCAACTTCGTCAACGGCCATGTGCTGTATGTGGACGGCGGCATCCTCGCCTACATCGGCAAGCAGCCGCAGTAAAACCGAATCTTTTGGGAATCGAAAGGCCGCCCGCCCCGTAAACACGGGGCGGGCGGCCTTTTCTTTTTGAACTCCTCCGCTGCCGCTCAGCGCCAAAGGAACCAGATGAGCAGGTATCCCGTTGTGACGGCAATGAGAGAGAACGGTACGCCGATTTTCATAAAATCCCGGTTGGAGACCGTGTAGCCCTCCTTGCGCAGGATGCCGATGCCCGTGATGTTGGCGCTTGCGCCGATGGGCGTCAGGTTGCCGCCCAGGGTCGCACCTGTCAGCAGCCCAAAATAGAGCAGATACGGCTCCACGCCCATGAGTGCGGCAATGCCGCTCACCACAGGCAGCATCGTTGCCACATAAGGGATGTTGTCAATAAATGCGGAGAAAAGCACCGAAGCCCATACGATGAGCGAATAGATGGCAAACAGGTCGTCTCCCGCGATGTTGACAAACAGGCGGCTGATGGCGTCGATGACACCCGCCCGCGTGATGCCCGCGATGATGACGAACAGGCTCGCCAGCAAAAGCAGCGTCTGGCCGTCCAGCTCACGGAAGAACTGCCCCAGCGGAGCCAGCGACCGACGCTGACCCGCTTTGCGCAGGAAGCCCACGGCCGCCAGCAGCACACAGATGACCCCATTGGTCACGGCAGGCTTTTCCGGCACAAAGGAAACGATGATAAGCAGAGTCACCGTAGAAACGAGCAGAAGCGTGGGGACAGTGTCCGTTACCTGTGTGCGCTCACCGGATTCCACCGGCTGGCGCAGGTTTCGGAAGTAATACAGCAGCACGCACGCGGATGCCACGGCACCCACCTGTACCACCCAAAAAATCCCGGGCCTGCCGCGGAACACGAAGAAATCGAGAAAATTCATGTCGGCATAGCCGCCCAGCAGAATGGATGTGGTATCTCCCACCAGCGTGGCCGCGCCCTGCAGATTGGAGGACACCGCAATGGCGATGATGACGAACATAGGTCGCCAAAAACAGTGCGAGCGCAAGATACATGCCCGGTCTCCCCTTCCATCATCCGTGTCCCGGCCGCGCGGCGCGGGGCTTTTGCCCGCGGCCGCGCACCGGCCTGTCCACAGTATATAGAACGGGCCCGCGGGCCGTCAATCGAATCGGGACGAACTTAGCGGTATTTTAGCGGCCGGCGGCGCAGCGCATGCTTCACCGTTCCTCGTAGATCTGCTGGCTGCCGTCGATGGCCTGCTCCAGATACGCGTCGATCCACCGCTCCGCTCCGTCCATGTCCCGCCTGCACAGGTAATTGTACAGCGTTTCCGTGTTGCGGCAAAGCGCGCCGATGCCGTACATGCGGCAGAAACGCAGCCACAGGGTGATAACGGGCGCCTTGAACGAATAGTAGATGAGCGGCAGAATGCTGTTGCCGCCCGCAAGCGCAAGCTCGTGCTGGAAGGCAAAGGCCGCCTCAGCCGCCTGCGCGTTGTTCTGCGCTGCGGCGATGCGCGCCACAATATCCCCCAGGCGTGCCAGCGCTTCATCCGAGGCATAACGGATGGCACGCTGCGCAGCCAGATGCTCCAGCGCGCGCCGCACCTCCAGAATAGAGCGTATCTCATCCTTGCCCAGCACGCCGCCCTGATACTCCATGATGGCGATAAGCGTGGAAAGGTTCCCCTTGCGTCGGTAATCCGCCACGAAAGTTCCCTGCCGCGGCCGCACCTCCAGAAAGCCCTGCTGGGCCAGCTCCGCCAGACCGCCGTTCACCACGGCGCGGCTCACCTGCATCTGCTGGGCCAGTTCCCGCTCAGGCGGAAGCTGTGTACCCATGGGCAGCTCGTCGGACAATATCATCCCCTGCAGCTGCTGGACAAACAGGTCCTTCAGGCTGGGAGCGGACAGCTTTGCAAATTCCATTGTGTGCCTCCCCTTCTGGTATTGGTTGTACCACATATCACTTTTTGATTTTATCATACATTTTGCCAGAGTACAAGCCCGCTTTATACCACACTTTCACAAAAAGGGAGACGGCCGATTGACGGGCCGAAGCAGGAATGTTAAACTATTGACGAAGATTGGTATAGCCACGCTATCAAGCAAACAAGGGAGAGATACCTGTGGACGAAGTGAGGATTTTGGAGATCAAACAGAGCGTATTCGCCAACAACGACCAGCGCGCCGAGCTTTTGCGCCGGGAGCTGAAAGAAAAGAGGATCTTTCTGCTCAACCTGATGAGCTCGCCCGGCTCCGGCAAAACGACCACCCTGACGCGCACCATCGAGCGTCTGCGTGACGAATTCAAGATCGGTGTGATGGAGGCGGACATCGACTCCGATGTGGACGCGCGTACCATTGCGGCGACGGGCGTTAAATCCATTCAGCTGCACACGGGCGGTATGTGCCATCTGGACGCGGATATGACGCGCCAGGGCCTGGACGGCCTTGCAGCGGGCGACGTGGAGCTTGCTGTTTTGGAAAACGTGGGCAATCTGGTATGTCCGGCGGAGTTCGACACAGGCGCGGTGAAAAACGCGGCCATCCTGTCGGTGCCCGAGGGCGACGACAAACCGCTCAAGTACCCGCTGATGTTCCAGATCTGCGACGTGGTTCTCATCAATAAAACGGACGTGCTGCCCTACTTTGATTTTGACATGGAGAAATGCAGAGAAAACATCCGCATGCGCAACCCGAACGCCAGGGTCATCCCCATCTGCGCCAAGACAGGCGAGGGCGTGGACGAATGGGCCGACTGGCTGCGCGCCGAAGTAAAAGCCTGGCGCGGCTGAACCGCGACCGCACAGAGAAAGGATGCCGGATATGAGCGAGACACATTTCCCCCTGGACGAGAGCAAACTGCCCTTTTCCATTCCAAAGGACGCGCAGCCCCGGGAGAAAATTTTAAAGCTGGGGCGTATGATCACAGACCGCATTCCCGCCAAGCTGCACGGCCTGACGGCGGAAGACCCGGAATACTGGGGCCTGGCGGGCGTGGTGACGGATGAAATGGCGGATGTCGCCCTGAAGATGAAGGTGCGCAAGCCCATGACGCTGTCCGAGCTTGTAAAAGCCACGGGCAAGCCCGCCGAAGAGCTGGAACCGCTGCTGTACCAGATGAGTTGCGTGGGCCTGCTGGAGTACAACTGGGAAAACGAACGGCATGAAAAGCAGTACGTTCTGCCGATGTTCGTACCCGGCAGCGCGGAATTTTTCAATATGCACAAGCAGCAGATTCAGGACAATCCCGAGGTGACGGCTTTTTTTGAGCGCATGACCTTCCTGCCCCTGGAGCACATCACCGCCATGGTTCCGCCGGGCGGCGCGGGCATCGGGATGCACGTCATCCCCGTGGAAAAAGCCATTGAAACAGAGAACCGGTCCGCCGATATCGAGCACATTTCCCACTGGCTGAAAAAATACGAAGGCAAATACGCGGCCAGCCCGTGCTCCTGCCGCATGTCCCGCGCCCGCATGGGCGAGGGCTGCGCCGACGACCCGGAGGACTGGTGCATCGGCGTGGGCGATATGGCCGATTATCTGGTGGAGACCAAAAAGGGCCATTATGTTACTTACGACGAGGTGCTGGAGATCCTGCGGCGCGCCGAGGACAACGGTTTTGTGCACCAGATCACCAACATTGACGGCGAGAACAAAATTTTTGCCATCTGCAACTGCAACGTCAACATCTGCAACGCCCTGCGCACCAGCCAGCTGTTCAACACGCCCAATATGAGCCGTTCGGCCTATGTAGCGAAGGTGAAAACCGAAAACTGCGTTGCCTGCGGCCGCTGTGTGGAATACTGCCCCGCGGGCGCCGTCAAGCTGGGGCAAAAGCTGTGCACCCAAAACGGCCCGGTGGAATATCCCCGGCAGGAGCTGCCCGACGCCGTGAAGTGGGGCCCGGAAAAATGGGATGTCGATTACCGCGACAACAACCGCATCAATTGCTACGACGCCGGCACGGCCCCCTGCAAAACGGCCTGCCCCGCGCACATCGCCGTGCAGGGCTACCTGAAAATGGCCGCGCAAGGCCGCTACACCGACGCGCTGGCGCTTATAAAAAAAGAGAATCCCTTCCCCGCCGTATGCGGCCGCGTGTGCAACCGCCGCTGTGAGGACGCCTGCACCCGCGGCACCGTGGATCAGGCCGTCGCCATCGACGAGGTAAAGAAATTTATTGCCCAGCAGGACCTGAACGCCGCCACGCGGTATGTGCCGCCGGTGGTCGCACCCACGAACCGGGGCGGCTTCGCGGAAAAGATCGCCGTCATCGGCGCCGGCCCGGCCGGCCTCTCCTGTGCATATTATCTGGCCGAGCGCGGCTATAAGCCCACGGTATTTGAGAAAAACGAGCGTCCCGGCGGCATGCTGGTATACGGCATCCCCTCCTACAAGCTGGAAAAGGACGTCGTGGACGCGGAGATCGAGGTGCTGCGCCAGATGGGCGTGGACATCCGCTGCGGCGTGGAAGTGGGGCGCGACATAACGCTGGACACGCTGCGCCGGGAGGGCTATAAGGCTTTCTACGTGGCCATTGGCTGCCAGGACGGCCGCAGCGCGGGCATTCCCGGCGAGGACACCGCGGGCGTGATGACCGCCGTGGACTTCCTGCACGCCGTCGCGGAAAACGAAACGTACCCCGTGGAGGGCCGGGCCGTTGTCATCGGCGGCGGGAACGTGGCCATCGACGTGGCCCGCACCAGCGTCCGCTGCGGCGCTGCAGAAGTTTCCATGTACTGCCTGGAGCCGCGGGAAAGCATGCCCGCCTCCGCCGAGGAAGCAGCAGAGGCCGAAGATGAGGGCGTGGCCATCCGCTGCGGCTGGGGCCCGAAGGAGATTCTTGCGGAAGCCGGCCGGGTGACCGGCATCGTTCTGAAACGATGCGTTTCCGTGTTTGATGAAAACGGCCGCTTCTGCCCCAGATATGACGAGGCCGATACCATTACCGTTCCCTGTGAACATGTGTTTCTGAGCATTGGCCAGAGCATCCGGTGGGGCAGCCTGCTGGACGGCGCAAAAGTAGAGCTGGGACGCGGCGGCGCCGCCGTGGCGGACCCGCTCACCTACCAAACGGCGCAGCCGGACATATTTGTAGGCGGCGATGTGTACACCGGCCCCAAATTCGCCATCGACGCCATTGCCGCCGGCAAGCAGGGCGCGGAATCGCTGCACCGCTTTGTACACGAAAACGCCAGTCTGACCATCGGCCGTAACCGCCGCCAGTTCAAGGAGCTGGACAAGGAAAGCCTTGCGCTGGAGAGCTACGACAACGGTGCACGCCAGAGCGCGGGCATGGACGAGCGCATCGACTACCGCCGTTCCTTCCGGGACGCGCACAAGACCTTTACCGAGGAGCAGGTGAAGGCCGAAACCGCGCGCTGCCTGGGCTGCGGCGCTTCGGTGGTGGACCCCAACAAGTGCATCGGCTGCGGGCTTTGCACCACCAAGTGCGAGTTCGACGCCATCCATCTGAGCCGGGAGCTTCCCGAATGCAGCAGGATGGTGCGTTCGGAGGATAAATTCAAGGCTATTCTGCCTTATATGATCAAGCGTGAAATGAAGATCCGCTTCGGCAAAAAGGACGGCTGAGACGATGCATGAGCTTGGGATCGTATTCCATATCATCGACAGCATCGAGGAGGTTGGGCGGCAGAACAAGCTGCGCCGCGTCTCCACGGTGACGCTGGAGCTGGGTGAGGTCTCCGGCGTGGTGCATACTTATCTGGAGGACTGCTGGCACTGGGCGGCGGCCAGATCGCAATTGCTGAACGGCTCGCGCCTCGCCATCGAGGCGCTGCCCGCCGTTACCCTGTGCGAGGACTGCGGCAGCACCTACGCCACGGTGGAGCACGGCAAAACGTGCCCTTTCTGCCAAAGCCCGCGCACGCATCTCGTCAGCGGGAATGAGATCAATATCAAAGAGATCGAGGCGTGCTAGGGACGCGCCTTTGACCGGGTACACGGCGGCGCTGCCGCCAAAAACAAGGGAGGAACCGTATCATGTTATTTCAGATCTACGGCGAAAACGCCGGCTTCCAGCTTTTGGGCTGGGCTCTCGTCTTTGTGGGCCTCATCGCGGCCAACGAACTGGCCCGCCGCTCCAAAAAGGGCGGTATCTTCTTCTTCCTGGCGCTTCCCGCCGCACTGACGGTATATTTTATCGCCATTTACGCGGGCGCGGCCATGGGCGCGGAGTGGGCGCTGAACAACCCCACCTACACGCATATGAACAGCTGGTTCCACTACGCCAAGCTGTACGCCGCCACCGCGGGCTGCATCGGGTTTATGATGCTGAAGTATAAATGGAGCATAGGAAAAACGCAGTGGTTCAAGGTTTTTCCTTTCGTCATCGTCGCCATCAATATCCTCATCGCCGTGGGCAGCGATTTTGAATCCGGCATCCGCGGCGCAATGGCCCTGGCTGAGACCGGAGACCGCTGGTGGCTCTCCAGCGAGAACGTTTGGCTGTACGGCGGCTGGTGGAACTGGGTAAACGGCATCGCCGGTATCCTGAACATCCTCTGCATGACGGGCTGGTGGGGCATCTACTCTTCCAAAAAGCACGACGACATGCTCTGGCCGGACATGACCTGGCTGTTCATCATCGCCTATGACCTGTGGAACTTCGAGTATACCTACAACAACCTGCCCACCCACGCGTGGTACTGCGGCCTGGCGCTGCTTCTGGCGCCTACGTTCGCCAACGCGCTGTGGAACAAGGGCGGATGGATTCAGAACCGCGCCAACACACTGGCGCTGTGGTGCATGTTCGCCCAGGTGTTCCCGTTGTTCCAGGACGCCAGCGTGTTCACCACCATCCCTGTGCTGTATGCGGACGGCTTTATGGACGCCGCGGTGCGCCCCTCTGCCGCCGACCCCACGATGCAGGGCGTGGTCGCCATTCTGGCGCTGGCGGCGAACGTCATCGTACTGGCGGTTATCATCAAGCGTTCCCTCGCACAAAAGAAAAACCCCTATACGGGCGAGATCTTCACCGATACGCGGGATTTCCGGCTTGCCATGGCAAGAGCCGAGGGCAAATAACCAATACGGCGCACCCCGCCCAAAATATACGGGGCCTGTTTTGCAGGCCCCGTTTTTCATGGAAAGGACGACAGCATGAACAAGCGTGAGATCATCGCATATTTTGACGCCCGCGCGCCGGAATGGGATGCGCGCATGGTGCGCAGCGACAGCAAGATCGCCTTCATCCTGGACGCGGCGGGCGTGCGGCCAGGCGTTTCGGTGCTGGACGTAGCCTGCGGCACCGGTGTTTTGTTTGGCGATTACCTGGCCCGGGACGCGGCGCGGGTGACAGGGGTGGACATCTCGCCTGAAATGGCACGCATCGCCGTTTCCAAGCTGCGCGATCCCCGCGTGGAGGTACTGTGCGGCGACGTGGAGGAGCTTGCCCTTCCGCGCAGGTACGACTGCTGTGTGGTATACAATGCGTTCCCCCATTTCGCCCACCCCGCCCGGCTGCTGGCACGTTTATCCGCCTGCCTCTCCCCCGGCGGGCGGCTTACTGTGGCCCATGGCATGAGCCTTGCGGCGCTGCACCGCCACCACGCGGGCGCGGCCCGCGGCGTGAGCCGGCCCATGCTGGAGCCGGAACGCCTGGCCGCGCTGATGCCGCCGTGCCTTGCGGTGGACGTCGCGGTCTCGGATACGGAAAAATACGTCGTCTCGGCGCGGCTGCGGTGAGCGGCGTACACAAAGGTTTTTCAAAGGCGCCGGCTCCCGAGCCCGCGCCTTTTTCTTTCCCCGCGCGCATGCACCTTGCACCGCGCTTCTCCATACAATGATATGAGAGCGGGCGGCACTTGCCCCGCTTTGAAATGCGGCGCCGGGCCTGGGGTTCTGCCGGGCTGTCCCGGCATTTTGTCTCCCCCTTCCCTCCGGCGATTCGGCCGGGCCCGCCTGCCGTGCAATGAAGGAGAACGCATTATGGAACAAGGTACTCTTTTCGTAAAGCTTGAAAGCGCCCGCGAAGCTCTGCCCGTGCAGGGCCGTGTGGTCATTTCGCAGACAGTGAACGGCGTCCGCGTGCTGGAGATCGAGCTGGTAACGGACGAGGACGGTCTGACACAGCCCGTCACGCTGGACGCACCGGACCGGTCCATCTCGCTGGACCCGGCCAGCACCCAGCAAGCCTGGGCCGCCTATGACGTGGAGGCATATGCCGACGGCTACTCCGACATTCTTCTGGAGGGCGTACAGGTATATTCCGGCGTGGAGGCGTACGCGCCCATCAGCATGCTTCCTATTTTTTCCTCCCAGGCGGTTTCGCCCACAGCCGTCACGGCGGACACCGGTTCCACCTCCCGCAAGGCCCAGCAGGACATCCTGCACACCACCATCCCCGCGCCCGCCATCCGCGGCGGCTCCGCCAGCGGCCCCGCGCCGCTCTCCACCTGTGCCACGCAGCCTCTGGTGCTGCAAAGCGTATTCATCCCCCAGTACATCACCGTGCATCTGGGCAAGCCGCAGAACAGCGCCGCCAATGAGACGGTCAGTTTCCCCTATTACATCAAAAACGTCTGCAGCAGCGAGATCTACCCCACCTGGCCCGAAAATGCCATCCGTGCCAACATCTACGCCCAGATCTCTCTGGCGCTGAACCGCGTTTACACCGAATGGTATCCCAGTAAAGGCTACAACTTCAACATTACCAACTCCACCCAGTACGACCAGTATTACGTTTCCGGCCGTAACATCTTTACAAACATCAGCCGCATTGTAGATGACATCTTCAACACTTACCTGCGCCGCGTGGGTGATTTTGCCCCCTATTATGCCGAATACTGCAACGGCACCACCGTCACCTGCAAGGGGATGAGCCAGTGGGGCACCGTAAGCCTGGCGGAAAGCGGCCTTTCCCCCATCCAGATCCTGCGCCGGTACTACGGCAACAATTTTGAACTGGTGACCACCAACGACATCCGCGCCATTCCCAGCTCGTATCCCGGCACGCCGCTGCGTCTGGGCAGTACGGGCAACAACGTGAGCATCATCCAGCGGCAGCTCAACCGCATCGCCAAAAACTATCCGGCCATCGGCCAGCAGTCGGTGGACGGCGTATTCGGCGCAACGACACAGTCGGCCGTGCGCACGTTCCAGAAGATATTCAATCTGACGCAGGACGGCGTCGTCGGAAAGTCCACCTGGTATAAAATCAGCTATATCTATGTAGCGGTGAAAAAGCTGGCGGAGCTGGGCAGCGAATCCGAACCGTATCCCGGCGGAAGCGGCGACGCGCCCGGCAGCGGCACAGGTTCTATCCAGCAGGGCGCCGTGGGCGCACAGGTGGCGGCCGTGCAGTATTACCTGAGCTACCTTGCGCAAACGTTCTATCCCACAATCCCCAATATCGTACCCGACGGTATTTTCGGCGCACAGACGCGCAGCGCCGTCATCGCGTTCCAGAACACCTTCGGCCTGACGGCGGACGGCATTGTTGGTCCGGCCACCTGGGCCGCGCTGGAAAAGCAGTTTGAAACCGCCTATGACGACAACAACCCCGGCAGCTATTTCGGCGCGTATCCCGGCGTCGTGCTGCGGGAGGGCAACCGCGGCCTGCGCGTTCAGCAGATGCAGTTTTACCTGCTGTACCTGCACTACTCCTATTCCTCCATCCCCAAGATCAACGCGGACGGCATCTTCGGGCCCGCCACCACCGCGGCCGTACGCGCGTTCCAGGCAAAATTCGGGCTTACACAGGACGGCGTGGTAGGCCTTGCCACCTGGACAGAGCTGTACTCCATTTACAGCCAGAAAAACGCACTGGTGCTCTCGGATGAACAAGTGCCTGCTTATCCAGGCTTCGTGCTGCGCAGGGGCAGCCAGGGCCAGGCCGTGCTGGGCGTGCAGACTTACCTGAACGTCATTTCGCGGAAATACGCCTCCGTCACGCCGCTGACGCGGGACGGCAATTTTGACAGTCGGACGGAGGTATCCGTGCGGGCGTTCCAGCGGCAGTTCAAACTCACCATTACCGGCTGGGTGGATGAGCCGACCTGGAACCGTATTTACAGCGAGTACAAAAACACACTTCTTTCCGAGCACCTGGAATGCCGCTTTATCGACGTACCCTATCCGGGCGAGCCTGTCGAGGTGGGCCAGACCAATATCTTTGTGCGCACGGCGCTGTATTACTACAATCTGATCGCCGCATTCGATCTTCTGCTGGAGCCCACGGACATCACCGACACTTTCACTTTAGAGGACTCCCTCGCCATCGAGGAATTCCAACGCACGCGCGGATTGACTGTTACGGGCGTCATCGACGAGGATACCTGGACGCTGCTTTATTACCAATACGTGGCCGCTTATCAGGACGTTTTCCCCAACTGCGCGGCTCAGGGCTCCGTCCCGCAGCCTTTCCAGACGCTGGTGCCCGGCAGCCGCGGCGTCGCCGTGGAGCAGCTGCAGATCTGGATCAACGCTCTGAGTGCCTATTACTGCGACCTGGTGCCCCAGGACGTGACGGGCATCTATGACGAGACAACGGAATCGAACGTTTTCATCCTGCAGACGCTGCTGGACCTTCCGCTCACCGGCGAAGTGGACCAGACCACCTGGAACCTCATCCAGGAGGCTTATGAAGAAGCGCTGGCCGAAAACAACAATGGGGAGGAAGCCTACGGCGACCTGCTGGATGTCACCTACATCAACCGCACCATTTCCATGACGGAAACAGTCCTATGCGCGCGGCGTCACAGGCGGTTAAAGTCGCGGAAATCAGACGGGGCGACGCCGTATTCCCGCCGGAACGCCCGGTAAAACGTGGAATAGTCTGCGAAGCCCACATCCGTGCAGATCCTTCCCAGGGCCTCTCCTTCCAGAATGCGCTCCTTCGCCGCGATGAGACGGCTCTGCGTGAGATACCGGTAAAAGCTGATGCCCAGCTTTTTGCGGAACAATTGGTCGATGGTGCTTTTGCTGACGAAAAATTCCCGCGCCGCTCTCTCCAATGTAACGTCCTGCGCCAAATGCTCCTCGATGAAAAGATTCAGACGGTCGAACAGGTCCGGCACCTCCGCCGGAGGCGTGGGACGGTCGACGTCTTCCAGCGCCCGGGCGATGTTCACCAGCAACTCCAGCGTTGT
>PPYF01546597.1_pt1 | contig 11167 bp, 9 predicted proteins | sample 1559871 | NCBI WGS metagenome assembly PPYF01 (sample SAMN08240021, study PRJNA423297) | Human gut metagenome, whole genome shotgun sequencing project.
AGCAGAGGTGGTGGATATTATGTTGGATAGTTATTCATTAGAAAATTATACGAAGATAATGGAATATGAAAAAGAACATCTGGCAAAAGAAATGCAGGATTTGCAAGAGGAACTGGAAGATTTACAGGGAGAGTACCAAGGTTTGCAAGGAAAGGTAGAAGGTTTACAAGGGGAAAAACAAGAACTGGAAGAGAATTATCAAAACAGCATTATAGCAATGGTACAGATGGCATTGGAATTTTGTGCAAACGAGAAGGAAGTCATAAGTAAAACCGCGGAAAAGTGTCATGTGAGCGTAGAGTTTGTGACAGAGTTGTGGAATGCCAGAAAAGATATTTGATTGCTTATTTTTTTGGAGGTTTGTAGTTTATGAATTTTTTATTTACACCTTTTTCCGAACTGGAAGAGTTTAATAAAATACAAATGAGTATAAAAGGCAATCGTACTCCCGTGCAGGTGACCGGGTGTATGGATTCGCAAAAGGTACATTTGATGGCTGGTTTGGGAGAAGAGTATTTATATAAAGTAATTATTGCAGAGAATGAAATAAAAGCAAAGGAACTTTATGAGGACTACAAACTATATGACCGACAAGTATACTTGTACCCTGCAAAGGATGCTATTTTTTACAATGCAGATATTCGTGGAAATGCTATTGTACGACAGCGTTTAAAGGTACTTCGTGGATTGATAGAGCAAACGCCTATGTGTGTGATTACTACAATGGACGGTGGAATGGATAAGTTGTTGCCATTGAAAAGATGGGCAGAGAATGTGCTTACGATTGAAGAAGCAGGGATTGTTGATATAGACAAGATAAAACGGAAACTGGTACATATGGGATATGAACATGTGGGACAGGTAGATGGAAGTGGACAGTTTTCTATTCGTGGCGGCATTATTGATATTTATCCTCTGACGGAGGAAAACCCTTACCGTATTGAATTGTGGGATGACGAAGTGGATACGATTCGTGCTTTTGATGTAGAGAGTCAGCGTTCCATTGAAAATGTTGACTCTCTTAAAGTGTATCCAGCCACAGAAGTAATGCTCAGCAAAGAAGAAATGGAACGGGGCATTCGAAAACTGAAACAAGAACTGAAGGCACAGACCGAGCTGTTACGAGGGGAGTTTAAGACAGAAGAAGCATATCGGTTGGAGCAGACCGTATCTGAATTTATAGAAAATCTTACAATCTATGGTGCCAGTGCTGGAATGGAAAGTGTCATGGATGTATTTTTTGAGGAAACAGAGAGTCTGTTTGATTACTTCCCACAGGAAAACACTTTGTTTTTTGTAGACGAACCTTCCCATGTGGAGGAGCGTGCCAATGCGGTGGATTATGAGTTTCAGGAGAGTATGAGTCACCGCTTGGAAAAGGGATATTTATTGCCATCGCAGGCAAATGTCATTTTCCCTTATGAGAAGCTTGTAGCAAAATTGACTGGGAAAAAGACAGTGCTTCTTAGTATGTTAGATTATAAGGCAAAGCATTGGAATGTAAAAGAAAAGGCAGATATGATGGTTACATCTGTTGCACCGTATCATCATAATTTTGAAATGCTTGTGAAAGATTTAACAAATTGGAAGAAGAAAGGGTATCGGGTCGTATTGTTTTCTGGTTCTATGAGTCGAGCAAAACGGTTGAGTGAGGACCTAAAGCAATATGATTTATCTGCTTTTTTCCATGAGACAGGAGACAGGGAGTTAGAACCTGGCACCATTATGGTTACAACGGGAAATCTGCACAAAGGTTTTACCTATCCATTGATTCAGGTGGCATTTGTATCGGAAAGTGACATTTTTGGAGAGAAGCAGGCAAAACGAAAGAAAAAGAAAACGCAGTATGATGGAAAATCTATTCAGAATTTTACGGAATTAAATATCGGAGATTATGTTATTCACGAGAATCATGGAGTTGGTATTTATAAGGGAATTGAAAAGATTACGGTAGATAAGACGGTAAAAGATTATGTAAAAATAGAATATGCAGATGGAGGCAATTTATATGTGCTTGCCACTGGGCTTGAAGTGTTGCAGAAATATTCTAGCGGGGATGGAAAAAAGCCGAAGATGAATAAGCTTAATTCCGCTGAATGGAAAAAGACAAAAAGTAGAGTACATTCCTCTGTTCGCCGCGTAGCGAAAGCAAGTGGCTTTTTTGGTGCCTACTACGATTTTAGCACAGCAGCATTACAACACGTTTGTGCAGCGTATGAAAGAGTTTCCTATCAAGATTGGTATGTTGTCTCGTTTCCGAACACCTGCACAGCAGAAAAAAGATTTGGAGGCACTGAAAAAGGGGCAGTTGGACATTGTAATTGGAACGCATCGTCTGTTATCAAAAGATGTAAAATATCATAATCTGGGGCTATTGATCGTGGATGAGGAACAGCGTTTCGGAGTAACACACAAAGAGAAGATTAAGATGTTAAAGGAAAATGTGGATGTACTTACTTTATCCGCAACGCCAATCCCAAGAACACTTCATATGAGTTTGATTGGTATTCGTGATATGAGTGTACTGGAGGAACCACCTGTAGACCGTATGCCAATACAGACATTTATTGTAGAACAAAATGACGAGATTGTTCGTGAAGCAATCAATCGTGAGCTTGCCAGAAATGGACAGGTTTTTTATGTGTATAATCGTGTCAAAAATATTGAGGAAGTAGCGGCACATATTGCAGAATTAGTTCCACATGCTGCGGTAGGTTGCGCGCATGGACAAATGAGTTCTCGTGAACTGGAAAAGATTATGTATCAGTTTATACAGGGCGAACTGGATGTGTTAGTTTCCACTACTATTGTAGAGACAGGACTGGATATATCAAATGTAAATACAATGTTAGTTCATGATGCAGACCAATTGGGACTATCGCAATTATATCAGCTTCGAGGGCGTGTAGGACGTTCCAACCGTACTGCTTATGCATTTTTAATGTATCGAAGAAATAAGGTTTTAAAAGAAGTGGCAGAAAAACGATTGCAGGCAATGCGGGAGTTTACAGAGCTTGGTTCTGGTTTCAAGATTGCCATGACAGATTTGGAAATCCGAGGAGCAGGAAGTCTTTTAGGAGAGCAGCAGCATGGTCACATGGAAGCCATTGGGTATGATTTATATTGTAAGATGCTTACGGAAGCAGTAAGGGAATATAAGGGAGAGGAAGTGGAAGCTTCCTTTGACACGATGGTGGATGTAAATGTAGATGCGTATATTCCAGCTACCTATATCCGAAGTGAGTATCAGAAATTGGAGATGTATAAGCGTATTGCAGGCATTGAAAACAGGGATGAATGGATGGATATGCAGGAAGAATTGGTGGATCGTTTTGGAGATATGCCAAAAGCTGTACAGAACTTGTTAAATATAGTATTATTAAAGTCTATGGCACATCAGGTATATGTGGAACAGGTAAAACAGAAAAAGGAAAAAGAATTAGAATTTACAATGTTTGCGCAGGCAAAGATTAAAGCGGAAAAGATTCCGCCTTTGTTAGAAAAATATAAGGGAAGATTACAATTTTCCATGAAGCCTACGCCGATATTTACATTTATATGGAGTAAAGAAAAACAACGTGGGAAAGATGATAGTAAAAACTTTTTCCCAAATGTAATAGAATTTTTACAGGATATGAAGGAGGAACTTGTATGAGTTGCGATAAAAGCATAAAATGGAAGAAGGGAATTGCGCTGGGAATGGCAGTATTACTGGCATTTGGTGGAACAGCCTGTGGGAAAAAGCAGGATACATCTAAAAAAACAGAGAAAACTACCACCTTTGAATCAAGTGATATGAAGATGGATACTTGCATTATGGCAGTTGGAGATGAAGAAGTTACATTGAACGAGATGCTGTTTTACGTGTATCAGTTAAAATCCGAATATGATGGAGCGCTTACGCCAGAGGTTTGGCAGTATGCCTATGAAAAGGACAAGACGATAGAAGGGTATTCTAAGGAACAGCTTGTAGATGAAATTGCGCAGATAAAGATTATTTGTCAGGAAGCTCAATTGCAGGGATATGAACTTACAGAGGAAGAAGCAAACGAAGCGGACGTAACAGCAGGAAAGTATGTGGAAACGCTTTCGGAAGATGCAAAAGCGTACCATTTGACAAGGGATTTGGTGTCAAAGATTTACAAAGAACATGCGTTGGCTAAGAAAATGTATGATGTAGTCAGCGGAACCATTGATACAAATGTGTCGGATGAGGAGATTGCAGAAAAAGGAAGTAATCCCGATAAGGTTACCGAATATAAAGAGGAAATTTTGAAAGAACGAGAAAAAAAGCAATTCCAAAAAGAATTTTCTAAATGGAAAAAGAACTATGACATTGTAGTGAGTCAGACATTATTAGATAAGATCTCATTTAACTAGAAAGGGAGCGCAGAAACCTTGTTTGAAAAAAAGGAATATATTATGGACAGCACCTTCGGAGTTTGTATGGTGGAGAAGGTTACAAAGCTTGTGGTTGGAAGAGAACAACAAATGGAATATTACGTGTTGCAGTCTGCGGCAGATAAAAAGAAAAAAGCCTATATTCCAGTGCAAAATCATGAAACAGTTTTAAGAAAATTGATGACACCAGAGCAGGCAACTGCTATTTTGGGAAAAATAAAAGTGGAAATTAATACCAATAATAAAGAAGAGATGGAAGTCTTAACGGTGGAAGAGGCAAGACGCGTATTAGAAAGCGGAGATCCCGATTCTTGGGCAAAAGTCAGTAGTTATCTGCTACAGAGAGAAGGAGAATTATCGCCTCCTGTTGTTGAAATTTTAGAAAAAATATGGGAACAGTTGCAGAATGAACTTGCATTTGTGCTGAAAAAATCCAGAGATGACATTAGACAGATAGCGGAGAATGGTATAAAATGATATAAGGGACAAAATGACAATGGAAATGGAGAGGATAATATGGATATCGAACTTTTTCGTACAAGTAGTGAAGAGGAACGAAAAAAACTTCGAAAGATTTTGCTCAATAAACAGATTTCTTTCTCGGAGAGATGGGAAAAAATTCCATTGGTGAAGCGTGGGAAATATGGTGGGCAAAAGGAAATGTGTGTGGTTTACATAAGTGAATTTTATGACAGTCAGGTAGATGAGATTTGCAAGCTTATGGAAACAGAAAATGTATAGAGCAGTTATTATTCACTGTGTATTTGCGATAAAATTTCGAACGGTAAAGAATTGTAGATGAACAGTAATATCAGATAAGGAGCAGGAATCGTATTTGTTTTTGCTCCTTTGCTTTTGTTAGAATATAGTAGTTAAAAAGGAGAAGTTATGTTAAAAAAATGGAAAAAGATGAGTCAGACCAGACTGATTGCATTGAGCTTTTTTTGTGTAATCTTAGCAGGAACATTCTTGTTGACGCTTCCCTGGGCTTCCAGAACGGGAGAGTGGACAAGTCCGTTAAATGCGTTATTTACTGCCACAAGTGCTACTTGTGTGACAGGACTTATTGTGTATGACACGTATTGTCATTGGAGTTTATTTGGACAGATTGTAATTATTTGTCTGATACAGATCGGTGGACTGGGATTGATGACGATTATCAGCCTTTTGGCGGTGTTTACAAAGCGACGCATTGGTTTGGGCGAGAGGCGGCTTTTGATGATCTCCTCTGGAAATATGCGTATGAGTGGCGTAATAAGACTGATTCAAAAAGTTGCGGTCATTACTTTTGTTTGTGAAGGAATTGGTGCCTTGGTACTTGCCTGTTCGTTTGTGCCACAAATGGGAATTGTCAGAGGTTGTTATAATGCGATATTCCATTCTATATCCGCGTTTTGTAATGCAGGGTTTGATTTAATGGGGCGTTTTAAAGAAGGTTCCTCTCTTGCATTATATGAACAGAATGTTGCGGTAATGCTTCCTCTTGCAATTTTAATTGTGGTGGGAGGAATTGGTTTTCAGGTTTGGTCAGATTTGCATGAAAATGGTTTTCATGTAAAAAAATATTCTTTACACACAAAAGTGGCACTGTTATCTACAGGTGCATTGTTGTTTGGCGGATGGCTTTTGTATTTTATTTTTGAAAACAAGTATCACCTAAATGGTATGACATTGCCAGAAAAATTGTTGTCCAGCGGTTTTATGTCTGCTACAACCAGAACAGCGGGATTTGCAGGCTTTGATTTATCGCAGTTATCACAGTCGGGCAGTATGCTTACTATAATTCTTATGTTAATCGGTGGTTGTCCTGGCTCTACGGCTGGAGGAATAAAGGCAACTACGATTGCAGTTATGGTTATGTCTGTGATTGGTATGAGTAGAGGTGACACGGATATTACGGTGTTTAAACGCCGTTTGAATAAAGAATTGATTAAACATGCAGCGGTAATCTGTTTTGTCTATGTATCAGTTGTTTTAGCAGCTACTATGACGATTTGTACCATTGAACATGCCAGTTTAGCCAGCGTATTATTCGAAACAAGTTCAGCCATGGGAACGGCAGGATTATCGCAAGGACTTACGGCACAGGCAGGAGACGTATCAAAGGTAATATTAATTGTTTTAATGTATGGTGGGCGTATCGGTGGTCTGTCTTTATTATCTGTGTTTGCAGAGCGAAAGAAAGAGGCGCCACATAAAAGACCAGCAGAGCGTATTATGATTGGGTAAGAAAGGATGGAAAAATGAAAACAGTATTGGTAATTGGAATGGGAAGATTGGGGAGTTATCTGGCAAGAAGAATGCAGGATTTAGGAAATGAAGTTATGGTGGTGGATCAGGATGAGGAATTGATACAGGAACTTTCACCAGATTTTAGTGATTGTTATTCTGGTGATTGTACCAATGAAGGTGTGTTACGTTCCTTAGGCGTGAATAATTTTGATTATTGTTTTGTGACAATAGGGGAAAATGCATATGATTCGTTAGAGATTACCAGTATGCTCAAAGAACTTGGGGCAAGACATGTAATTGTGAATGCAAGAAAAGAACGACAGGAAAAGTTTTTAAAGAGTGTTGGAGCCGATGAGGTGATTTTCCCTGAGAAGGAATATGCGGAAAAACTGGCAATCCGTTACAACTCCGATAATATTTTTGATTATGAGGATTTAACGGCAGATTATGGTATTTTTGAAATATCCATTTTATCGGAATGGGTTGGAAAAAGTATAATCGAGCTTGGGATTGCAAAGAATTATAATGTGAATATTCTGTCAATCAAAAAAGGAGAAAAAATGTATCCGATGCCAAGCGGGGATTATGTGTTTTGTGAGAAAGACCATGTTGTGGTACTTGGAGCAAATCAGGATGTATATAAATTGGCAGCTACGCATAGATAAATAAAGACAGGCTGAACTGCATTTTTAGAACGTTGCCAAAAAACAGTAACAGTTGCACAAAACAAAGGGCTTCTTTTAGGCAAAATGGCTGTTGAAACATTTTCTGCTTTTATGGTAAACTAAAATAGATTGGGATTATTTACCGTTATTATTTGATGCATAAAAAGGTTGTGTTGAATAGTAAGGAAAATGATATTGTAGCAATGGAGGGAAGGGTATGGAACACGTTTTAATTATTGAAAATGATCCAGAGCAAATGAAAAAGCTGGTTGCTGCACTGGAAGGGGAATATAGAATTTCGACCAGTAAGACACAGCAAGAGGCATTTAAACTGTTACAGCATAAATTACCGGATTTGATTCTGATGGAAGAAGGTAGTCCGGATGTTTGTGTACTTAAAATAGTTGAGTATGTAAAGCGTGTGGATGAATTATCAGGTATACCTATGATTGTGCTATCCGATGGTGAAGATGAGGAATTTGAAAAAAAATGTATTCACTTAGGAGCCACAGATTTTATTTTCCGTCCATGTAGTGCAGTAGGAATCCGCTCCAGAGTGCAGAGAGTGTGTAAAATAGAACAGATTATTCGCAATCTGAGAAGTGATATGTATGAAAAATGTGCAGTAATCGATGAGATGAATGATATGGTACATCGGGATCCATTGACAAAGTTGTTTAACCGTTCCTATGCGGAAGAACAAATCAATGCATATTTGTGTGAACGCAGAAATCGCGGTACATTGCTTATGATTGATATGGATAATTTTAAACAGATTAATGATAGTTTTGGACATATTGTTGGGGATGAGATTTTAATTGAATTTGCAAATACATTAAAGGCACTTACCCGTCGGGATGATGTAGTGTGCAGATTAGGTGGAGATGAATTTATTATCTTCTTAAAAAATGTCAGTTCTCACGCTATGATTATAGAAAAGGTGGAGCAGATTATTGTTACACTAGAAAAACGGTTGGTAAAGCCAGATGGGGGAAATATTACGGTTTCCACTGGTATTGCAGTATCTCCTTCCGATGGAAGAAGCTTTACGCATCTTTATCAAAATGCAGATAAATCTCTTTACTTTGTAAAACAAAATAGTAAAGGTTCGTATCACTTCTTTAGCGAGGAAGGTGCGGATGGAGCAGGTCATATTAGCAAAAAAAATACGCAGGTGGATTTAGAACACTTACGTTCTTTTATACAGGAAGTTGGCTACAACAAGGGTGCATATCAAGTAGAATATGATGGATTTAAGAAGATTTACCGTTTTATTGCCCGTTGTATTGGTCGTACCAATCAGAAGGTACAGACTGTATTATTTACTCTGCGAAATACAGAGAGAACCCCGTTGGATGTGCAGGAATTGTTTTATGCAATGGATAATTTGAAAAATGCCGTAAACGAATCCATTCGTCGAAGTGATGTGGCGACCAATTATAGCAGTAGCCAATATGTAGTAATTTTGATGGATTCATCCATAGAGGATGCCAATATGGTAGCAAATCGTATTTGCGAAAAATATAAAGATTTGGGTAACTGCAATCCAAATGTTAAGTTAGAGTTTGATATACAGACTGTGTGTACGGCACCGTCGAATTGGGGAGATTGTGATTGAAAAATATAAAGCTTTTGATTTCATATGATGGTACGGGATATTTAGGCTGGCAACGTCTCGGAGGAAAGCAGCAGGGACAGTCCATTCAGGGTTTATTGGAACATGTAATAGAGAAGGTTGTCCAATACCCAGTTCGGATACATGGTTCGGGCAGGACGGATGCTGGTGTTCATGCAAAAGGGCAGGTGGCGAATTTTTCTGTGCCATCTGCTTTTTTTACATTAGAGGAAACCGTGGAAGAAAGATTACGTTACTTGCGGGATGAATGTAACCAAAGGCTGCCAGAGGATATTCGAATTATAAAGGCGAAACTGGTAGCAGCTTCCTTTCATAGTAGGTACAGTGCCAAGAGAAAGACCTATCAATATTATATAGATACAGGGGAAACACCTAGTGTATTTGCCAGAAAATATGCACTTTGGTTGCCCCAAAAACTGGATATAGAAAAAATGAAGCAGGCGGCAGAGGTGCTTTTGGGTACCCATGACTTTTCAGGTTTTTCCAGCAAATCCAAAGCAGGGATGCAAAAGAAAAAGAGAGATACCGTTCGTACTTTATTTGCGGTGGATATTTTACCATGGAAATATGGAGTGTATGTTTCCTTTACGGGCGATGGATTTCTTTATAATATGGTGCGGATTTTAACAGGAACACTTTTGGAAGTGGGAATGGGAGAGAGAAGTGTAAAACAGGTACGTCAGGCATTAGAAAAGCTGGACAGGCAGCAGGCAGGAAAGACAGTAAGTAGTGTAGGACTCTTTTTGGAACGGGTGGATTATGAATAAATAGTTAGATTCTTTGTTGACACAATAGATAAGAGAGATAGTATGGAGATGAAGGCATGATTCGAGAATATTTAGAACAGATTGAAAATGGAATGGATGTGCGTAAAAATTTAATTGCTTTAAAAGCCGCATGTAAGGATAGTGCAGGACGGACTGCTGTCTTGTATGCATTAAATAACCAGTTGCAGGTGTTTTATGATCTTTTAAAAAGTGAAGAACCAAAGATACGAAAAAATGCTGCTTTGATTTTAGGACAGTTAGGAGTGCAGGATAGTTTGGTACCGCTTTTTGATGCGTATGAAAAAGAGGAAACCCTGTTTGTAAAAAGCAGTTATTTGACGGCTATACGGGAGTTGGATTATCGACAGTATTTAGAAGTATTTAAAAAGCGTTTGCAAGAGTTACAATCGCAGGAAATAGAGGAAAGCAATCGAAAGCATATAAAAGAAGAATGTAAACTGTTGCAGGATATGATTTTAGCATTGGAAGGGTATCAAAAACATACTTTTACAGGATGGAAGGTACCTTCCCGTATCATTCTTATGACGAATCGAAACTTTAGGGAGATTACAGCAGAACAGATAAAAAGCCATCATCCTAAAGTTTTCAATGCAGGTGTGCAGGCAAGAACATCGGATTTAAAAGAAATATTTGAAGTCAGAACCTTTAAAGAATTGCTGTTTGTGTTAGAGGACAAGTCCAGCCTTACAAAAGAAGGAAAAACAGTGGATGAAATGGCTCGTATGCTTGCAAAACAGATTTCTGACAGCTCTCTGTTGCAGTTTTTACAGGAACGCCATCAGGGGAAAACCCCATTTTATTTTCGTATAGAGTGTAAAAATAAGATGGATTTAAAGCAAAAGAGTGTATTTACAAAGAAACTGGGAAGTTATCTACAGGAACAAAGTGAAAATCAGTTGATTAATAGCACCTCGCATTATGAAGTGGAGCTTCGATTGATTGAGAATAAATCAGGAAATTTCAATTTTTTAATAAAGTTATTTACCTTGAAGGACAGTCGTTTTTCTTATCGAAGAGAGGCATTGTCCAGCAGTATTCAGCCAGTCAATGCGGCACTTGTGATGCACTTGGCAAAAGAGTATTTATCAGAAAATGCACAGGTATTAGATCCATTTTGCGGAGTCGGTACCATGCTAATTGAGCGAAACCGTTTCCTTCCTACGGGAGATGTGTATGGTATTGATTTGTTTGGTAAGGGAATTGAAGCTGCCAGAAGAAATACAGAATTGGCTGGGGTACGAATTAATTATATTAATCGTGATTTTTTTGATTTCTCCCATGAATATTTATTTGATGAAGTGATTTCAAATATGCCAAGAGCAATTGGGCAAAAAACAAAGGCAGATATTACGTTGTTGTATAAAAAATTCTGGACAAAAATCAGGGAGCATATTGGCAAAGGCTCCGTACTTGTGTTATATTGTTATGATAGAGAAATCTTGAAG
>PPYF01612963.1_pt1 | contig 11167 bp, 9 predicted proteins | sample 1559871 | NCBI WGS metagenome assembly PPYF01 (sample SAMN08240021, study PRJNA423297) | Human gut metagenome, whole genome shotgun sequencing project.
TGCTGGCTGGCGCGCTGGGGCTGCTGTACTTCCCGTGGTCGGGCAAAGGGGCGGTAGACCGCGATGCCCTCAACCGCGCCCTGTACCAGTCGCGCCTGCAGGAGCTGGCGCAGGAGCGCGGCGAGGACAACCCGGCGCTGGTCGTCGAACTGCAGCGCACCCTGCTGACGGATATTCCGCCCCAGGCACAGCCTGGCGAACGGCCGCTACGCCGCTGGGCGCTGCTTCCGGGCGCGCTGCTGCTGGTGGTCCTGAGTCTGGGCCTGTATCTGAAAACCAGCGATATTGGTCAGGTGCTGCTCTGGCAGCAGGCTGAACGACATTTTCCTGCGCTGTTGCAGCAGGTTAAGGACCCGACGGCGGCGCCGCTGCGAATGGATGAGCTGGCGGAGCTGCGGCTTGGCCTGCGCAGTCACCTGCAGGATACCCCGAACGACCTCGCCGGCTGGCAGCTGCTTGGGCGGCTGGGCCTGTTGTTAAACGATGGCGAGACGGCGATCGGCGCCTTTGGCCGGGCGCATGCTCTGGCGGCGGACGACCCGGCGGCGGCTTTCGATTACGCCAGCGCGCTGGTGCGGGCGGGAGATAGCGGCCAGGTTCGGATGGGCGAGCTGCTGCTGCGTGACCTGCATCAGCGGCAGCCGAACAGCCTGCCGGTGCTGGAGATGCTGGCCCTGAGCGCGGTGCGTAATGAAGATTACCCCGAGGCCGTGGCGGCCCTGCAGGCGTTGCTGGCCCGGCTACCGGAAGGGGATGCGCGGCGCGAGGCGATCGTCCGCCAGCTGGCGCAGCCACCCGGCAACATATTGGGCACGGAGCCTGATTTCTTGCCGGCGGTGGTGGAGACTATTATCGGTTTCCTGGTTCTCAGCCCGGGAAAGCGTTTCTCACGCGTGACTTCAGCGTACTCTGTGCTCCCGCTTCGTGGTGCTATGGAATTCTATATGTTCTGAAAAGTATCTATCCATGAGTGTCCTCTTTCCACCCAGGCTGGCTCCAGTAGATGTTATTGGTGTAACCGCTCCCTCTTCTGGCGTACCTGAACATCTGCATCCCAGACTGGAACTCGCCATAAAAAACCTTCTGTTGTCCCGGTCTAAACCAAAATGGTTTGTGGGCTTTTCAGATCTTAGTACACTTCATTTCCCACTGACGACGATATCGGGCTGGGCTACTTTGCATGGACCGAACCTCATGGATCTTGGCGCTCAAAAGTTAGATGCCACCACTCAGGCCGTATGGGAAATTCTGGAATCGAATCGGGGAACTGTAATCAAACAGTACTCTTCAACAGCATTTCAAGCGGATGAAAATTAATGGGGAACAGCGTCAGACGGAGGTTTCAATCTGACCCAAAAAACACAGTGGAAACGCCTTGATGGTGTTACATCTTCTCTGACATTATAATTATCTGGATGCCCTTAAAGCCGCTTTTGAGAATATTGCCGTGCCCGTACTGTATGATGTTGATATTGGCCACATACCTCCTCAAATATCCCTGGTCAATGGAGCCGATGCGACGGTATTTTTCGCTGAAAATGGTAGCTGGGTAACTCAGCAGTTGTAGATAAGGCATTATTAATAATAAAGGCGGGCCTTGCTGTTCTTTTGCACTGAAGATCCGCTCTTCGTTCAGAGCGGATCTTCAGTGCAGTTAACTTTTCCGATTCGTGCAAGGCGCGGACAATGGTCCGGATTAATTTCTGTTAATAAAGAAGCAAGTCGGTCCATATACTCTCCATAATTTGCAAAAAATAAATCAACAAACCTCTGTCAGAATTTCCTTTCTGAACCGGAGGCGTTATGAACAAAATAAACTATCAAATCAAATACATTGAATATTTGTTAAGAAAATGCAGAACAATTTTGACTAATGACATTTCATTTCATGCAGACAGGTTAAGAGAAATATCTGGCACATATCCGGATTTACTCAACCCTGTAACGCTTAATGAGAAAATTTGCCATCGCATTTTATTTATCCACAACCCATTTTATACATTGCTTGCTGATAAACTTCTGGTCAGGCAGTATGTTGAGAAACGGACTAATTTAATTAAGCTTATTCCTTTAGTAGGTGTTTATAACAGAGTTGATGATATTGATTTCGACAAACTTCCCTCAAAATTTGTTTTGAAATGCAATCATGATAGTGGTAGTGCGGTCATATGCACGGATAAAACGAATATTGATCCCGCTAAGGTTAAAAGCAAATTAAAACTATCTCTTAAAAAGAATATGTATTATACGACCCGAGAATGGCAGTATAAAAACATACCACCCGTGATCCTATGCGAAATGTATCTGGATCTATTTTCCAGTAAACACCGAAATATAACTCCGGAAATGATAAGAATACATTGCTTTCACGGTGTGGCATGTTTTATCGAGGCCGACTTTACTGACAGCGATGGAAACGAATTCATTAACGTTTATGACAGAGCGTGGAATTTACAACCCTTTCAGATGGAGTACCCAAACACGCCATTGCCGGTTGATGAACCCGAATCATTTCATAAATCCGTTATTGCCGCCCAGGACTTAGCAAAAGAAATAGACTACTGCCGCGTCGATCTTATGCTAAAAGGAGATGATATCTATTTCAGCGAAATAACATTAAGTCCCAAAAGAGGCAAACTTAAAATCACCCCATCAATTTGGGACGCAAAAATCGGCAGTATGTGGGATCTGTCTGTTGCTAAAACAGGTTCGATCGAGCCTGTGTATTCATGCCCTTAAACAGGCCATGAGAGTTTGAAAAGTGAGCCATTTTCTGGTGTTAAACTATAGCTAACGTCTCCGCCGTGGGCGCACATAATGGCTTTAACTACCGACAACCCTAAACCACAGCCCTCTGGATTAATATTTTTGGCGTATTCTCCTCGCTGAAAAGGCTGGAATAAGGACTTCTGGAATTCTTCAGGAATTCCAGGTCCTTTGTCCTGAACGATAATAAAATTATCGTTTCCTGTAATACCATTTTTTATTAAGAGCGTTTGTGATGTGGAATATTTCAAGGCATTATCAAAAAGAACGGTGAGGCACTGAATAATGCGTAAGGGATCGCAAACGCAATACTGCTGGTTAATCTCAGTGACAATTTTGAAATGCTTTTTATCAAAGTCCGGCCAAAAGGTATCAAGCGCATTTGAAATCGTGGCCTTGAGATCGACTTCACTCAGCATCAAGGAGTATCCTGCTCCTCCTGACGAACTCACGACGCGGAGATCCTCAATTAAGTTGGTCAGACCTTCAGTTTGTTTAAGAAGGTTTCTGAATAACGACGGTTCTGGTTCGAAAACGCCGTCAACCAGTCCCTGAAGCCTCCCACGTAAGATAGTCACCGGCGTCCGGAGTTCATGAGCAATTGCAGCATTCCATAAATTTCGCTGCGCATCCAGCGTCTGTAACTTTTCAGCCATCTCATTAAAGTCATTGACGAGCCTATTCATCTCTCCCAACTTAGAACTGCTGTTAAATGCTCTGGCACTAAGGTTCCCCCGAGAGATTTGTTTCAGGCTGTATGCAACGTCATTCAGTGGGTTGAATATTCTTGCAGACAGCTTTACGGTAAAGAAAAGTGCAACGACCAGACTGGTAATGGACGCCATCAGAATCCACATCCAGTCAAGGAATGTCATAGCATCTTCACTACCTTCGTTCATTCCACCCGGCAGGTAATAAATCAGGAAACTATAAAATAAGTAGGAACCGAGTATTGCAATGGCAATAATAACAAACGTTAACAACAACATATATGTCAAAATCTGACGGCTCAGAATTGTTTCTTTGTTCATTTTTTGTCACCCAACCGGTAGCCTAATCCTCGGATGCTTTCCGGAATGCCCTTCAATCCGGCATGTTCAAGCTTTTTCCGAAGTTTACTCATATGACTGTCTACAGTACGATCCAGCGAGTCTCCCTCAGGTAAACACGCATCGAGTAACTCTTCACGTGAACAGACTTTTCTCGGGTTTCTCGCCAGATAGGTTAAAAGCTTAAACTCAGTGGTGGTTAATACTGGCGTGGAAACCTCACCTTGTGCAGTGATTTCAACGTAAAACTCATCAGGATAAATCGTTAAAAAAGGCGTTCTTAAAGGCCGTGAATGTGTAGACTCTGCAACCGGTCTGGTTCTGCGAAGCACAGCTTCAACCCGGGCAATAACCTCAGATGGATTGAAGGGTTTTATCACATAGTCGTCAGCCCCGAGCCGTAGCCCCATCAGTTTATCAACGTCTTGATCCAGTGCTGTCACCATGATGACCGGTACATTCGTTTCCTTTCTTAACGTGGTGAGAACATTCCAGCCATCGTACACGGGCAGGTGGATGTCCAATAGCAGGAGATCAGGCTTGTTCAGACGGGTAAGATTGATTGCCTGCTCACCGTCTTCGGCTCTTAAGGTTTTCATACCTGCCTTACGTAAATAGCCTGTCAGTATGGCAGCGATGTCATCATCGTCTTCTGCGACGATAATCAGATTGTTGTTGTTCATATTTTCTTCCACAGTGCTGATGACAACATGCATTTTACCCTGAAAGCACTTTTATCGTCATGCTTAAAGCTCTTTAACTCAATTACAATTTTGCATCGTTTCATATGGGTTGCTATCTACCTGGCTTTACCTTGTGCATTCAATTAATGAAAAAGTAGAATCCACATTACCCTCATCTTTACTGATTCGTGTTTTGATAATCATTACAGCATTATCATTTATTATTCAGAAAAAACCTGGAGTTTTTAAAAACTTCATTGCAATAACATTCGGTCTGGTTTTACTGTTTATACACACCATCATTGTATTACATCTGCTTTTGAATACTTTTCCAGATATCTATGATTTTGTTTTTTATTATGAATTTTTTTTAATGGTTTTCTTTTGCGGACTACCTTTATGTTTATGTATAAGAATGGTTTGATATTATGCAATGTCAATATGATACATAACCTCAGGAGTGAGTACACATATCCTCCATAAAACATCCATTCACGATTGACATCATCACGTTACACTTAGCACATGGATTTATGACTGCTCTGTTCTGCTGTCTCGTTTCACTTAGCTGACATAATAAACCAACTGCAGAACCCTTTACACACAGATGTTTAATATAATTTATCATGATTTATAAAGGCAACGACAAACCTATGGCCCCCGGGGTTGCTATCTCACTTAAGAGACTTGCCTGGCGGCACAGAAAGAAATTGTGCATTACTTTCATGCTGGTTATTGCTGAAAACGTTGCATTCCTGCTCTACCCCGTTCTGGCGGGCATGGCGATAAATGCCATCCTGGGCGGACAGACGTCACATGCGGCCCTTTATGGCCTGATGGTTCTGTTCATGTGGTGCATGGGAGCCGCCAGACGTAGTGTCGATACGCGAACGTTTGCACGTATCTACGCAAGTCTTGCTGTGACTGTAGTATTATCCCAGCGAAAATATTCACTTAATCACTCGACTATTGCTGCGAGAGTCACTCTGTCGCGTGAATTTGTAGATTTCTTCGAGTTGCACCTTCCCGTATTGATCACCTCGATCATTTCCCTTTTCGGCGCAGCAATTATGCTGTTATGGATTGAATTCTGGACAGGTATAGCCTGTTTGATCATCGTGGCAATACTGATGTGTTTTGTCTCAAGCTATGCCAGCAAAAATGAGACATTCTACAGACGGCTGAATAATCGCCTTGAGAAAGAGGTCGATTATGTTAATAAGGCGTCTTTTGGTGCTCTTAAGCGACATTATGACACACTTGCTCGTCTGCGCGTGGTGTTATCCGACAGAGAGGCATGGGGATATTTATCAATAGGCCTTCTGGTTTCTGCTCTCTTTTCCATGACCATTATCAGGATGAGCATGGAATCCGGAATTAATGCCGGACATATTTATTCCGTCATGACCTATATGTGGATGTTTGCAACAAGCCTTGATGACGCACCACAACTTCTTGAGAAATTTTCCCAGCTCAGGGATATCGGTAAACGGGTTTCGACTGACGATGAGACCTCTTTATCAGGAAAACCATGCTGAACTTTTACCCTTTGTATGTTGACTGGAAGTACACCTGATGCCGCACTTTTTCATTGAGCGCCCCATCTTCGCATGGGTTATTGCCCTGTTTATTGTTCTGACGGGACTGTTGTCCATACCTCGTTTACCGGTTGCGCAATACCCTGAAGTTGCGCCACCCGGTATTATCATTTCAGTGAGTTACCCTGGAGCTAGCCCGGAAGTGATGAACACATCCGTCGTGTCTCTGATCGAGCGTGAAATTTCGAGTGTTGACAATTTACTCTATTTTGAATCTTCCAGTGACACGACAGGGATGGCGTCAATTACGGTAACTTTCAAACCCGGCACCGACATCAAACTCGCCCAGATGGATCTGCAAAACCAAATTAAAATTGTGGAATCTCGCCTGCCGCAGTCGGTAAGACAGAATGGGATAAATGTTGAGGCAGCTAATTCCGGTTTTTTAATGATGGTGGGGTTAAAATCGCCAAGCGGAGCCTATCAGGAAGCTGACTTAAGCGATTATTTTGCAAGGAATGTTACTGATGAACTCCGTCGCGTACCTGGTGTAGGTAAAGTCCAGCTTTTTGGCGGAGAAAAGGCACTCCGCATATGGCTGGATCCGATGAAATTACACAGCTATGGGCTCTCTGTTACGGATGTAATAAGCGCCATCAGTCAACAAAACGTGATTGTTTCACCGGGCAGAACCGGAGATGAACCCGCGACGAGCAGTCAAGAGGTGACCTATCCAATAACGGTAAAAGGGCAGCTCTCTTCGGTTGAAGAATTTCGCAATATCACGATTAAATCACAGGTCTCAGCCGCCCGGGTGACACTGGCAGACGTTGCCCGCGTGGAATCCGGGTTGCAAAGTTACGCATTTGGCATCCGTGAAAAGGGCGTGCCTGCAACGGCTGCCGCCATTCAGTTGTCTCCTGGCGCAAATGCGATTAGTACTGCGTCGAGTATCCGCGCGCGGTTAACAGAACTGTCCGGTGTGCTTCCCGAGGGAATGACATTCACCGTGCCTTTCGATACGGCTCCATTTGTAAAGCTATCGATATTGAAGGTAGTTGAGACATTTGTTGAAGCCATGGTTCTGGTCTTTTTCGTGATGCTGCTTTTCCTTCACAAGATACGCTGTACGCTTATTCCTGCGATTGTGGCACCCGTGGCGCTGCTCGGCACATTTACCGTAATGCTATTAAGCGGTTATTCCATCAATATTTTAACCATGTTTGGAATGATACTGGCCATCGGGATTATTGTTGACGATGCTATTGTTGTGGTGGAGAACGTCGAACGACTGATGGAAGACAAAAAAATGTCTCCACAGGATGCAACGCGAGAAGCGATGCGTGAAATTACGCCGGCAATCATTGGTATTACGCTGGTGCTCACTGCGGTGTTTATACCAATGGCCTTTGCCAGCGGTTCTGTGGGTATTATTTATCGACAGTTCAGCATTTCGATGGCGATATCCATTTTACTGTCGGCATTCCTGGCGCTGACGTTAACGCCTGCGCTTTGTGCAACCCTGCTCAAACCACATGGTATTCATCAGGGTAAAAGCAGCGTATTTTCAGCGTGGTTTAACGCTCACTTTCATCGCCTGACTTCGTTTTACGCCACTGGTCTGGGATTTGTACTGAAGCGTACTGGCCGTATGATGATGATCTACGCTGCATTATGTTTGGCATTGTTTGCCGGGCTGTCCACCTTACCATCATCATTTTTACCCGATGAAGATCAGGGTTATTTTATGTCCTCAATCCAGCTTCCTTCTGATGCCACGATGCAGCGGACGCTTAAGGTCGTCGATACATTTGAAGAGGAGATCGCCCATCGGCAGGCGGTAGAAAGTAACATTATGATTCTGGGATTTGGTTTTTCAGGGTCAGGCCAAAATTCGGCCATGGCATTCACCACCCTCAAGGACTGGAGACAACGCAAAGGAACCACGGCACAGGAAGAAGCTGACCATATTCGGTCCCAAATGGCAAACGTGCCGGACGCCGTAACAATGAGTCTGCTGCCTCCGGCTATTTCTGATATGGGAACCTCATCCGGGTTCACTTATTATTTACAGGACAGAGGGGGGAAAGGCTATCAGGCACTCAAAAAGGCGGCCGATGAGCTTATTGTACAGGCAAATCATAATCCTCACCTTGCCGATGTCTATATTGATGGACTTGGTGAGGGAACAAGCCTTTCCCTGCATGTCGACAGGGAAAAAGCGGAAGCCATGGGGGTTTCGTTTGATGAAATAAATCAAACCATTTCCGTTGCAGCAGGTTCCAATTATGTTAATGACTATACCAATAATGGTCGGGTTCAGCAGGTTATCGTCCAGGCGGATGCGCCATACCGGATGCAGCCTGAACAACTTTTGGCTTTGTCTGTTAAAAACCGTCTGGGGCAGATGCTTCCATTATCCACTTTTGTGACGCTTTCGTGGAATGTTGCACCGCAGCAACTGATACGCTATCAGGGATATCCTGCCATACGCATAACCGGGAGTTCCGCACAGGGAAAATCGTCAGGTACCGCAATGGCGGCAATGGACAATCTGGCTAAGCACTTACCACCGGGGTTCGCCGGGGAGTGGGCGGGAAGTTCGTTACAGGAAAAAGAGTCTGCATCACAGCTTCCGGGTCTTATTGTGCTCTCGGTACTGGTGGTATTCATGGTGCTGGCTGCTCTTTACGAAAGCTGGTCCATTCCCTTCGCGGTCATGCTCGTTGTTCCTCTGGGGCTGCTCGGCGCTGTGCTGGCCGTATCCGTTACAAATATGACGAATGACGTCTTTTTCAAAGTGGGTCTGATAACCCTGATTGGACTTTCCGCCAAGAATGCGATTCTGATTATCGAGTTCGCGAGACAATTGATGAAAGAAGGAAAGAGCCTTATTGACGCGACATTGACGGCTGCAAAGCTACGCTTACGGCCAATTCTGATGACTTCTCTGGCTTTCACATTAGGTGTTGTTCCGCTGATGCTTGCCAGTGGAGCCAGCGACAGCACGCAGCATGCGATTGGTACCGGTGTATTCGGCGGGATGATTAGCGGAACGCTACTGGCCATTTTCTTTGTTCCGGTATTTTTCGTGACGATCACACGATTTACAGGCATGCGAAAATACAGACTGGGGAATAGCCGGAACGGCTAATCTCTGCCCTGTGTTCCGGCCAGTTTAAAGCAGACTTCTTGCTGAACTGGCTGGCATTACATTATCAAGGACATTATGACCATCATTACCACTCAAAGATTAATCATTCGCCATTTTAAGGAAGAGGATGCGGCAGCTCTTTTCAATTACCTCTCTTCACCACGTACTCCTTGCTTTAAGGATGAAAAGTTACATTCACTCGCTGAGGCAGAGGTCGACGTGGCTAAACGAGCCTCTGACCCAACACAGTTTGCCGTTTGTCTAAAAGAAACCGATACGTTAATCGGACATCTTTTTGCGGACAATAGCAACGAACCAGACAACAATACCTGGTCAGTAGGCTGGCATTTTAATCAACGTTTTGAACATCAGGGATATGCAAGCGAGTCAGTTGCTGCACTGTTTGATTATTTATTTAAAGTAAAAGGCGCCAGACGTTTGTATGCCTGGGTGGAAGATTATAATTACTCCTCTCAAAAACTATGCGAGCGACTACTTATGCGACGTGAAGGATGTTTTAAAGAATTTGTCTCCTTTGAAAACGAGGAGGGTAAGGCAAGGTATGACGACACATACATCTATGCGTTACTGCATAAAGAATGGACGAAGTAGAGGACGAAGAAAAATGTCCGCTCCTCGCTCATGGCGGACCTTTGGCTCAGTTAACAGTTCGCGCCGTGCCAGAAGCGGATCTCGCTTACTGCCAGGTATCAGTATTTACGGGAAGCAGATCAGCCAGGCTAGGGATATCTATTATTGAGTATTGAACTGAAATCGTATGTCTTGGATTTAAAATCGTTTGCGGGTGGGATATAGGCATTGAGCTTTTTACTGATGCTTGATACTCTCAGAGCACAAGCAGCGACCCAACACCATACTATAAAAGCCACAATAACGACGTATAGAGATTTCAAAATCTCTATACCATCACTCTGTGAAGAACCTCTGTATATCTCAGCACCGATATATAATAGCAACGATATTAACACAAAAGGTATTATCCACTTATGGAATTTATGAGGGTATATATTCCCGTTAGTAATTGTGTACATGCCCTGATAACGCAAGACTGCCTTCAAGGACGGAATCAATGACTGTGCATAATCGGAACTCAAGCATATGATTTTATAAGATAAATGCCAATCTCTATGCAGTCCGAACGACTGTAGGCGGAACTGCTGTTCCGCCTTTGCTAACGGATCGGAGATGGGTACAGAAGAGGTTCTAAGCCATTCGACTGCTTTTATCTGCTCGGAGGATGAGCGTGAAAAAAAGTCTCTGCGATGAAACTGAATATACTTTTTTGTAATCGCTCCAATGATAGTAAGAATGACTGCGGAACCCACTTGGTTACTAAATAGGTCCTTTATTATCGATATCATAGCTTTTCTCCTGCTTATCTAATTTCTAAAAGAGATAATATTTTATTTTTTAAAAGCTAAAAAATTTGGTTCCTCAATTTTATAGCAACTACAGTTCCTTTCAAAAGATCTCAGTCTAAAGAATACTACTTTCTCCGGCAGCAACTCCATTACCTGTGGTTTAACACGTAGCATAAAGTCATCAATGGAGCTATCCCGTTCCCGAACTTCCGCTCCTCGCTCAAATCAGACCTTCATCCCAGTCAGATTGCCCACGTCGTGTCGAAGCGTAAGTGAGAACGCCAGAAGCCCTCAAATATCGATGCTTCGTTTCTCCGGGATGCTTACACTTACACCCAAACCAAAAAAAGCCCCTGCGCGAAAGCAGGGGCAAGCCATGTCAGAGCTTTTTTTTATTAGTTAAACACCATCCCGCCGTCGATCAGCAATGACTGACCGGTCATATAATCAGAATCCGGGCTGGCAAGATAGGAGACGCAGGCGGCGACATCTTCCGGCTCGGACAGGCGGCCGAGGGTGATGCGTTTGGCGAACTCGGCGGTACCGTAGCCCAGCGGTTTACCGGCGGCTTCGGACACCTGGCGGTCAATTTCGG
>PPYF01425341.1_pt1 | contig 11165 bp, 9 predicted proteins | sample 1559871 | NCBI WGS metagenome assembly PPYF01 (sample SAMN08240021, study PRJNA423297) | Human gut metagenome, whole genome shotgun sequencing project.
TCCTGGGTACCGCAAATAAAGCGAACCGAAGCCATACCAAATCCGTGAGAATCCATACCCGCTTTTGCCGCTGCAATCAGTTCCGGATGGTTAGCCAGTCCCAGATAGTTGTTCGCACAAAAGTTAATAACGTGGCTTCCATCCGCCACGGTGATATCCGCCTGCTGGGCAGATGTAATAATGCGTTCTTCTTTAAACAATCCTTCCGCACGTGCGGTTTCGAGATCGTTCGTTAACTGTTTGTAAAAATCCCCACGCATTTCAATTCTCCAGACTGGGCAAATTTCAGCACATATTACCCAAAGCTATACGTTGATACGAGATGACGCATCATCACTTCTTCAAAATGAAGCATAAATCACGTGTACCCGCACGGCTTATCGGTGAATGGCTGAAGCCTAAGCCATGTAGTGATATGATAGAAGTATTCGTGTCTGAGATTGTCTCTGACTCCATAATTCGAAGGTTACATTTATGATCATCGTTACCGGCGGCGCGGGCTTTATCGGCAGCAACATCGTTAAGTCCCTGAATGATAAAGGCATCACCGACATCCTGGTGGTGGACAACCTGAAAGACGGCACCAAGTTTGTTAACCTGGTGGATCTGAATATTGCTGACTACATGGACAAGGAAGACTTCCTGATCCAGATTATGGCCGGGGAAGATTTCGGCGATATCGAAGCGATTTTCCACGAAGGCGCATGCTCGTCCACCACCGAGTGGGACGGCAAGTATATGATGGATAACAACTATCAATACTCCAAAGAGCTACTGCACTACTGCCTGGAGCGTGAAATCCCGTTCCTGTACGCGTCCTCTGCCGCCACCTACGGCGGTCGCACTTCTGATTTCATCGAATCCCGTGAATATGAGAAACCACTGAACGTCTACGGCTACTCAAAATTCCTGTTCGACGAGTACGTGCGTCAGATCCTGCCAGAAGCCAATTCTCAGATTGTTGGCTTCCGCTATTTCAACGTTTACGGACCGCGTGAAGGCCACAAAGGCAGCATGGCAAGCGTTGCTTTCCACCTCAACACCCAGCTTAACAATGGCGAAACGCCAAAACTGTTTGAAGGCAGTGAAAACTTCAAACGTGATTTCGTTTATGTAGGCGACGTGGCTGCGGTAAACCTGTGGTTCCTGGAAAATGGGGTTTCTGGCATCTTTAACCTCGGTACAGGTCGTGCGGAATCTTTCCAGGCCGTTGCCGATGCTACGCTGGCGTACCACAAAAAAGGCAGCATTGAGTACATTCCATTCCCGGAAAAACTGAAAGGCCGCTACCAGGCATTTACCCAGGCAGATCTGACGAACCTGCGCGCAGCGGGCTATGACAAGCCGTTTAAAACCGTCGCCGAAGGCGTCACGGAATATATGGCCTGGCTGAACCGCGACAACGCTACAAATTCACAAAATCATTCGAGCGGTATCAAGGCGGCAACTAAGTGAACCTCCGGGAGCTTACAAGAGTAAGTGACCGGAGTGAACGCAGGCAGCCAACGCAGAGACAGCTTGAAGGATGAAGTGAATGAAGATTTTGGTGGTTGGCCCGTCTTGGGTGGGGGACATGATGATGTCGCAAAGTCTCTATCGCACGCTCAAGGCGCGCTATCCCCAGGCGATAATCGACGTGATGGCACCTGCTTCCCCATCGTACCGGTTGGCGTGGCGAGATGCGCTACGGTCTGCTGAACGATGCGCGCGTACTGGATAAAGACGCATGGCCACTGATGGTCGAGCGCTATGTGGCTCTGGCTTATGATAAAGGCGTGATGCTGACGGCCAAAGATTTGCCGCAGCCTCTGCTATGGCCGCAGTTGCAGGTCAGCGAAGGCGAGAAATCACTGACCTGTAGTCAGTTTTCCCTCTCTGCCGAACGCCCCATCATCGGCTTTTGCCCAGGTGCGGAATTTGGTCCAGCAAAACGCTGGCCACATTACCACTACGCAGCGTTGGCGAAGCAGTTGATCGATGAAGGCCATCAGATTGTGCTGTTTGGCTCAGCAAAAGACCATGAAGCTGGCAATGAGATCCTGGCAACGCTGAGCACTGAACAGCAAGCCTGGTGCCGTAATCTGGCGGGCGAAACACAGCTGGAACAGGCCGTCATTCTGCTCGCCGCCTGCAAAGCGGTCGTCACCAACGATTCTGGATTAATGCACGTGGCCGCAGCACTGAACCGTCCACTGGTCGCATTGTATGGTCCAAGCAGCCCGGATTTTACGCCCCCGCTTTCCCACAAGGCACGTGTCATTCGCCTGATTACGGGGTATCACAAAGTGCGTAAGGGCGATGCGGCAGAAGGCTATCACCAGAGCCTGATTGACATCACACCCCAGCGCGTACTGGAAGAACTCAACGACCTGTTGTTACAAGAGGAAGCCTGACGGATGCGGGTTCTGATCGTTAAAACGTCGTCTATGGGCGATGTACTGCATACGTTGCCTGCATTAACCGATGCGCAGCAGGCTATTCCGGGTATTCAATTTGATTGGGTGGTGGAAGAAGGGTTCGCTCAAATCCCCTCCTGGCATTCAGCCGTTGACCGGGTTATTCCAGTATAATCGCAAACATCACATAGCCAAACAGCAGCACGCGGTAGAACGTACGCGTGAATTGTTCGCCAAAAGCCTGGGGTATGCCCTCCCCGATGAGCAAGGTGACTATGCCATTGCCCGGCATTTCCAGGGGACATATACGCCAACGGAAGCCCCCTACTGCGTTTTTTTGCACGCCACCACTCGCGACGATAAGCACTGGCCGGAGAGCAACTGGCGCGAGCTGATTGGGCTGCTAAAAGAGAGCGGGCTGCACATTAAACTCCCCTGGGGCGCGCCGCATGAAGAAACACGCGCGAAGCGCTTGGCTGAAGGGTTTGATTACGTGGAAGTTCTGCCGCGTCTGAGCCTAGAGAAGGTGGCGCACGTGCTGGCAGGTGCGGAATTTGTCGTTTCAGTGGATACCGGATTGAGCCACTTAGCCGCGGCGCTGGATCGCCCAAATATCACGCTGTATGGGCCGACAGATCCAAGGTTAATTGGAGGGTATGGAAAGAATCAGATGGTATGCTGTTCTGAAAATGCTTCTTTAGAAAACCTGTCTGTAGCCATGGTAGAAAAATATCTACAGTTCATAGGAATAAAACATGTTTCTCAGTGAGAAAAATCCGCTATCAAACTGGCAATCGCGATGGAATAGATCTCTTGTCTCGCTTTATATTTTTCTTTATTTTTTGGAAGGTGTTACGCGCTTCAAAAATGCATTAACATTATTGATGGTTATTACTGCATTGGCTTACTGTTATCAATTACGAGCGAAAGCGTTAGTTTTGTTCAAAAACAACATTAGCATCACCTTTTTCATCTTTATCATTAGCATGGTTTATTCAATACTAATATCTGTAAATACGGATATCAGTATAAAAGCGGTGGAAAAAGATATTCTAGAAAAAGTTATAGTCATAATACTACCTATGATAGTCGTACTACACAAAGAAAAAAAAGAAGATATTGCAAAGCTTTTAATATATTCATTATGTGCATCGATTATCCCCATGGCTATCGCCGATGGCATCCAGTATTACAATGACTATAAAGTTGGTATACTCCCATTTACAAGTTTTGAACACAGATATAAATCTGATGCTTTTATATTCATGGCCATCGGACTGATGGGGCTATGGTCCTTAAAACGGAAATACACTGCCGCCGCTTTTTGCATCCTTCTCCCAATTTTATCGATAATGATTCTGGGAACACTTCAACGTGGCACATGGCTTGCGGTACTGATCCCCGGGCTGGTATGGATAGTTCTTCGTAAAGAATGGCGACTGATGCTCTGCGTGGCAATAATCGTGGCTCTTCCATTAGGATATGTCTACTTAAAAAAGGATCAGCAATTCTCTACTCTTTTCCATAAAATGCAACAGACCGATAGTAGTGAGAGATATGGAAATGGTACGCAAGGAGCCGCTCTCGATCTGATTCTTGATAAACCATTCAAGGGGTATGGTTATGGGAAAGAACTTTATCTGGATGTTTATGCAAAGAACATCGACACCCATCCTCAATGGTTTTTCCAGAAACCAATCGGCCCACACAATTTATCCTTATCTATGTGGTTTTCTGGAGGAATCTTTGGATTAATCAGTTTGTGGCTTTTACTATTAGCCCTGGTGCAAAAATCAGTAAGCCAATATATTAAAAATACAGGTGTAACCCAAATAGGATGGTTAACTATATTCTTAATTGTTCTTGGTGATTTTTTAGTAAGAGGTATGTTCGAAACAATAAACCTACAGCATTTTTCTATTGTTATTGGTATAGCCATATCCATGATCATACCAAAAGCCATCAAGAAATAAGACGTGTATTAAAGCTAGAGAACCGGACACATGGATGATGTCCGGTTAATGCAAGAATAGAGTAAAGGTATAACTTTTATTTCCACCAACAAAAACCAAGAATATAACGCCTTGCAATCCAATAGCTGGATGATATTTTCTTTCTTAAATAAGACTTTTTCTTTCGAACTTTCTTGTCTTTATTATTTTCTTTACGTTCTTTATCTAACCAGCTATTAGATAAATCTTCTGGATGATGAACAAAATCAGCCAGATATATATTTGAGAAGAGCCCCTCTCTCATTAAGTAAGCCCACTCATCAATAATAAAGAAACCTTCATTAAAGCGTTTCATTAAACGAGAAGCAGTGCTTAAACTAATCAAATAACCACACGATCTTAAAACATAACCATGACCAGATATCACTTTATGGAATACTTCTCCACCGATTAACTCCCTCGCAAAATGGCTCAGCACGACTTTATTTCTATAGACCAATCCATCTTGCCCACCCAATATATACTGCGTATCATCGGTGAGTTTTGTCTCGTCTACTTTTGATATAAAATCTTTGAAGGTCTCATCTATAATAGCATCATCTTCAAGAACACATGCCCATTTTATTTCATCATGTACCATTTTTTCAAATAGTCGAATATGGCTCAATGTACAACCAAACTCACCATCAATGGGATCATTTTTTGAACGCTTTTTAAAATCGACTGTAGATATTTTTTCTTTTTCTTCTGAAGTTAAATCTTTGCCATATACAGCATCGAAAAATGAATACTCAATATTCAGATCATTCATTTTCTTCCCAATTTCACTGCGTCGAGCCATGTCAAAAGGAAGTGATATTATAAAAACATGCATTTGTTTATACCTTTAAAAAATAATTAATGCACACAGAGATAGAGATATAGTGCTAAAAATGGGCTAATCAACACATCAGGATTAATTATTTATCATTCAATTTATTTATGCGTGCATTTTTCCGTCCCAACAAAGATACAATAATCTTAAATGGGAAAAATAGAACGAACCTACTGATAAAGGATAACATCTCATAATCTTTCTTGTATTTTTTCTGTTTCCTTTTCATTATTGCAATCTCTCTTTGAGCCTCCAGAAAATTCTTGACGTATTTACTATCATTCACCTCATCATGACAAAAATCATCACCATAGTTAGGCTCATAAAGAGCAACACATTGTTTTATTTTTTCTTGAATTTTTTCAACACTATCAAAAGGGACCCAATATTCAGAGAGTAAGTAGGCAATAATCTTTTCCTGAAACCCTGACATTCCGTTATGTTTTTCCTGGGAAAAAACAGCATCAAGATCTTGTAATTTTTCTATTTTATGGCTAGCTTCATACCATTCACTTTTCCCAAAACAGAAGACTGGCTTACCCGATATTAGTGCTTCAATACTTACGCCTGAGTTACATGCAATAACGGCACTACATTTATCAATTAAATCATGAATATTTGCATCAACTGACATCACTTTATTATTGGTAGCCAGTAGATGCTCAAGCTTGAGACTGATTCCTCTGGATTTACAAAGTGGGTGTCGTTTAATAATCACATATCGATTCGTTTTCAGTGCTAAATTTGCAATATAGTCAAGAACTTCTATTGCGTTGATATTTTCATGATCGGTAACTGAGTCAGAATTTATTTGCATGGGAAAAAAGATATAATCATCAGGTAGTGCAACCTTAAAATCAGATTGTACATATTTTGATAATTTTGTTTTCCCGAAAAAGTCTCTTTTCTCTTTTATTATGTTCTTCGCAGTGAGGGCATTTATTTTATTTATTTCATCACAGTAAGAATCGAAATTCACACATATATCCGCCCAACCTGAATAACCATTTTTATCAATAGAGTATAACCCGTAGATAGGAGATTCTTTAATTGAAAATACATTTTTATCATTGTTATAAGAATGAAATGCAAAAGTTATCCCACCTTTTATTGCTGGCCTTTCGAGGCCATAACATGGGAATTTAACTGGTGTCACTATTACTTTTAATTGTTCGCCATGAAGACACGAAATAAAATTACCAATAAATTGACGATGAATATTATCCCGATCACCAAGCCATCCGGGCAAATCGAAATAAAAGCGATTCAGGTCACTCATAAATGCCTCTCATAACAAGAATAAAGTCTACATGTCCATAAAAATTTATCATTGCCCAATGGGTGTTCATATTCCAACATAGTAGTTTTCGTACAAAAAACAGAATAATTTCAACATCAAAAAATATCTTCCACTTCAAGGGACAAGTTATAAGAGATGATAACCCTGCTGTTAGTATATAAATGCATAATATTTTCAATATTTTTTGGAATATAACGTTAAATAATCACCATAAGCTATGCTAACTTTTATACTGGCTTAAAAATGTCATAATGCTCTTTAAATAAAAACCTTGTCTTTTCTCATGCTTAGATTTTCGTTTAATCAATTTGACACTATTAGCCTTAACTAACGCACTATTTCCCCATGGTGATTGCAGAAATGCTCTTTTAAATGGTTGTGCAGACTCATAATCGATGGCCCATTCATGCCATGGTTTTGTTAAACCGACATAATGAATCAACACTGTAGATTTTTTAATATAGTCGCGATAAGTTTCTTTTTTAATTAACTCTCGGTCCATTCCATAAATACAATTGAAATCTCTTCTCATTATCACGGTATCACCACGAAAAATGAGATTTAACACGTCCTGATCCAAGAAAGCCAGATTGTATTTACTATTGCTCAATATATCAAGCGCTTGCTCAAAGCATGATTTTCTTTTCCATTTAACTAAATTCAAAAGAATAACACCAGCATTAAAATAGCTATCACCAAACTCACTTATTGAAAATCGCTCGGCGGCTTTAACTCTATTTCTCTCGACATCAGGAATAACAGCAGCTATGAAATTACTAATATCTTCGAAATAGAATTCGTCAATGCTATTATTACAAATAACATCAGCATCAATGTACATAACTCTATCAATATAATCTGACAAATACTCAAACGCAGCAAATCTAAAGTAAGTAGCCCGAGACCAAGCATTGGTTGATGGAAATTGTGAGAAGACATCGCCATCCAATGTATAGAGTGTTATTTTTGAGTGATACTTTTCTGCAATAACTCTTAAAGCATCTCGATACTCATCTGAAACAGAGTCAGTAAATAAATTAAATGAAAAGCGCTTGGATGTGTTATTGATAAGTAGTGAAACTATAGATACTGATGCCCCAAATTGAAAATTAACATCGACTCCATAAGCCACATTAATTATGTCTAAAGAACTTTCCTCATCAGGAAAAAAATTAAAACACTCACTGTTTTTAATACATTCTTTGATATTCATAGATAACTCTTATAGTATAATTATTTATTAACTACAGATTTTTTCTCAATGTTCTCTCTTTTACGCGTTCAGCATTCGCTTCTATCTTATTTATAAGCATTGCTTCTTTGATAAACACGTCTTTCAAGCTGCACCCAAAATAGACTTTCATAAAACGAAGATAATCTCGAGTTTTCAATCCGATATCCATCGAAGAAAAATAAAGCCCCGTCAAGTCCTTATCGCGCCATCGTAGTGGAACCTTGCGTCGAAGTTGTGCTCGATGTAGGTCGATAACCGAAATTTTCAGCTCGTTTTCATGACCGCTAAACGGCAAATGCAGCAAAAAGTGACAAATATAGCAGTCACGATGGTTAATACCGGCTTCGTGCATCTTGCGCACCATCGTTGCAACACGTTTGATCAACATACGCTTAATCGCTGGTGTTGGCGGGTTAGCCACCCAGTCGGCGCAGTAATCCTCCAGACTAATAGTCGGTGTCAGATCTTCAGTGATGATAAACGATGTGCGAGTCAGCGGGTTCAATCCCTTCTCACCGAAGCCGACGCCGTGCATCGTATCCACACCCACATCGCGCAAGCGATGAATCGCCTTCCACTCCCGGTCGGCTCCCAATACCGGCATGCGGAGTGATATCAGATTCTTTACGATCTCTTTTAGCGATGTGCCGCGATGCCATTTCAGGAAATAACTCTCACCCGCTAGCTCAAAACGCAGCGTACGACGCGTTTCCAGTTCGCGAAATACCTCACCTTCTAGGTTTTTCACTTCCTCAAAGGCATCTTTACCGCGCCACAGCGTAGTCAGCGGTTCGTTCAGCTCAACCATCCAAATCACCTATAATGATATCTGCCGCTCTGTCCGCCAGACTGTATAAGTCCTGTGTGTCGGCGTAATTGCGCGCATTTTCCGCCCATGCCTCGCGCAGCGCTGACTGGGTCAGGGCCTTAAGAAGAATCTCATTTAAGGCTTCTTGTCGGAACGGTTCGTCAATCACCGCGCCGCAGTTTGCGTCCACGATATAGTGCGCGTAGCCGCACACGCAGGTCGTTAACACCGGCAGGCCAGCCGTTACCGCTTCCAGCAGCACAATACCCGCCGCCTCCTGATAGGCCGGATGCAGCAGTAAATCTGCCGCAGCCATCAGCTCCGCCACGTCGTTGCGCCCGGAAAAAAAATGGACGTTGCGCTGAATACCGTACTTCTCGGCCAGCGCGGCAAATTTCCCCGGCTTATCCTGGCCGACAATAAACAGCTGCGTATTCTGACGCAGGCTTTCGGGTAACGAAGCCATCGCGGCCAGCGTGCGATCCACGCCTTTGCGCGTAAAATCGGATCCCACCTGTAGCAGCACGTTCTGCGATTCGCTCAAGCCGTTCTTCTGCCGATAAACCTGACGGGCGTTTAGGATCTGCTGACTGTATTTTCTGTCCGGGTAAATCCCCGGCGGCAGAATATTAAAACGCTCAGACTCGGTCTGATAGTGCTTCTGGAAATCCGCAATCTGCTTGTCCGTCAGCATCAGCAACTGCGTCGGCTTACCGTGTGCAAACGTCGCTCGCTCAAAAGCCGCGTAATGCCGATAACGCGATGTCAGGCGATAGAAGAAACCTTTTTCCTGCGCCACTTTCTCGGCGTAACACACATCGGCCGCGTAATACACATCCAGCCCCGGCATTTTGTTAAAACCGACAACCCGCGCGACAGGGTGCTCACGCAAATGGTTCTGCACCCACGCATAATACTCAGCGTTACGTCCATGGTTGGTTAGGGATTTTACTGGGACAAGAATCAACTCAAACGCATCAGGATATTCACCCTCCCAATATTGGGTATACACCCGTACCTGGTGACCACGTGTAGCCACGGTCTGGGCAATGCGCATAAAGTCCCGCTGTAAACCACCGAAAGGAAAATATTTATACAGACAAAAGGCAACAATCATAATTCTCCGCCCGTGACTGGTTTCACATGGCTGGTAGACATCATTTTATCAACCGCTGCAATAACATCTTCGGCCGGAATCACCGCCAGATACATTTCATTACGGTCAAGCTGCTCACGCGTTGGCATTGGCCGATAATCGCCGGCCCAGAATTGAATCATATTGTCTGACCAAGGGCGCCAGAAAACGTGATCAGTCGCACCGAACAGACAGATCAGCGGCGTTCTTACTGCGGCGGCGATATGCCCTGGAGCGGAGTCAACACCAATAAACAGTGACGCATGGTCAATAAGCGCTCCAAACTCAGGAAACGTCAGCTTCCCCGCGAGCGCCGTCACCGGCGGCTGTTTGCAGCCTTGTGCAATTGCATTCACACAGGCTAAATCTTCCGCTCCCGGGCCAGATGTCAGAACAACTTCGGTACCACGTTCATGCAATGCATCAATCACCTGAGAGAATTTTTCATTCTCCCAGCATTTGAAAATCTGCCGTGCTGTCGGTTGGATCACAACATAACCCTCACCTACACCTGCCTTTATCAACTCATCATGCACGCGATCCCAGCACTCAGGTTTGTAGCTCATGGTTGTTTCAGCTACGGGAGTTTCAATCTCCAACGGCTCTAATATCGACAGGTTATTTTCAACAACATTGTTCCCTTTTAAGAGAACAAGACGCGTAAAACTATTACGCCATAAGGCTGACTGACGATGACCAAAATCCGGTGAAATGCTCATCGGTACGTTAAGTAAACGAACCAATACGGCCACCATCCATTGATCGGCCATATTGACGACAAGGTCGTACCGATTAGAACGCAGTGTTTTGATTAAACTAATAAAGTTGGCAATCTTTTCCGTCGTTTTGATTTTTTTATTCTTGATGCCATACAACGCATTGATTTCAGGATTCTCAGACAAAATTGGTATTGTGTCTTCGTACAATAAGACATCAACCTTCGCATCAGGATACTGGTGTTTAAGCGTGCTAATAACGGGTGTAATCAACAACATATCCCCGTGAAAACGCATTTTGATGACCAGAATTTTTCTAAATGACTTTTCCACAAGCAACTCTTTTGTTGTGATTGTCCGGTAAAAGTAGGAAAAAAGCACGCTACCGCCCAGGCTCAACAGCTACCTGATGACTGATATCGCGCTCATTTTTTGACGTAATAGTGTACCACTTCTTTTGCCGCAATCCGAACGAGAAGGATTTTGTACCACAAATAAAATTAATCAAATAAAAACAATGGATTAACAATCCACTCTCGAATAAAAATTTAATATTATCGCCCCAAAAAATCCAGAGGGATAACTCCCGATGAATGGCGGAGGTAAAGAGGGATAAGTCGCAATATCCACGAACAGCCCCTGTGCTGTGGATAATTTAGACCAAAATCAGCAAAAATGATGGTAAAGCCATAGTTAAATACATAGAATCCCCAGCACATTCATAAGTCAGCTACCATTATGCTCGAATTG
>PPYF01546821.1_pt1 | contig 11165 bp, 11 predicted proteins | sample 1559871 | NCBI WGS metagenome assembly PPYF01 (sample SAMN08240021, study PRJNA423297) | Human gut metagenome, whole genome shotgun sequencing project.
TTATCATATTCCCCACAAAAACAATTGAATTACTGTTAGAATCACATACATGGCATCACATGATGCAAAGAGTTAGGAGGAAAATAAAATAAGTTCAATAGATAATAGAATCCAATGGTTGGAAGGTGAGATATTAGAGATTCAGGAAAGGCTGGAGACCATCACTGAGGAAGGGACAATCTATCCAACACAAAAGGATGGAAATGTTAAATGGTATGTTTGGAAAAATGGCAGAAGAGAGTATTTATCAAAGAAAAATGATAAAGAAATCAAAAATCTTGTCAATAAAAAATATCTGGAGCTTTATCTGAAGGACACAATAAATGAGCTCAGACTACTTGAGACAAACAGGAAGGCCCGGAAAAAATATAAAACGGATTATGCCCAGAAAATGTTGAAGCAAAAACATTATAGCAGTATACTTTTAGCCGTTGATAAGAAGGAAAATGAAGAGACAAATGAAAAGACACAGGTTCCTAACCCTGAAGCTCTCAAGTTTTATACTAAAATGGGAATTATAGTGCGGTCAAAATCAGAAGTAATTATTGCGACAGCCTTGTATGATAATAATATAAAGTTTGAGTACGAGAAGGCGATTAAAATCTCAGATGTTATTTATTATCCCGATTTTACGGTTGAGAAGAAAAATGGCGACATAATTCTGTGGGAGCATCTTGGCCTGATAGACAATCCTGATTATCGAAATAAAGCTTATCGAAAGATATTGAAATATAACGAAAATGGATATTATCAGGGGAAAAATCTTATATTGACATATGAAACAGCGGAAAGTCCATTGGACCCAATGGATGTAGAACATGAAATAGAAAAAATGTGCAGGTGATAAAATGCTCAAAAAATTACGAAGAAAATTTATAGCCATAGCAATGTTATGAGTTTCAATTGTTCTTATTGGAATTGTAGGCACGATAAACATCGCAAACTATATAAGCACAAACGAGGCGTTGGATGCACGTCTTAAGCTGATTGCTGGAAACGGAGGAACATTCCCGGATCTTTTAGATACAGAAAACGCAAACACAGATACATTCGGCAATACAGCAGATGAAAGTACAAATAAAGGGACTCACACGCTCAAAGAGCCACCATCCGGCAGAACAGATGTACAGCCACCGGAGGATATGAATTTATAATCGTACTGTAAATTAAAAATATTTTTTTACATGCATTTTACACACTAATGATTTTGCATTTTACATTTCCCCATTACTATATCAGTTGTAACAAACAAAGAAACAAATTCAAGAAAGAAATGAAAGAGGAAATTAAAATGAAAAATCGTATGAAAAAACTTTTAGTTTTAGCAACTGCTGCAACAATGATGACAGCAGCATTTACAGGATGTGGCTCAAGCTCAGACGGAGCAGACAACAATGCAGATATAAGCGCAGATGAAGGTACATCAAATGAGAACTTAAGCGGTTCACTTTCACTTGCGGGAAGTACTTCAATGGAGAAGCTTTGTGAGGCGCTCAAGGAGTCATTCATGGAGAAAAACCCTGGAGTAACAGTAACAGTAGAGTATACAGGCTCTGGTTCAGGAATCGAGTCAGTAACAGCAGGAAGCGTAGATATCGGAGATTCATCGAGAGCACTTACAGATGATGAGAAAGCAAACGGTGTTGAGGAAAACATCGTAGCAATCGACGGAATCGCAGTAATCACAGACAAGGACAACTCAGTAACAGAGCTTACATCAGATGACTTAAAGAAAATCTACACAGGTGAGATTTCAAACTGGAAAGACCTTGGTGGAAAAGATGAGGCAATCGTAGCAATCGGCCGTGAGGCAGCTTCAGGTACAAGAGGAGCATTCGAGGAGCTTCTTGATGTAAAGGATCAGTGCAAATATGCACAGGAGCTTGACTCAACAGGAGCAGTTCTTGCAAAGGTAGGCTCAACACCGGGAGCAATCGGATATGTTTCACTTGACGTGCTTGATGATACAGTAACAGCAATGAAAATTGACGGAGTAGAGGCAACAGAGGAAAACATTGTAGCAGGCAAATATCTCCTTTCTCGTCCATTCGTAATGGCTACAAAGGGCAAGATTGACGAGCAGAACGATATTGTTAAAGCTTGGTTTGACTATGTAAACTCAGATGAGGGACAGGCAGTTATCAAGAAGGTAGGTCTTATCCTCCCTCAGTAGAAATTATCGGGCATATTAATGATACGAAATACAGACATCGATACGAGACATCGCTAGTAAGTATAAGTAAAAAATAATACAAAATACAGACACCGATATTAGACATCAGTATTAATACATATCGACAAGATACAGGGTTTCCTCAGGAAATGGCAGGTTTCCTGGGGAACTTTTTGAAACAAGGAGTATCAAATGAAACATAAATCCATAGTAGAGAATGTTGCCAAAATAATATTCACGGTATGTGCGGTTGTGGCAATATTCGCAGTATTATCAATAACAATTTATATGTTCCTTAAAGGCGCACCGGCATTTTTCAAGGTTGGAGTGTTAAATCTCTTATTCGGAACAAAATGGGCGCCGACAGCGGCAGACCCAAGCTACGGAATATTGTACATAATCCTCACATCCATCATAGGAACAGCAGTATCTATACTCATAGGAGTACCGATTGCTCTTCTTACGGCAGTATTTCTCACTGAGGTGTCAAACAAAAAGCTCTCAGCGGTAGTGCAGCCGGCAGTAGAGCTGCTTGCAGCCATTCCATCAGTAATCTATGGACTTTTAGGACTTATGATACTTAATCCGGTATTATACAAGCTGGAGAAACATATTTTTGCAAACTCAGCAACACATCAGTTTACCGGCGGATCAAATCTGCTTGCAGCAATCATAGTGCTTGCAATCATGATTCTTCCTACGGTAATCAACATGAGCGTATCATCAATACAGGCAGTACCGCAGCAGATGAGAGCGGCATCCCTTGCTCTTGGAGCAACAAAGATACAGACAATATTTAAAGTGACGGTTCCTGCAGCAAAATCAGGAATCATGACAGGAATTGTGCTCGGAATAGGTCGTGCGCTCGGAGAAGCGATGGCTATCAACATGGTAGCCGGTGGAACGGTAAGCTTTCCACTTCCGTTCAACTCAGTGCGTTTCCTTACCACACAGCTCGTCAGCGAGATGGGATACGCCAGCGGACTTCACAGACAGGTGCTTTTCTCAGTAGGTCTTGTGCTTTTTGTGTTTATCATGATAATCAATCTCACCCTTATGAAACTCAAAAAGAAAGGAGCTGTGGAAAATGACTAGTATAAATGGAAAACGCCGTAGAATAGGCGATGATGTAGTATACTTTTTCATATATCTGTGTGCGGCATTATCGGTAGTGCTGCTTGCGGGAATCATCATATATGTATTTGTCAGGGGAATCGGCCAGGTAAACTGGCAGTTTCTGACCAGCGAGACATCCGTCTTAAGAGGCACTGTCGGAATAGCGGGAAACCTGCTCAATACACTTTACATCATAATTATCACCATGCTCATAGCAACTCCTGTCGGAGTGGGAGCAGCCGTGTACTTGAATGAGTATGCAAAGCCGGGTAAGCTCGTATCCACAATAGAGTTTGCCACAGAGACACTTGCAGGAATACCGTCAATCATCTTCGGTCTCTTCGGAATGATGTTCTTTGGACAGACAATAGGCTTTGGCTACAGTATCCTGACAGGTTCATTGACACTGACACTCATGGTGCTGCCTCTCATTACCAGAAATACACAGGAGGCGCTTAAAACTGTACCGGACAGCTACAGACACGGAGCAGTCGGACTTGGAGCCGGAAAATGGCACACCATCCGCACCATCCTGTTGCCATCAGCCATGCCGGGAATCATCACAGGTGTTATCCTTGCAATCGGCCGAATAGTAGGTGAGTCAGCAGCACTTCTCTTTACGGCAGGAAGTGCAGGAATGCTTCCAAAGGTTGCCAGCGGTTATTTCTCAAAGATAATGCAGTCAGGTGGAACACTTACCATCAAGCTCTACCTTGCAGCGACAAGTGAAGGAAAATTCGACCAGGCATTTGGAATTGCGGTTGTGCTTCTCGTAATCGTATTCTTAATCAACATCCTGACAAAGGTGCTGGCAAAGAAATTCCAGGCGAATCGGAGCTCCTTTTGAGTTTCATAAAGATTATTTCTTAAACAAATCTTAATATGTTACATAATTGGATTTTAATGTTACAATTGATACAATAAGATCAACATAAAACTTCCGGAGGCAATTATGTATAAAGTATTAGTATGTGATGATGAGAAAGACATTGTATCAGCAATCAGCATTTATTTAACCAGCGATGGCTACGAGGTAATCCCGGCGCGAAACGGGCTGGAGGCACTCGACATAGTAAAGCACAATGATGTGCATCTTGTCCTGATGGATATCATGATGCCTGTCATGGACGGCATAGAGGCGATGGTGGAAATCAGAAAAATCTCTAATGTGCCGGTCATACTGCTCACTGCCAAAAGTGAGGACACTGACAAGGTACTCGGGCTCACGGTCGGAGCAGACGACTATGTGACGAAACCGTTTAACCCGGTAGAGCTGCAGGCAAGGGTGAAGTCGCAGATCAGGAGATACATGCTTCTTGGCGCAGGCAATACAAGCGCAGGAAAGCTTGTAATCGGCGGCATTGAGCTGGATGACAAATCAAAGACAGTGACAGTTGATGGCGAGGCAGCAAATCTCACACGTACAGAGTACGATATTTTGAAGCTTCTCATGGAGCATCCGGGCGAGGTGTATTCGCCGAATCAGATATATGCAAAGGTCTGGAAGGATGAGCCGTATGGGACAGAAAACACGGTGGCGGTACATATCCGTCATCTTAGAGAAAAGGTTGAGATAAATCCGGCTGAGCCAAGGTACTTAAAGGTCATCTGGGGTCGCGGATACAAAATTGACGCTGAATAGGTGCATGCTTGATAAAGTTTGTCAGGTGAAGCACTATAAAATGGAAGGTGAATGATATGAAAAAAATATCAAGAAATCTGTGGCTTAAGCTGGCGGCATTTATAGTATGCTCGGTCATGGCGGCAGGGCTTGTTGTAACAACGTTAGTTGCAGTGTATACAAACAATTATGAAAGTACAGCACAGCTAAGGGATGAAATTCATGCGAATATTGCAGGAGCCTATAGCAGACAGATGGTGTACAATTATGAATCCGGTGATGACAATGCATTTTCGCAGATGATGGACGATACCAATCTGCAGGCCGCAGTGGTAAAGAGTAATGAAACATCAGAGGACAAGGTAGATGTAAAATCTGATGCTGCAAAGGTGTATTCAAGTGTAGATGAAATATCAAATCCGGATTTTATTTTTAGCTACAAGGCAAAGAACTTAACGCGGAACAGGCTATCAAATGTGTGGGATGCAATGAGTGGCAGCTATGAGGAGTCAGACGATGCATCAAACGATATGAACAGTGAGAGAATCAGCTCAATCATGTATTCAAAGACAAATGGGCTCTTTTATCTGTGCCTGAATGATGGTAGCGCTTATGTCATTCCAAAGGTGAGGGTGATGACAGGCTCTAATGATAACAGCTCGCTTGGCTTATATAAGGTAGTTGAGAAAACGGATGAGAATGGAAATAAATACTTTGCCTACGAGGAGATGTTTACAGGCCAGCCGCTAGATATTACAGGCTTTGCCGAGTGGAAAAATGTAAAGTGCTACGATGAAAAAGGAAATCATATAAAGTGTGGCATGAATCTGAGTGAAGACAGCGATTCGTACTTTGATAGTGACGGCTCTTACTACGATTATGATGAGGATATTTATTATGACCGCTACGAAATCATAAAAGTTGTGGAGCAGGTGAATGAGAGCTATGAGCTTTTACCGGATACATTTAATATATCAGATACCGGATTTGTGTACTATCCATACACCCAAACGGAAGATAAGCCTGAGTACTATTATGTGTATGCAAAGCTTCCGCAGCAGCTTCAGGAAAAGGGCGATTACTTCAATCAGGCAGATAGCTTACTTGACGTCATGGAATTTACAGAGGCTCATTTGAGTGTATTGTTTGTCATATTTATACTTGGTTTTGTGATTACAGCGGGGTATCTGCTGACAGTTGCCGGAAAACGTGAGGATTCGGAAGAAATTAAATTACGATTATATGACAGGCTGCCGTATGAGGTGATGCTTGGAGTGACAATGTTTGCAGACTTTATGGTATTTCCGGCAGGCTTTTTACTTATAAAGCAGCTTCCGGTGGTGGCACTCATTTGTCTGGCAGCAACCATGGTTTCGCTTGAAGCAATCCTGTCAACATACGTAAGAATCAGGGCACATGAGTTCTGGAAGCATACACTGTGCTACTATGTTGTTAGATTTTTCTTAAAGCCTGTCAAAAAGCTATGCAGGATGGTATTTGCCCCAATCAGATACGGCTTTTCATGGATAGGAAGAAATGTACCGCTGTTTCTGATTAGTATGCTGGCATTCGGCCTTTTATGTCTGCTTGAGCTTATAGGCTTTGGCTTCATTGTAAAGCTTATAGAGCTTGTGCTGCTTATCGCATTTATCATGCAGTATGACAGGATAAGATGCGCCGCAAAGGCTATAGCAAACGGTGATTTTTCACAGCCGGTTGATACGTCAAGACTCATGCTGTTTTTCAGAAAGCATGGAGAGGATTTGAACAATGTGAGCAATGGAATAGAGGCCGCGGTCTCTGAAAAAATGAAGAGTGAGCGCTTCAGGACGGAGCTCATCACAAATGTGTCGCATGATATCAAGACACCGCTCACCTCCATTATCAATTATGTGGACCTGTTGCAGAAGGAGGACATAGATAACGAGAAGGTACGCGAATATCTTGATGTTCTCGACAGACAGTCATCACGTCTGAAAAAATTAATTCAGGATTTACTTGAGGCTTCAAAGGCATCTACGGGCAGCATAAATGTAGAGCTAGAGGAACTGGATGCAGCTGTTATGTTATCACAGGTAGCCGGAGAATACAAAGAAAAATTCGAGAAAAATAATCTTGATTTAATTATTAAAAACGACGTTACGCCTGTCATGATTCAGGCAGACGGACGACATCTGTGGAGAGTGTTTGATAACCTGATGAACAACATCAACAAATATGCCCAGCCGGGCACGAGAGTGTATATTGACATCATTCCAAAGGACAGCGGAGCCATCATAACCTTCAAGAATGTATCAGCTACACCGCTTAATATCTCAAGCGATGAGCTCAAGGAGCGTTTTGTCAGAGGAGACAGCTCGCGAAATACCGAGGGCAGCGGACTGGGACTGTCTATTGCAGAAAGCCTTATGAAGCTTATGAATGGTACTTTGGAGCTGACTGTGGATGGCGATCTGTTTAAGGTGACTCTGGAGTTTTAGGTTTTTTAAAACAATATTATGATACCTATTGACCGTCTAATCATATTATATATTGAACTTATAAGACATAAGAAACAATAAAAGCCGGGGCAGATGCCCCGGCTTAAAAAATTATTTTTCGCATTCTTTTACAAAATCAACTACTTCCATATTCTTTTTCATTATATTATCGTCTTTTTCCATTTCACTAATTGTCATCCAATAATAGTGTCGGGAGTTAATAGAAAAGTCGTTTTTATTCATTATTTTTGGAATATTTTTAAATTCTATTTCGTACAGCCTATGGTTATACACTCTGTTTTCGTTATGGCTTACGGAATATTTTTCCTGTACTCTGGATGATATATATTTGCATTTGATTTCTTTTTTGGGTATACCTAAGTCATTTGATAAATTACTGATGATAAAGGCTTCATTGTCTTTATCTGCGGTTTTTAAATTGGGAAACAGCTTACAGTCCCATCTTTCATCATAATATGTAAGATATTTTGTTTTTATGCCGGGGGCACTGTTTTTGATTATAATTAATGAATGATTATGCTGTATCATGTCCAATCCTTCTATATCTCTCAATAAGTCTGTGTGAGTGTAATTATTGTTTTTGAAATCAATAATATCATATATTATTTTTATCATGTAAACAATTCCGATAACACAAAATATAGTTTTAAATACAATTCCCGGGATGATCCATATGGTTTCATAGTTTGCTGTCCATACTGATATTAAGAAAGATATACCTGCTATAATTGTATCTATTGTTATCTTTTTGCCTATAAAATCGCGCTTTTTTTCAAGTAAAAGCTCCAATTGTTCCCTACTAATTAAAATTTTCATAACCCCTCCGGATAATAGTGTTGAAACACATGATATATAATTATAAATGATGAAAAATGATATGGCAATAAAAAATATAAAGAGATAGAAAACAAAAACCAAAAACAAAAAGGAATGCTATTACAAATTATAATAACATTCCTGAATAATCATATCATCTCCAAAAACCTCTCATGAATCCGTGTATCATCATCAAGCTCCGGATGGAAAGCCAGCCCAATCTGGTTCTTATACTGCACGCCGACAATTTTGCCGTCATACTCTGCGAGTACACGCACATCATTCTTTGCTGAAGCATCAATAGCTTCCATGTAAGGTGCTCTGATAAATGTCATGGTAAAGTCAAAGCTATTGTCAAACCTTGCTGTAGCCTTAAAGCTTCCGAGCTGTCTGCCGTAGGCATTTCTTTTAACAGTGACAGGCAAAGTGCCGAAATATACGTTGTCATCGTTGCTGATATGTGAAGCTAAAAGGGCCTAAAGATTCAAGCATGCGCTTGTGCTCAATAAACGCTCCCTGAACAGCTAAAACACCAATCTTAAGTCCTGATTTCATTTTATTTGCCTCTTTCCTCCATGATGATTTTAATCTCGCTCTCGTTGATTCCGACCATAGCATCACCGAGATCCTCAGAAAGCTCTGCGATGAGCTTTGCATCAGTAAAGTTTGTCACAGCTTTTACGATAGCGGCAGCTCTCTTGGCAGGATCGCCTGATTTGAAGATACCTGAACCGACGAACACACCCTCAGCACCGAGCTGCATCATAAGAGCCGCATCAGCCGGAGTAGCCACACCGCCTGCCGCAAAGTTTACAACCGGAAGCTTGCCGTTATCATGAACGAATTTGACCAGCTCGAAAGGCACCTGAAGATTTTTAGCTGCCTCGAAAAGCTCATCCTCACGCATGGAAGTAAGCTTAGCAATCTCAGAATTCATCTTTCTCATATGTCTGACAGCCTGCACTATATCACCTGTACCGGGCTCACCCTTTGTACGGATCATGGAAGCTCCCTCGTTGATACGGCGGAGAGCCTCACCGAGATCTCTTGCACCACATACGAAAGGCACCTTGAAATCTCTCTTATTGATATGGTACACATCATCAGCAGGTGAAAGCACCTCAGACTCATCAATGTAGTCAATCTCGATAGCCTCAAGTATCTGAGCCTCCACGAAGTGACCGATACGGCACTTTGCCATGACGGGGATGCTGACAGCCTCCTGAATGCCCTTAATCATCTTAGGATCGCTCATTCTTGAAACACCGCCTGCGGCTCTGATATCGGCAGGGATTCTCTCAAGCGCCATGACAGCACATGCACCGGCAGCCTCGGCAATCCTGGCCTGCTCCGGAGTAGTGACATCCATGATGACACCGCCCTTGAGCATCTGCGCAAGACCTTTGTTGAGTTCGTATTGAGTATTCTTATTGTTTTCCATTTGTTAAATCTCCTTTTGTTTTTTGTATTTGCTCACACCAGCCGCATATCATGGTTGCAATATTACGCCACATCTGGTAATATTAAAATATTCAAAATAAGGAAAATAAAAATGCCAGAAAGCGGTGAATCAAATGCTGACCTACGACCTCACAAAAACAGACGGACCACTCTACAAATGCCTTTATGAGTGCATCAAAAACGATATATCACAGGGAAAATTAAGCTCCGGGGAGAAAATGCCATCAAAACGTACCCTCGCAAAGAATCTGGGGGTTAGTACCATTACGGTTGAAAATGCATATGACCAGTTGATAGGCGAGGGCTATATGTTTGCAAGGCCCAAGAAGGGCTATTTCATAGCCGATGTGTCAGATATCAGGGTAATCAAGGCACCGGTGCATAAGGAGCTTAGCATAAAGCTGCCGCCTGAGCAGCATGAAAGTATATTTGACTTCTCATCAAACAGGACAGACTCGGGTAACTTTCCGTTTTCCATATGGGCAAAGCTCATGCGAGAGACGATTTCCCTTAGGGAACAGGAGCTTTTGTCGGTGTCGCCGTGTGGCGGAGTGAGAGAGCTTCGGGAAGCGATAGCAAGTCATCTGTCATCATTTCGCGGTATGAATGTGGACCCGGACCAGATAATAGTCGGAGCGGGAACAGAGTATCTGTACGGACTGCTTGTGAAGCTTTTGGGTACGGACAAGGTATACTGTGTGGAGGATCCGGGCTATAAGAAAATCAGCCAGATATACGAGTGCAACAATGCAAAATGCCTGCCGGTGCAGATGGATGAGCAGGGCATCAGCGTGGAGCTTATAAAGAAAGCGAACGCGCAGATAGCACATATCAGCCCGACACACCATTTTCCGACAGGAATCACGATGCCTGTGAACCGCCGCTATGAGCTTTTGGCATGGGCCAACGAGAGCAGCGACAGATACATCATAGAGGATGATTATGACAGTGAGTTTCGCATGAACGGACACCCGATACCGCCAATCCTCTCGATAGATGCGTGTGAAAAGGTCATCTATATAAATACATTTTCAAAGTCTCTCACATCCACCATCCGAATCAGCTACATGGTGCTGCCGGAGCATCTGGCAAATGAGTTTTACAGGAGGCTTTCATTTTACTCATGTACGGTATCCACCTTCGAGCAGTATACGCTGGCACGATTTATCAGCGAGGGCTATTTTGAAAAGCACATAAACAGGATGAGACTGCACTACGGCAGAAAGCGCCAGAGCGTGCTTTCGTCCATAAAAGGCTGCTTCACTGAAAAGGAATGCAGGGTAATAGAAAATGACTCCGGACTGCATTTTATCATACAGTTTGACACGAACCTTCCGGACAAAACAGTTGAAGAGCTCCTATTGAAAAAAGGTATAAAGCTTCAGGCGATTACCCACTTCAACCTGAGTAAGCCAAAGGAGGACAGGCATCAGTTTATTATCAATTACTCAAATATTGATGCAGACAGGATAATGGA
>PPYF01594160.1_pt1 | contig 11165 bp, 10 predicted proteins | sample 1559871 | NCBI WGS metagenome assembly PPYF01 (sample SAMN08240021, study PRJNA423297) | Human gut metagenome, whole genome shotgun sequencing project.
TTTAGACATAAAATATGCTCCCTCCTAAGTGACAAGTTTTTATTATTTCACTTGTCTACCTAGAAGGGAGCATATCAAATCAAAGTCTCAGGTAGTGTAAAATAGTTTGTATTTTTTATGGCAGTTGCAAAAGAACAAATTCGACAGATCATCTCAGAAAACAACATTAATAGCGTTGCAGATATATACACGCTTCTGAAAGACCGTTTCAAGGATATCCTGCAGGAGCTGATGGAGGCAGAACTGGATGCAACTCTTGGCTACGAGAAAAACCATAAGGGAGATCTACAGACAGACAATAAAAGAAATGGTCATTCTACAAAAAACTTAAAGAGTCAATACGGTGAATTTCAAATCGACGTACCAAGATACCGTAACGGTGAGTTTGAACCAAAACTCATAACTAAATACCAGAGAGATATTTCCAGGATTGAGGAAAAAGTGATATCTTTATATGCCCGTGGTATGAGTACACGTGACATCCACGACCAGCTCCAGGATCTTTATGGAATTGAGCTATCAGCTGAAATGGTCAGCAAGATCACAGACAAAATACTTCCTCAGGTTAAGGAATGGCAGTCCCGTCCTCTGAACCCGGTTTATCCGTTTGTCTTTATGGACTGTATTCATTATAAAGTACGTGAGGATGGCAGGATCCTGAGTCGTGCTGCGTAGGTAGTTCTTGGCGTTACAGTGGAGGGATACAAAGATATCCTCAGCATCACAGTAGGCGCAAATGAAACCAGCAAGTTCTGGCTTGGGATGCTTAATGATCTTAAGAACCGCGGAGTAAAAGATGTCCTTTTCTTCTGCGTGGATGGTCTTCCGGGTTTTAAAGAAGCTATTCAGGCAGTTTATCCGCAGGCAGAGATGTGTGATCCATATGCTACGCAATTCTTTCAAATATGTAAATTATAATGATCTGAGAACGATCTGGAAATGTTCGAACAGGTTCATATGGCAGTTGCAATGGGAAATGCGAAAGAAAGTGTAAAGTGTGCAGCAGATGAGATAACATCAGACTGCGATGAAGATGGTGCAGCTGTGTTTTTAGAGAGATATTGCCAGGTAGCCTTGTAATAAAGGCTACCTGGCAATATAAACGTGTAATTGCATCCGGGCGAATCGCCCACAAATTGTGACGCACATCTTGCAGAAAGCCTTTTTCAAACACGCTCTGGCTCTCTGGTTTCACTTTCCAATCATCTGAATTCTCTTACGGTTATAAACCAGATGCAGATACATGGCATCCTGTGCGCGGAGCGGGTCATGTGCGGCAATGGCATCCGCAATCTCACGGTGGGTCTCGATGGTTTCTTCCAGCAGTGTACCTCTGGTGGTCTCTACAAACAGAGGGATTGAGCTGTTAATCACAGGAACCAGTCTTGGAACCACAACGTTTTTGCTGCTCAAAGCAATGGCTGCATGAAAATCTATATCCTTTTGTGTATGGTCTTCATGTTTTTTTAATAAGTCTTCTACTTCATCGCAAAGCGCGGTGATTTTTTTTATGTCTTTTTTATCGGCGCGTGTGGCTGCCATTGCAGCAATAGGGGGTTCAAGGAGAAAGCGCACTTCCAGAAGGTCATTGATCAGCTTTTGCTTATTGCCGATAAAGGTAAAGCCCAGTGGGTCATCCACCATTCCGGGGGAAGAGGCAATATAGGTACCAGAGCCCTGGCGGATCGTAACAATATTTCGGGATGCGAGAAGCTTCATGGCTTCCCGTACAGAACTTCTTCCTGCATTCAGACGCTCAGAAAGAATGGTTTCATTCGGTAATTTATCTCCTGGCTGTAAATTTTCTTCTAAAATAAGTGCAATAATATCCTCTGATATTTTTTGGGGAAGGCTTTTTTCTTCTGATAACAAATTCATCATATGACTTACTCCGCTTCTAATGTAATAATTCTTATTTTCTATGATAATGTTTTTTAAATCCAATGTCAAAACGCTAAATTGCACAAAAAAAGATACAAAATTTTAGATAAAATTCCGTATTGCGTTTTTGATAAATAGATTATATCATAAATACATCAGATGAATTCGAAAAAAAACAGCGAATAAAGGAAAAAACACATAAAAACCAGCAAATAGGTCAGATGAATTCATTGAAAGATTGTAAAACATCAGATGAATCAAGGAGGTAAAAGGAAAAATGGAAGAAACAACTTTTGCGGCGGATCCAATGAGACTGATGATCGCGGCGGCGGTGGGAATTGTGATTCTGCTGGTACTGATCATCAAATTTAAGCTTCATCCGGTTCTGTCAATGATGATTTCCGCAATCATCATTGGAGCGGGAGCAGGAATGCCGCTTATGATGATCTCGGACACGGTAGAAAAAGGTGTTGGAAAGACACTACAGGGAATTGCGCTTCTGGTAGGCCTGGGTTCCATGTTTGGTGGAATCCTGGAGGTAAGCGGAGGAGCTCAGAGAATCGCAGAGACATTGATCGGTAAATTCGGTCAGAAAAAAGCCGGCTGGGCACTTGGACTTACAGGACTTGTAATTGGTACCACCGTATTTTTTGAAGCTGGTGTTGTGGTGCTGATCCCATTGGTGTTCAGCGTTGCGAAACAGACCAGAAAATCCACCCTGTATTATGCGATTCCCCTTCTTTCCGGTCTGGCAAGTGGCTATGCTTTTGTTCCGCCGTCTGCTGGCTCGGTACTTGTGGCAAATGCACTTGGCGTGAATCTGGGAACCATGATCATGGTAGGAGTTCCGACAGCGCTGATCTGTATGATGGTTTCCGGAATTTTCTGGGGAAGCTTTGTTGGCAATAAGATTTACACAGAGCTTCCGGCAAATGTGGAAGAGATTAAAGACGATGGAAAAGACCTTCCGCCCTTTGGACTGGTCTTAGGGGTGATACTGATTCCACTGGTTCTGATTCTTCTAAGCACGTTATCCAAGTATATGCCGCTTCCGGAAGGAGTAAAGGATGTTCTGGGATTCATAGGAAAACCATTCCTTGCATTAACCATTGCAACGCTGGCATCTATGTACTTCCTTGGAATCAAACGAGGATTTACAGGAGCCCAGTTAAAGAAAATCCTGGATCATTCACTCAGACCGGTAGGTATGATTCTTCTGGTCATTGCCAGCGGTGGAGTGATCCGATGGATGCTTCAGGATTCCGGCCTTGGAAATATTATCGGACCGGTGCTGGAGAAGAGTGGGCTTCCATTGATCCTGATCGCATTTCTCATTGCACTTCTGGTCAGAGCTTCTGTAGGAAGTTCAATTGTAGCGATGACAATGGCATCCGGAATTATGGCAACCATGCCGGCTGTAATGGATACCAGCATGCTTTACAGAGCTGCTATGTGCTGTGCAATCTGTGGCGGCGCAACTGCACTGAGCCATGTGAATGATGCAGGCTTCTGGCTGGTAACCTCATTCCTTGAGATCGACGAAAAGACAACCCTGAAATCTTGGACGATCATGGAGACACTGATCGGTGTTACGGCACTTATTGTAAGCTTTATTGTTTCAATCTTTGCATAGGAGGCAGGACGCAATGATAAAGATACCGGTTTATTTAAGAGATATGTGTGATGCCAAGCATCTGGTGCAGGCTGCATCAGGATGTGAGAAAAATGTAGATCTGATCTGTGGAAGATATATTGTAGATGCGAAATCAATGCTGGGGGTGTTCAGTCTTCCCACATTTGATGATGTAGAACTTGGAGCAGAAGAAGAGGACGAAGAGAAACTCAGGAAAACACTGGAAAGTTTAAAGCTTATCAGAGAATAAAAAATGGAGGAAAAAATCATGCAGTTAAAAAGTCAGGAAATGAGAAAACTTGCACCGGAGCTTGATCCGCTGCGCATTGGAACAGGCTGGACAAAAGAAGATCTTGGAAAAGTCCAGGTTATGGTTGAAAGCACCTATGGTGACAGCCATCCGGGAAGCGGACATTTGAATATCCTTGTAGAAGAAGTCCGCAAAGGAATCGCAGAAGAAGGCGGTTTCGGAGCACGTTATAACTGTACCGATATCTGCGACGGTGAAAGCCAGGGAACAGATGGAATCAACTACAGTCTGGCCAGCCGTGAGATGATCGCCAATATGATCGAGATCCATGCAAATGCTACTCCTTTTGACGCAGGTGTATACCTTTCAAGCTGTGACAAAGGTGTTCCGGGAAATCTGATGGGACTTGCCAGAGTAAACATTCCTTCCGTATTTGTTCCAGGTGGAACCATGAATGCCGGACCGGAAATGCTGACCCTGGAGCAGCTTGGAATGTACAGCGCAAAATTTGAGCGTGGCGAAATTGATGAAGAGAAGCTTGACTGGGCAAAATGCAATGCGTGTCCAAGCTGTGGCGCATGTTCCTTTATCGGAACTGCATCTACCATGCAGATTATGGCAGAGGCACTAGGACTTGCACTTCCAGGCACAGCCCTGATGCCTGCAACCAGCCCTGACCTTCTTGACTTTGCAAGAGAGGCAGGAAGACAGGCAGTGAGAATTGCTCAGATGGAAAACATGCGTCCTTCTGACATTGTAACTATGAACAGCTTTGAGAATGCAATCCTTGTCCATGCTGCAATTTCAGGAAGCACCAACTGCCTGCTTCATATTCCGGCAATCGCTCATGAATTTGGCATTGAGATCACTGGTGATACATTTGACAAGCTGCACAGAAATGCAAGATATCTTCTGGATGTACGTCCGGCAGGTCGCTGGCCTGCAGAGTGCTTCTATTATGCAGGTGGTGTACCGGCAATCATGGAAGAGATCAAAGAGCATCTTCACCTGGATGTCATGACTGTTACAGGAAAGACATTAGGAGAAAACCTGGAAGAACTGAAGAACAACGGATTCTATGAAAAATGTGATAAATGGCTTCAGGAGTTTAACAAACGTTACAATGTAAATGTTACGAAGGAAGACATCATCCGTCCATATGACAAAGCAATCGGAACAGATGGAAGTATCGCAGTCCTTCGTGGAAACCTTGCTCCGGAAGGTGCCGTGATCAAACACACTGCATGCCCGAAGGAAATGTTTAAATCTGTTCTCCGCGCAAGACCATTTGACAGCGAAGAAGAATGTCTGGATGCAGTTCTGAAACATAAGGTTCAGAAGGGTGATGCAGTCTTCATCCGTTACGAGGGACCAAAGGGAAGCGGAATGCCGGAAATGTTCTATACTTCTGAGGCAATCAGCAGTGATAAGGAACTTGGAAAGAGCATTGCCCTGATCACAGACGGACGTTTCTCCGGTGCATCTACCGGTCCGGTTATCGGACACTGCAGCCCGGAGGCTGTTGATGGCGGCCCGATCGCACTTGTGGAAGAAGGCGATCTTATCGAAATCGATGTTATGGAAAGAAAACTAAACATCATCGGAATTGCAGGAGAACGTAAGTCTATGGAGGAAATTGACCAGATTCTTGCAGAAAGACGTAAAAACTGGAAACCACGTGAAATGAAATACCAAAAAGGTGTCCTGAGACTTTTCAGCCAGCATGCTGCAAGTCCAATGAAGGGAGCTTATCTGGAGTATTGATTATGAAGCATAAATTTATTACCATTGGCGAGATCATGCTTCGCCTGACTCCGCCGGATTATGAAAAAATCAGAACAGCAACATCTTTTGAGGCAAGATATGGGGGAAGTGAGGCCAATGTGGCCCTCTCCCTTGCAAATCTTGGCGTAGATGCATCATTCTTTACAGTAGTTCCGGGAAACAGTCTTGGAAAAAGTGCTGTTCGCATGATGCGAAGCAACGATGTGAATTGTGACAGCGTAATTTATTCAACAGAGGAAGAGACACCGACACATCGCCTTGGAACCTATTATCTGGAGACAGGTTATGGAATCCGCCCGAGTAAAGTCGTTTATGACAGAAAACACAGTGCTTTTTCAGAGTATGATTTCAGCAAAACAGATGTGAAGAAACTTCTGGAAGGATACACCTGGCTTCATCTGAGCGGAATCACTCCGGCACTTGGAAAAAGCTGCAGTGAACTGATTCTGACCTGCCTGAAAACAGCAAAGGAAAATGGCATGACCGTCAGCTTTGACGGAAATTTCAGAAGTACATTGTGGAACTGGGAGGAAGCAAGAGATTTCTGTACCCTCTGCCTTCCATACGTAGATGTTCTCTTTGGAATTGAGCCTTACCATATCTGGAAAAATGAAGAAGATCATACAGCAGGTGATGTAAAGGATGGTGTTCCCTTCCAGCCAGATTGTGAACAGCAGGAAAAAGTCTTCAGGGCCTTTGTAGAGAGATATCCGAATATCAAATGCATTGCAAGACATGTGCGTTTTGCACACAGCTGCAGTGAGAACAGCCTTATGGCTTATCTCTGGTTAAACGGAAAGATTTATGAAAGCAAACGGCTTACCTTCCATATTCTTGACCGTGTTGGAGGTGGAGATGCATTTGTAAGCGGTATTATTTATGCACTGATGAATGAATATACACCGGAGGATATTGTGAACTTTGGTGTTGCAGCCAGTGCAGTGAAGCATACCATTCATGGTGACGGAAATATTACAGATGATGTTTCCCTGATCAGACATGTGATGGAAATGAATTTTGATATAAAAAGATAACATGTTTTTTTGAGTGAAAGGAAATTCAAATGATGGATATAGCAGAGAAGTTTCAGAAAATCGGAGTTGTTCCGGTAGTAGTACTGGAAGATGCAAAGGATGCAGTACCCCTTGCAAAGGCACTTGTTGAAGGTGGACTTTCATGTGCAGAAGTTACATTTCGTACAGAGGCAGCAGAAGAATCAATCCGTCTGATGACAGAACAGTTTCCGGAGATGCTTGTAGGAGCAGGAACCGTTCTTACCAGAGAACAGGTGGATGCAGCTGTTGCAGCTGGTGCGAAGTTCATTGTAAGCCCTGGATTTGATCCGGAGATTGTAGATTACTGTCTGGAAAAAGAAATTCCTGTTTTCCCAGGCTGCATCACACCATCTGAGGTTGCGCAGGCAGTAAAAAGAGGCCTTAATGTGGTAAAATTCTTTCCGGCAGAACCGGCAGGCGGAGTTGCCATGATCAAGGCTATGGCTGCACCTTATGTGGGAATTAAGTTTATGCCCACTGGCGGTATCAATGCAAAAAATCTGGAAGATTATCTTTCTTTCGACAAAATTATATGCTGCGGCGGAAGCTGGATGGTAAAAGGAGAGCTTGTAAAAAACGGAGAATTTGACAAGATCAGAGACCTGACAGCAGAAGCACGAAAACTGGTTGCTTCCATCCGAAAATAATCGGAGGTATTACACATATTCATATTCACAAAAAACAGGATCCTGCATGAAAACAGGGTCCTGTTTTTGTGAATATGTGTAATCTTATGAAATGAGTATCAAAAGGTCTTTTGACACTGGTATCATCTTATATCAGTCAATCTTCAGAATCAGCTCCAGCACCCGTCTTGCACAGTGCTCTAATTCCGGGCGGCCAAGCTGTCCCATTTCCATGGCCTTTTTCACACGCTCGGGGAAACCGGTTCCCATTTTTACGTCATTTCCGGCCTTGATTTCTTTGTAATGTTCAGCTCTTGTCCACCAGTCAGTTGTAACCATGCCCTTGAAGCCCCACTCGCCGCGGAGAACATCTTCCAGAAGCTCGCGATTCTCAGAAGCGCGGTGACCATTGATTGCATTGTAGGAGGACATGATGGTCCATGGCTGTGCTTCTTTTACAATGATCTCGAAACCTTTCAGATAGATCTCGCGAAGTGCACGCTCGGAAACACGGGAATCGCTGTGCTTTCTGTTGGTTTCTTTGTTATTTGCTGCGAAATGCTTTACAGAAGCTGCAATGTGCTGGGACTGGATACCTTTTACCATAGCTGCGCCCATTTTTCCGGCAATCAGCGGATCCTCGGAATAGTACTCGAAGTTTCTTCCGCAAAGCGGGTTTCTGTGGATATTTACTGCAGGGGTAAGCCATACTGCAAGATTGTTCTCCTTTACTTCCTCGGCGCCAGCCTGTCCAACCTGCTGAACAAGAGTCGGATTCCAGGTGCATGCAAGAAGGGTTGCACAAGGCCATGCTGTTGTGTTCATGCTGCATTCCCCGCTGATACGAAGTCCGGCTGGACCGTCTGCTGTCATAATGGATGGAACGCCGTAATCCGGAAGATTTCCAAAACCGAAGGTATTGGAAACACCTACGTTTGGCTGTCCTCCAAGAAGATGAATCAGATCGTCATCGCTTAACTGTGCCATAAAATCATCCAGGGAAAGCCTGCCTTCTGCTACATCAATAAACTGCTTTCTGCCAAAGTTGTCGAAAAGTGTGCCACGTGCACAGCAGCGGACTGCAGGGGTAATACCTTCCTCAGTGCCCGGCTCCATTTTCTCAAATACGCATTCGTTCATGTCATTGCATGCAGACTGTGGAAGCTCCTCAAAACTGCCGTCAGAGAGCATACGCTCTTTCAGGCTGGTTGGAACAAGATGAGCTGTCAGCTGCTTTGTGATTACATTTTCAGCCAGTTCCATTGTCAGGATGCTCTCCTTGGTGTCGCGCACAGAAGTTCCAATATAGAACTTATAAGTACCTTTTTCCAGAATATATGCGGATTTCTTGATTTTTCCAAGGTCATCGTAGGAAGCCATGTCAGCCTTTGCAAAGGAAAGGCGGATCTGCTGTGTCTCGCCTGGCTGAAGAAGACGGGTTTTTGCAAAAGCGGCAAGCTGGCGGGCTGGTTTCTTCAGAAGTCCCTGTGGAGCTTCGAAATAAATCTGGACAACTTCTTTTCCAGCCAGGTTACCGGTGTTGGTTACCTGAACCTCAGCGAAAATCTGATCCTCTGTTTCCCACATAGCGATGGTGTCCAGGCCAAAGGTGGTGTAGGAAAGTCCATATCCAAATGGATAGATTACTTTTTTTTGTGCCCCTGGAAGAGTTTCAAAATAGCGGTAGCCTACATAAATATCTTCCGTATAGTTTACATAATCAAAAGACTCATGGAAGTTGGCAGTGGATGGATAATCATTTACGTCTGCGGCAAAAGTGTCAGCCAGCTTACCGGAAGGATTTCCTTTGCCGGTGAGAAGCTCCGCCATGGCAAGTCCGCCTTCCATGCCTCCTTGCCATCCAAGAAGAGCGGAGGAAATCCGGTCGTCATTTTTTACCCAGGAAAGATCCATGATTCCGCCGATGTTGAGAACTACCACGATATCATCGAAGCGTTCTTTTACCATGGAAAGCATTTCTTTCTCACGGGCAGTGAGATAGAAGTCGCCATCCGGGAAAATTTTGCCGGAAATTTTCGGCATGGTGGTTTCCGTATCCCATGGATTAAATTCGTTGTTGCATTCAATGCTGGAACGGTCCCAGCCTTCGCCGGAGAAACGGCTGATCACAACAACTGCAACATCAGCAAATGCTTTTGCGCCGTCAGCAAGTTCCGGGGAAAGCTCTGGCTCTACCGTCATCCCTGGTGCGGCACCTTTTTCATACTGATGTCGGATATCGGTGCGGTAAAAATTGGATAATGGTTCGCAGATCTGAACGGCGCCTTCCTGCATTTTCAGCCCGTCGTAAAGGTTGTGTACATAAGAAACCATAACATCACCGCTTCCGCCGCCGCCTTTTACATAGTCGAAGCTGCCTTTGCCGAAAAGGGCGATGCGTGTGCCCTCAGCAAGAGGAAGCAGGTTTTTTTCATTTTTTAAAAGAACCATACCTTCTTTGGCGGCTTCTTTGGAAAGAAGGATATGTTCTTTGCTTGCGGTAACACGGCCGCTTTCTCTAAGGGGAAGGTTTGGCTGGAATTTAACTCTGGTCCATTTGTTCATTGTGGGATGTCCTCCTGTAGATAAATTTATAATTAGAAAGTTTTTTTTGTGTAGTTGTCTTGATATTGCTATTGTACTGGAAAAAGCGGTGGTGTACTAGATGGTTTATTGCTTCTTTTATAGGTCTTTCTTGATATTATAGATGAAATATTATATATTATCATAAAGAATAAATGGTATATTTTGATTTTGAACCTGTAGCATAAATGTTGTATTTTGATTTTAAACCTGCAGCATAAGTGTTGCGTATTATGGAAGTCGGGAAATTTGAGTGAAAAAAGAAGGTGAAGCATACTATGAGAGCAGAATATGAAAACGTGCTGGATGATCATTTGGGGAAAATTCATTTTACATATGTAAATACCTGGGATGAATTGTTACCGGCGCACTGGCATGAGCATTTGGAAATTATTTATGTGCTTGGCGGTGAGATTACAGCATCTATTAATGATGTGAGTTATGAGTTGAAAAAAGGGGATATTTTTCTGGTAAATTCCAATGATATCCATTATACCCATACGCATGAGGATGCCAGGTATTATCTTTTACAGATCCCGCCGGTTCATCTGGAAAGAATTTCTGCAAAGTGGGAGGGACTGAAATTTCAGGAGTTTATAAGGTCGAAATCAGCTGACGCATGTGTTCAGGGAGAACAACTGGAGAATGTGCAGGGAAAGGGACTTGTTGAGATGAGGGAGAATCGAAAGTCTACAAATCGGGCTGATGATCTGTATGAACAGTTGAGAGACGTATTTCGGAAAATTGCAGGCTTTTATGAAGAAAAAAAAGAAGGCTATCATCTTCTGGTGCTTTCTGCTGTTTACCGTTTACTTTATTTTCTTTATACAGAAGGAATCAGGAGTGAGGAAGATACAGAAAACGCTCACGGCACTTTGCGAGACTTGGAGAGGATGAAGCTGTGCATGGAATTTGTCCGGGAACATTATGGGGAAAGAATTTCCCTTGCCGATGCTGCTGGGCTTTTGTCCATTACACCAGAGCATTTCTGTCGTCTTTTTCGCAAATATACAGGACAGACCTTCCTGGCTTATGTAAATCAGATCCGCATGGAGCATTTCCACACAGATCTTCTGGAGACAGATAAAAATATAACATTTCTTCTGGATAAAAACGGGATTACCAATTACAAAGGTTTTTTGCGAAAATTTAAGGAAGCTTATGGGGAATCGCCGAAGGAGGTAAGGAGAAAACAGCTGGGAAAAAAGCAGGAATGATTTTTCCAGAGGGCTCTGAAAATAACAAGCAGGACAGCCTGAAGGTCTGTCCTGCTAGAGCGTGGTGCGCCTGGCGGCGCACGTTTCTAACGGGTTAAAGTCCCGAATCCGCCCGGTAGTGGGAAGGATATAGCC
>PPYF01421992.1_pt1 | contig 11164 bp, 10 predicted proteins | sample 1559871 | NCBI WGS metagenome assembly PPYF01 (sample SAMN08240021, study PRJNA423297) | Human gut metagenome, whole genome shotgun sequencing project.
CTTATTTCAAGCGATAACTCTATGTTTTTCAATAAATTTACTCAGGGTGCCTAGAATACCCAATTTTAGAATTTACGTTCCCATAGCAATAATTCTTAATCGCGTGAACCGTACTCTTTCCTGCTCCGAAGCAGCGTCCGGTACAAGAAAATTTGCCCATCAGAAACCATTCCATAAAGTTCTGCATGACGGCATCAAAATCCACTTTTTTGAGAATCCCGAAGCTGTCGAGTTCTGCAAGCGTCAGCGCCGTGTCATCCGACCACATTCTTTTTCGATCCGGTTCAGGCGTGTAATCCCATCCCACACATTTGAAAGAGCCTCTCGGTTTCTTCTCATGAGGTACACCTAATGCATCTCCGACTGCTAATCCAAACAGAGCATTTCTCATGTATTCAGCCATATTCGATCCGCCTCTTTAATTTAATCTGTGGTCTTTTTCACATATTTTCGATCATTTCCACAAATATCTTAGTCTTTTACACGTTAATCCTAGAAATAGCCTATCCTGTAACGCGTAATCGTTTGTCGCAGTTGAGACAATTTCCATTTTTGGTACGAATTATTGTTATGACCGATACTGAGAATAAAACGCCTGCAAAGAAAAAAGGCGGCGCACGACCCGGTGCCGGACGCAAGCCCCTTATCGGTGCAAAAACAACGACTGTCATTCTGACCGAAGATCTTTTGATTCAATTAAAGAGGTTAGGCGGATCTTCCTGGATTCGTTCCCAAATTGCAGCCACGACAAAACCGTCTCCGACAAAAATTGCAGATGATGTTTTCAATTCGCTCCCCATCCCTGCAGAAGAGATCTCTGTGGAAAAGGCCCCCGATAATTCAATGGATCGAGCCGGAATTCATGAGGGAACCGTTCTTTTTCTCAGAAAGAAAGCAAAAGCCCAGGTCGGCAATATCGTTCTTCTTGAATACGCAGGGAAAAAAACACTTCGAAGATTTACTGCTTCCGAGAGAGGTTTTCGACTGGTTCCAGAAAGCTCGGATTCCGGTTTGACGGATTTTATTCTCCCGAGAGGGGCGGAGCTGGCTCATTCCGGCATAGTCGTCTATGTGTTAAGCGAGCCAAAATAGCACCTCGCGCTTTTCTATGAGAAAAAGACCACAACTTTCACAGTCTTGAAAATCACAAAGGCTCGACAAAATGCCGAGCCTTCGCTTGAATTAACGTCGAATCAGATTAGTTGGGAACCTTTCCGATCACACCGTCAACATAGTAATTCATCGTCTGAAGCTGGTCATCCTTCAGAACTTCGCCTGCCTTAGCAGCTTCTTTGCCGTCGTTGGTCTTGATCGGACCCGTAAACGGATGGAATTCACCGCTCTCGATCTTGGCCTTCACTTCTTCCATCTTCTTCACGATATCGGCAGGAATCTTATCGGTGCGAACTCCTTCAAGAGACATTGCGCCGTCTTTGTAGTGCATCCAAACCGGTGTCGGATCCCACTTGCCGTCGATCATCTGCTGGATCTTCTTGGCGTAGTACGGTCCCCAATTCAGCACAAGAGCAGCGATCTGGGCATTCGGAGCAACAGACTTCATGTCGCTGTTGTACGGAATAACCATTTTTCCTGCAGCTTCAGCAGCACTCGCTACAGCACTGGTATTGGTGTGCTGAGTGAGAATGTCCGCCCCTTGACCCAACAGAGTCTTGGCAGAGTCGGTGTCTTTGGGAGGATCGTACCAAGCGTTGGTCCAAATCACCTTTACCTGAATATTCGGATTAACGGATTTGGCACCCAATGTAAAGGCGTTGATACCCTGCAGAACTTCAGGAATCGGGAACGGAGCGACATAACCGATGATGTTGCTCTTAGTTGCACCGCCGGCAAGCATACCGGCCAGATAGCGGCCTTCGTAGAAGCGAATGTTGTAATTCGTCATGTTGGGCGCAGTCTTGTAACCGGTGGCATGCTCGAATTTCACATCCGGGTATTCTTTAGCAAGCTTCTGCATGTAGTTCATGTAGCCGAAGCTGGTTCCGAAAATCAGCTTGTTGCCGTCGGCAACCATCTGACGAATAACTCGTTCTGCGTCAGCAGTTTCAGGAACATTCTCCACGAATGTCGTCGTGACTTTATCTTTACCTACCTTATCAATAGCGTAGATACGGCCGATGTCATGTTGTTTTGTATAGCCAACGTCCGCAATCGGAGCCACATACACAAAACCGACTTTCAGGGGTTCAGCTGCCTTGGACTGAGCGGCAGGAGCTGCCGGTGTTGCCGGTTTAGCCGGGGCAGCTTCTTTTTTGTCTCCGCAGGCGCTCAAAGCAAAAGCGGAAGCAACAGCAGCCGCAGCTGCAACCAGTTTTAAAGACATCTTCACTGTCTTTCTCCTTTAAAGAAAGGTAAACAAAAATCATCAATGCGGGTTAAACGGCTTTCCGAGAGAAGCCGGCATGTTCAGACGAATCCAAGTCGGATTTCTCGAAATCAGCGCCAAAACGATAATCGTCGCCGCATAAGGCGCCATGGAAATAAACTGAGTCGGAACGGAAATTCCGATACTCTGAAGATTCATCTGCAGCATGGTCATGCCGCCGAACAAGTACGCGCCTAAGAACACTCTGAACGGACGCCAAGTACCGAAGGTCACCAGCGCCAGCGCAATCCAGCCTCTGCCGGCAATCATGCCTTCCACCCATAAGGGTGTATAGATGAGCGACAAATAAGCGCCGGAAAGCCCGATACAGGCTCCGCTGAAAGCCAGCGTCGCGCATCGAATCATCGGAACCGAGTATCCCAAAGCGTTTGCTGAAAACGGCGATTCTCCGACGGCCCTCACGACCAGCCCGGGCCTGGTTCTGAACAAGAAATACCAAACAGCCGGAATCATGAGCAAGGACAAATAAACGATCCAATGCTGGCTGAAAAAAGCTTGTCCGAGGAAAGGGATCTGGTCTAAGAACGGAATGCCGTCAGCCGCTCTTTCAGGGAGCACGGCGCCTTGATAAGGAATGCCGATGTAGGCGGATAAGCCACCGCCGAAAATCGCTACACCCAAGCCGGATGCCTGCTGATTGGCCCTTAAGCCCACAGCGAAAATGGCAAAGAACAGTGCAAACAAAATACCCACTGCAACGGCAGCAATAAATCCGACCGCAAAACTTCCGGTCTCAACCGTTGCCATGTAGCCTGCGATGGCCGCCATCAGCATGATGCCTTCGACGCCTAAGTTCAGGACGCCGGAGCGTTCGGCAACCAAAATTCCCAGCGCTGCAAGCAGCAGCGGTGTGCTTGCATTCATCGTCGTGGCAATTAAAGAAGCTGCAACACTCATGCGGCCCCCTTCGCGGAATTAAATCCGACCCACTTTAATTTGCAGAAAATCAGAGAATCACAAGCCATGATGCAGAAGAGCAAGAGACCTTGGAACACACCCGTTAAAGCAGCCGGCGTTCCGAGTCTGGACTGGGCTAGTTCACCGCCGAGGTAAAAGAGCGCCATGATGAAAGCTGCAGGAATGGTTCCGAGTGGTTTTAAGCGCCCCACAAAAGCCACAATAATCGCGGCAAAGCCGTATCCCGGGGAGATCTTGGGCGTGAGCTGTCCGATCGGACCGCAGATTTCGATCACACCGGCCAATCCGGCTAAAGCACCGGAAAGAAGCAACACAAAATAAATAATGGCTCGATTGGAGAAGCCCGCGTAAGCAGCTGCCTTAGGCGCCATGCCGGAAACGCGCACCTGGAAACCGATAAACATCTTCGACATGATGAGCCAGATGCCGAACAAGACAAAGCAAACGAGAGCCCCACCCCAGTGCATTCGGGTACCCGGAATCATGATCGGGAGCGTGGCTGCCATCTCAAACATCGGACTTTGCGGGAATCCCAAGCCCTGAGGATCTCGCAGCGGGGACTGAACCGCCCAGGAAAGGAAAAGCTCGGCAATATAGACGAGCATCAGAGAAACTAAGATTTCATTGGCATTGCATTTGTCTTTGAGCCAGGCCACGATGCCGGCGTATAACGCACCGCCGACCATCGCAGCCAGGATGACCAAAATCATGTAGAGCTGAGAGGCTTCGGGGCTAGCCTGCAATGCAACCACGCCGCCGGCAAGCGCGCCGACAATTAATTGGCCTTCCGCACCGATGTTCCACACGTTTGCTCGGTAGCAAACCAATAGGCCCAATGCACAGAGAATGAGCGGCGTCATTTTTACGCCCAACTCTCCCCAGCCCCGCAGTGTGAGCAAAGGCTCGACAATAAACACGTACATGGAATGCATCGGATCTTTGCCCATCCCGGCAAAAATCAAGCATCCGATCAAAAGCGTCAAGAGAACCGCTATAAACGGAGACGCCGCAGAAAGAAAGCGGCTCGGACGCTGGCGGTTATAGAGTGCTAAAGGAAAATTCATCACTGCTCCTTCGCTTCAGGCCAAAGGCCGGACATCCATCGACCGATCTCTTCAACGCTGACATCTTTTGTTTTGACTTGAGGAGAAATTTTGCCTTCGCTCATCACAACCAATTCATCACAAATTTCAAACAGTTCGTCGAGTTCTTCACTGACCACTAAAATCGCGCTCCCGCCGCTCCTCTGACGGATTAAGGCATTGCGGATAAGCGTTGCGGCGCCCGCGTCCACACCCCAAGTCGGCTGATTCAAAACCATCACCTTCGGGTTATGAAGCAGCTCTCGACCCACAATAAATTTCTGCAGATTTCCGCCGGAAAGGCTTTCAGCCGGAGCTTTGGGACCGCCGCAGCGGACATGGAATTTTTCAATAATCGAACGCGTAAAGCGCGCGATCATCTTGTTGCGCATAAAACCTTTGGCTAAGAACAAATTACTGGTCAGCAGCGTGTTGCTTTCCAAGGACATTTCCGGAACAGTCGCTTCACCCAAGCGCTGTTCGGGCACATAGCGCAGACCTAAAGCGCGTCTGTGTTTAACGCGAAGGTCTCCGGCAAAAGAGCCGACGATAGAAATACAGTTTTTGGGCAGCAGTACTTCGCCGCTGATTGCCTTCATAAGCTCTGCCTGGCCGTTTCCGGAGATACCGGCCACGCCGACGATTCGGCCGCAGGGAACGTTAATCTTGCCGTAGAGCGGGTAGCGGCTCTTAAAGCCAACCTCTTCACCTTGGAAACAGACTTCCAAACCGGGATGCGGTTTGATTTCCGGTCGAGGCATGATTTCAGGAAGGTCGCTGCCGATCATAAGCTTGGCGAGCTCCTGCTCGGTCATTTCCTGAGGATTGATGTTGGCTGCCACCTCACTGCTGCGAATCACCGTACAGTGTTTGGAAAGTTCACGAATTTCATTGAGCTTATGCGTAATGAAGATGATGGAAACGCCTTCGGAAGACAGCTGGCGCAGGGTTTTAAAGAGGGCCTGTAGCGCGAGAGGAGAAAGAACCGAGGTCGGTTCATCAAGAATCAAAAGCTTCGGATTGGTTAATAGCGCGCGGAGAATTTCCACTCTTTGACGCTCGCCCATGGAGAGATCATTAACAATCGCGTTCGGATCAACTTCGATGCCGTAATGGCGGCTTTTTTCAATAATCTCTTTTTCTAATTCTTTAGGATCTGTGCCTTCAGGCATTCCCAAAAGAATATTTTCTTTAGCAGTCAGTGTCTCAAACAAGACAAAGTGCTGAAACACCATCGCGATTCCGAGTTCGCGCGCGTCCGCAGGAGACGAGATATTAACTTTTCGTCCGTCAAAATAAATCTCGCCCTCATCGGGCGTGACAGATCCGAAGATAATCTTCATCAGGGTACTTTTGCCTGCTCCGTTTTCTCCGAGCACGGACAGAATTTCACCCGGCATCACCTCAAGCGATATTGCGTCATTCGCAACAGTGGACCCGTATCGCTTGGTGACGTTCACCAATTTAAGTCTTGGAATCATTTGGAAGCCTTGATCGAAGGCCGTATTTTACCAAACGGCCGCACTTCATTCGGCCATCAGCGCTGGCTTTGCAACAAAAATTTAAGGGAGGCTCTGGGGCCTCCCTCTGCGATTTCAACCCATTAGTTGATAAACGTTGCTGCAAACAATCCGATCACGACGACTGAGACAATCGTCAGAACCGCACCGGCAGAAACCATCTGCATGATCTTGATGCGTCCGGTACTGAACACAATTGCATTCGGAGGTGTTCCGACCGGCATCATGAATGCACAGGATGCAGACAGAGCCGTCACCATCAGCAGCTGCTCTGCCGGCACGCCCATCGGCACAGCAGCAGAAGCCAAGAGCGGCATAAGCGTTGCGGCAAGCGCCGTGTTGGACGTGAAGTTACTGGCCAACATTACGAGCAAGCTCACACCGATAAGAACCGCCCAGCGCGGAAGTCCGGCCAAAATACCGGCATTAGCGCTGATAATCTGGCCGCATTCCGTAATCTGCAGGCCGGCAGCCATGGAAAGACCGCCGCCAAACAAGAGCAGAACGCCCCAGGGCAGCTCTTTCATATCCGACCAATCCAAAACCATATGGTCTCTGTTCACAGGGATGCAGAAGAGGACAATGGCGCAGATCATCGCAATTGCGGCGTCAGAGAGCGAAGCAAACGGCCTTGTGCCGCCGAAATCCAGACCTCTTAACACACCGCCGAAGGACCACAGAAGGATCGCAGAGCAGAAGACGATCAGAACGATCATTTCGCCCTTGCCGAGCGGTCCTAATTTATTCAATTCGGACTGAACCCACTGAGCGCCGCCTTCGATTTCCTTCATGGTCTTACGGAAGAGAACCTTAGTCAGAAGGAACCAGCACAGCGGAAGCAGAATAAGTGTAAGCGGCATGCCATACTTCATCCAATGCGCAAGCGAAATCGGATCATTGAAGTTCTGCTCCATAAAACGCGCAAAAATGCCGTTAGGAGGCGAACCGATAATGGTGGCCATACCGCCGATAGAGGCACCATAGGCAACGGCAAGCAGCATGGCGACGCTGAAGTTTTCTTCTTCCTGATCGATCGGACCGCCGGCTTTTTTAGCTCGCACTAAGGAAAGAACGGCCATCGCAATCGGAACCATCATGGCCGCGGTTGCCGTATTGGATACCCACATGGAAAGCACACCGCTCGCCAAGAGGAAACCGCCCACAATTGCAGGCGCCTTGGTACCTACGAGTTTTAATGTGGTTAAAGCAATGCGCTTATCCAGACGCCAGCGCTGAACGGCAATCGCCAGAATAAAACCGCCCATGAACAGGAAAATCGTACCTGATGCGTACGGCGCCATTGCCTGCGCAGGTTTAGCGATCCCTAATAGGGGAAAGAGCGGAATGGGAAGAAGCGAAGTCACCGGAATCGGGACCGGTTCAAAAAGCCACCAAAGGACCATCCAAACCACGACGGCCAAACAAGCTTTGGCGTGAGGATTAAAAGGAAGGACTTGGTTATGGATATCCGTATAAGTGTTCGGAAGGATCCAATAAATAATAAGGGCAATAATTGGTGCCCCTAAAAGAAAAAAGCGTTTCACGCCGGGCGGAAACGAACCGATTTCTGCTGCTGCCATAAGTTTCTCACTTGGTTAGGCTGATAATTTGTCGTAAGTGTATACCGCATCTATATAATACTTTCCAAAACGGACACAAAATCTTACAGGCTCTTATGGACAACACTACCCAAGAAGTTGAGGACTTTCTTCGTACACACAACATTCCGTTCAAAGCCTTGAATCACTTACCCATCACGACGTGTGAGGAAGGGTTAAAAATTGCAAAAGAGTTTGGTTCTACGTGCTGTAAGACGCTTTTAGTTAAGAATAAGAAACAATTTTTTCTCTTTGTGATACCGGGGGAAGAACGATTTAATGCCAAACAAGCGGCCGCATTTTTGAAAAGCAGTCACCTTTCTTTTGCCTCTCCCGAGGATTTGTCCCGACTCATGCACATTCCCGGGCGCCGTTTCTTTACTTGGTCTGATCTTTGATCAAAACAAAGAAATTTCGCTCTACATCGACAGCAGAATCTTGAACGCGGAACATATTGACTGCCACCCATGCACCAATGACCGAAGCCTCATCCTCTCGGTGAAAGATGTGCTGGAAAAGTTCCTGCCTTCTTTAGGCGTGTCTTATTTCGAATTCCAGTCGGGTTCTTTGAACGGCGAAAGTAAGTAAACACTGCGTCGTGTTCCTTTGATCGGCGGCAACTCTCTTCTCTGAAGCAGGAAATCCTCCCTCGTATCCTTGGTCTTGAGGATTTTTTCTTCTGACATGCCGTGAAGGTTAAATCCGAAATTGTCTTCTTCAAACTTTTCTTTGAGCATTTGAGCGAAATTCGCTCCGGCTACTGCTTTGTCAAAGAACTTAGAGGCGGACTGATTTAAGAAACGAACAAAGCCGTTTTCATCCACAATGGCCATCGGAGACGGCAGAAGGGTAATCAGCGCCTGCAGGAATTTATATTGTTCTTTAAGAAGCTCGACTTCTTTTTGGACATCAGATTCGCTCAGTTCACTAAGCGCGCCTTCAGATTTCTGGTGAGATTTCAATTTCACCAACAAGCGACAGAAAGCTTTCTGAAGCTCAACGAGTTCTTCGGGATGATGGACTTTTTCCGCTTCAGTCGGAACGGTCTTGCCTTCTCTCACCTGCTCAATGAGTTTATTAACAGACTCGGTCAAGGGACGAACAGAGTAGGAAGCCAAAATAAACGTTACTAGCAAAAGGAAGAAGAAGATCAGGCTGTTTGTCGCCGCCATCGAGATGATTGCTGATTCTCTATCCTCTTCCTTCTTAAAAACACCGACGTACCAGCCAAGCCCCGGTATCTCTCTGATCGCGCCGACTAAATCAGACGCATCGTTCCTGGATAAAACCTGAGCGTTTTCTTTATTTGCGACGAGTTCTTTTAAAACCTTGGAAGGAATCAAGGGTTCCGGAGAATTAACATGATCGGTCGCGTAGATAGGCGCACCCTTCTTGTCCAAGATATATACAGCGCTGTCCTGAATATCTAAGCCTGATACCACATCTTCGTACAGACTCTTTAAATCAAGAGCAGAGACTGCATAACCGATGATCTTTCCGGACTTGTTTATTGCCGGCGCACAAATATTCACAATGGGAACGTTTGCCGCACCGGTCGCCATAATGACGTCAGATATATAAACCGAGTCCCGATTGCGGATGTGACTCCAATGATCCCTATTTGTGTGAGACACGCCCTCATTACTTTCATTCCGTGCATTCTTAGGAGGCTCAAAAACGATGACGTCTCCATTCACATCACCGTAGTGGATGTTTAAGAAATACGGAACTTCCGTCAAAATGCTTTTTAGGATGGCTCGTAAGGCTGATTTGTCCTCTGTCCCATAGACTTGCAGTGTGCTTGCAGACATCACAACGAGGGTTTTCGCGGAATCAACTCTATTTTTAATATTGTTGGACAGTGCTAACGCATCTTCCACCAGGAGGAGATCATCTTTGCGGATCTCCTGCTCAATCATCCGGTACTGAGAGTAGCTCAACACCAGCAGCGGCAAGGTAATTGTAAGAGCCAACAAATAGAAGATGTAGTTTCTGAGACGCACAGGCCGCATTTATGTTCCTCGTCTTTTTCTGTTGGGTCGTCTTACCGGGGTGAGTCCTAATTATTCTAGCGAATTTTCGCTTTTTCCATCTTATGTATTTTCTTGAAAAATCGCCACCGCCTAGAGGCCGAAACTACCCAATCATTTTGGAGGAAAAGACAGCCAGCGATCCTCTGTAATTGAGAGACTGATTTCATTTAACACATTGGAGGACACACTGGTATGTCTCATGCAAAAATCGGCCGCTTCAGCAAAAAGCAAATATTTGAATTACCCGACGGCACCCATCGATTAGAGCCTCATCTATACGTACGAGTTCGGGGCAACGGAAGATATCGAAATTATTTTTTTCGCTATCTCGATCCTAAAGGCCGCGTCTGCGATTTAGCACTCGGAAGCGCCAGTAAAAAGCCGTTATCGGAAGTTAAACAATTTGCCTTTCTGTTAAAAACATCTCTTCAATTCAGCGGAAAGGCTTCTGCATTAATGGAAGCCAAACAGCACCCGGTTCTTTTTAAGGACTATGCACGGCGAGTCATCGAAATCTTAGCCTCGGTTCGATTATGGAAAAATCCGGCTCAAAAGCAGTCTTGGAGCTCTTCTATAAGCACTTATGCCTTTCCCGTCATTGGGGAAAAATTCATCGATGAAATCGACCGAAAAGACATCCTAAAAATACTTCGTCCCATATGGATAAACAAAACGATGACCGCCTCCCGTGTAAGGGGGAGGTTAGAGAAAATATTCGCTTATGCGATCAATGAAAATCTATTTATCGGGAACAACCCAGCTTCATGGAAAGGAAACCTCGACTTATTTCTTCCTCCCGCAAATAAATGCAATTCAACGCAGCATTTCAAATCTCTTTCCTTTACGGAATTAAAAGCTATCATTCCCAAACTACAACAAGAGAGTTCTATCGGGGCAAAAGCCCTGCTGTTCGGCGTTCTTACTGCAACCCGCACTGTTGAATTTACTCAAGCCCATTGGAGAGAGATAAGCTGGAAAGAGAAAGTTTGGCTTTGCCCTCCATCGCGTCGAAAAGACGGCAAAGAATTTCCGTTCAGAGTTCCGCTATCTCAGCAAGTCATCTCATTATTAAAGGAAATTAGAAAAGAATCGAAGGGAGAATTCATATTCTCTGTAGACGGAAAGACGCCGATACGTCGGGAAACACCAAGAAAATTTTTGAGGACTGCATTAAATCAAGCGTGCACCATGCACGGAATGCGTTCAACCTTCAGAGATTGGTGCGCTGAAAACGATATTGACAATGAAGCAGCCGAGAAATCGCTCATGCATACCACAGGAACACAAACAACTTTAGCTTATCAACGAAGCGACCTTTTGGATAGAAGACGAGTCGTGATGCAGCTCTGGGCAGATGCAGTTTTTGACGACGAAAAAACCAAAATACATAAAGCTGATTTGTTGTAAAACAACAACTTTTTATTGATTAAATATATTGTTTTTCATTGAAAACCGTTGTTTTTGCGTAAATACAACAGATTTTGTTGCTTGCATGACTCGTTTTTATCAGAATGACGGTGCAGATAAATTCTTGCTAGGAATTTGAACTTTCTGCAAGTTTTATAACTTCAATTGGAGTACTACTCAAATGAAAAAAACACTTATCGCT
>PPYF01114897.1_pt1 | contig 11163 bp, 10 predicted proteins | sample 1559871 | NCBI WGS metagenome assembly PPYF01 (sample SAMN08240021, study PRJNA423297) | Human gut metagenome, whole genome shotgun sequencing project.
GATGCATATGAACTGGATGCGCACTTTTTTAGATGGGTTCGCTATGGCAGCTTACTTTAACCTGCTTGCCGGGTTGACAGCACTGTATTGTCCCAGGCTGATGTTCCCTTGTTATCCCCCCGCCATCATCAAGGCGGCGAAAGAGCCGCCTACCGCGACAGAAAAACGTTCTTACTGGCGTTGGATCTGTTTCGGAGAACTTCTGCCCCTTCTTATTTATGGTGCGATCAGTACTTTGGATGGCGGGACAACAGGATTCTGGCATCTGACCCTGACCGGGTATATCCAGTGGATGATGGTCAATTTCTGTGATCTGCTCTTCCTGGATTTCTGGCTGATCCAAAAGAAGGCAAAACACCGGTTTGTCATTCCCGGTACGGAGGGACATCCTGATTATACGTTCAAAAACTGGATGAGGAATTACGCTCTGCCGGAGCACCTTCTTCAATGGCCGTTTTTGATGTGTCCCATCCTGGCAGTGGCTCAAGCGGGACTAGGGCTGCTTCTCAATATATTTTGGTGAACTGTAAGAATTGAGGCGCACAAGATATCCGGATGTACTGTTTTTTGACACCGTTCGGGAGGTCTTGGGCTTTTGCCGACGAGCGGCAATGATCATTCTGAAGATGGAAATGGAGATGATTCAAATACTACTGATCGAAGGCGTTTTCCTGTGTATCGTGTTTTGGGGCGTTTGCTGGCTTGGTACCGGGAGCGATGAGAAAAACATCCGTAATTTCTCGTCTTATCCGCGTGCAGTGCAGAAGATTGTATCCACCCGTCCGGAGCTGGCAAAAAAAATTCTGCAACGGAGTCCTGTGGCCGTCTTCACAAACAATCTGCTGCTGTTTAGCTTTCTACTGTTTGCGCTGGGAATTTTTACTCGCCAGGAAAACTTTGCAGGAAACTTTTTAAACGCCTTGCTTTTGGGGCAGGCGCTGAATCTGTTTGATTTATTAGTAATCGACCTAATCTGGTGGCGACACACCCAGCGAGTGCGGTTCACCGGCACGGAAAATCAGCCGGAGCTGTACGCTGATCCGGGAAAGCACATTTCATCTTTTCTGCGTGGAATTGTGATGTTTCTGCTTGTTGCGCTCATCGATGGCTGTTTGCTCTCTTTGTTTTGAGAGGAAAATCTTTATGATGCTTACAGCACTCGTTGGCTCTGTTCCACAGTAACTTTTACGGTCAAGAGCGGTACCGCCTTCTCTCCGGCTTACAAAGCGTAATCGGGTTGATCTGTCGCCTAATTCACGGCGGTGATGGACCGGACCGGCGGGCATTTGGCGCGGACGGATGAATATTCAAATTAATTACAGAATTCATCAAAACTTAAACAGGAGGATAACCATGTCTAAGTTGGGTATTGTTGAGGACACGCTGTTTGTCCCCATGCTGGGCAGGCTCTACGCCAGCGAGCATTGCCGGCAGATCTTATTCGACCAAAAGGCGCTGGAGCTGAAGGAAAAGCTGCCGTCCGGCCTGCTGAATGCTGAGCGTCAGAGCCAGTATACCTTGCTGGCCTCCGCCGTCCGATCCTCCAATATGGATCGAACCGTTCAGGCCTTTCTGGAGCGCAGTCCGGACGGCGTGATCGTTCAACTCGGCTGCGGCCTGGAGACAGCTTATTATCGCTGTGACAACGGGCATACACACTGGTATGCTGTGGATCTGCCTCATGTGATGGAATATCGACGGAAGCTGCTGCCGGAGCCGGAGAGGGAAACCTACCTTGCCGGGGACGCCTTTGCAGAGGACTGGATCAGACAAGTTCGCGCCGATGTACCAAATGCGCCGATTCTGGTCACTGCCGGGGGGCTGTTCCATTATTTTGAGGAGGCCAAGGTTGTATGCCTGTTGCAAACACTGCAGCAATATGGAGAGATAACGCTTGTTTTTGATACTGTAAACAAAAGTGGCATGGCTATGATGCGAAAAAAATACATGAAGCAATTGGGCCATGCCGATGCGCAGATGTTTTTCTATGTAGATTCGGCAACGGAGCTGACCAAAAAAATCGGCGGTAAAGTCAAGGTTCTTGCGGAGGAACCATACTATTACCACATCCCCAGGAATGGTCTGAAATTGTCTACAAAAATCAGCATGACAGTTTCTGATGCTTTGCGCATGGTGAAAATGATACAGCTGAAATTGTTAAAGTGAGGAAGCGACAATGAATATCGCAGAATTTCGTCAAAAATATCCAGAAGACACACTGGTATTACCCAGCGGAAAACCCTTTCCCTACCGCTACTATAAAAATCCTCAAGCAAAAGCGACCGTTGTTCTCCTGACTGGCGGAATCGGTTTGTCCGATCTGCTCTATCTGCATTTTGACCGACTGGCCAAAGATTTCTCTGTCCTTACTTTTGATTACCCCATCTGCTTTGCCGACAACAAGGAGCTTGCACAGGCCGTGGCTGCGCTTTTGCAGCACCTTGGCGAGAAAGCCTGGTTTGTAGGGCAATCTCTTGGCGGTGTTGTGGCGCAGATCATCGCCTCCCTTTATCCGGAAGTAGTGGACGGTTTGATACTTTCCAACACCTGCTCGCTTTCTAAGGATATGAGTCCTTCTGCATATGCACATTTAATGAATATGCTCAAAAGCCAAGAGAAGTTTAAAAAGCTTCTCTCCGTCCTTCCATTTTCTGCGGTAAAACACTCTATAAAACGAGTCGTTTTGAATCAAAAAAAAGACGGATTGACTTCACAAGAAAGAACGACCTTGGAAGCATTCTGTGCTATTATGATGGATTTGCTGACAAAGGAATATGAGCGTCACATGGTCGATCTTTTAATCGATACACAAAACCATTTTGGGATGACAAAAGAGACCTTTATCACGTGGAACAACAGGGTTTTGCTGATGTTATCTGCGGATGATGCCACGTTCACACAAGACTGCAAGGATGCCCTCATATCCGTGATGCCAAACCCTACCGTATGCACCAATCTTACCGGAGGACACCTTTCCCTGCTGTTTCGATTGGAAGAATATGTAGAATATATCACTGTGTATATTTCTGAGCGTACATAGAACAATCGTTGCGATGGAAAATCCCCATTCTCTGCTACCACGAGGAGAGATTATCGTTCAAGCGGCTTTCTCTTTTTAGTGTTCCAAGGCAGGAACCCATATAAGCACTTTATCTACTAGCTCTTGACAAACTGCGCCGGTCGCCTTATCATAACAGTGTTATATATCACTGTTATATGCACATAGAGGGAACGTCTATGGAAGAAAAGTCTACCGCTACTCTAGAGAAAATCCAACAGGCAGCCATGGACGAATTTGCACAGAAAGGGTTTCTGGGTGCTTCTCTGCGCCAGATCGTCAAACAAGCTGGTGTCACCACCGGGGCATTCTATGGGTATTTTTCCAGCAAGGAGGCTCTATTTGCGTCCATTGTGGAACCCCATGCTGCCGCGCTGATGGGTCGGTTTATGGAGGCTCAGGTCTCCTTTGCTGAGATGCCGGAAGAGGAACAGCCAGAGCACATGGGGCTGGAGTCCAGTCAATGTGTCCATTGGATGGTGGATTACATCTGCGACCACAGGGAGCAGGTAAAACTGCTGCTGTGTAAAGCCGAGGGCACCAGTTACGAGCATTTTGTCCACAACATGGTTGAAGTCGAAGTAGAGTATACTCTCCAATATCTGGGAGTGCTACACCGTTTGGGGCATGACAGCCCCGCGCTGGATGAACAGCTATGCCACATCATTGCCAGCGGAATGTTTAACGGCATTTTCGAGATCGTTGTTCACGATATGCCCAAGGAGCAGGCCATGCGATATGTGGACCAATTGCGGGATTTTTACACCGCCGGGTGGCTGAAGCTGATTGGCCAGTCATGAGCCACACCATTTTCCAGTAGGATTGGGGCTGCGCCCCTTTCTTTTTACACTAATGGTTAGCAATAGCTAACCATAAAGGGAGGAATATTTGTGAAGCAAAAGAAGCAAAACGCTCTGACTGTCCTGCTGGGATATGCGGGCAGCCACAGGCGGCTCACCTTCCTGGGGTTGGGACTGTCAGCGGTATCCATGGTGTGCAGTATGATTCCGTACCTCTGTATCTGGCTGGCAGCCCGGGATCTGATCGCCGTGGCGCCGGACTGGACGCAGGCCCAGAGCGTGACGCGCTATGGCTGGATCGCCTTCGTTTTCGCAGTGGGCGGCATCCTGATCTATTTCCTGGGTCTGATGTGCACCCATCTGGCGGCGTTCCGCACAGCGTCCAACATCCGCAAACAGGGCATGGCCCATGTGATGCAGGCGCCGTTGGGCTACTTTGACGCCAACGCCTCCGGTTTGATCCGCAGCCGGCTGGATGCAGCGGCCGCTGATACGGAAACGTTGCTTGCCCACAATCTGGCGGACATCGTGGGTACGATTACTCTGTTTCTTGCTATGCTGGTGCTGATGTTTGTGTTTGACTGGCGCATGGGCGCGGCCTGCCTGCTGGCGGCGGTGATTTCCATCCTTGCTATGTTCAGCATGATGGGCGGCAAGAACGCCGGGCTGATGGCGGAATACCAAGCGGCTCAGGACCGCATGACCAAATCCGGAACAGAATATGTGCGCGGCATCCCGGTGGTCAAGATCTTCCAGCAGACTGTGTACTCTTTCAAGGCATTCCAGCAGGCCATTGAGGACTACAGCACCAAGGCGGAACACTATCAAGGCGATGTGTGCCGCGTACCGCAGTCCATCAATCTGACCTTTACTGAGGGCGCTTTTCTGTTTCTGGTGCCGGTGGTGCTGTTCTTGGCTCCCGGCGCGCTGGCTTCCGGTGATTTTGCGGGATTTGTCACAAATTTCGCCTTCTACGCTGTATTCTCCGCCATCATTTCCACCGCACTGGCCAAAATCATGTTTGCGGCCTCCGGTATGATGCTGGCCGACACTGCTCTGGGCCGCTTCCAGCCGGTCATGGACGCGCCGACACTGGCGGTGCCGGAACATCCCCAGACACCCAAGGACAATCGGGTGGTCTTCCGGGATGTGAGCTTTACCTACGACGGCGCGCAGTCTCCCGCCCTATCCCATGTCTCCTTCACCGCCGAGCCCGGACAGACAGTGGCACTGGTAGGGCCTTCAGGCGGGGGCAAGACCACAGCCGCCAGCCTGATCCCCCGGTTCTGGGATGCAGACACCGGCACTGTCGAAGTGGGCGGCGTGGATGTCCGCAAGGTCGACCCTCATGTGTTGATGGATCAGGTCGCTTTTGTGTTTCAGAATAACCGACTGTTCAAGGCCAGCATTCTGGAAAATGTCCGGGCTGCCCGCCCCAACGCCAGCCGTGAGCAGGTGCTTGCGGCCTTGGAGGCCGCACAATGCAGCGACATTCTGGAAAAGCTGCCTCAGGGAATGGATACTGTAATTGGTACGGAGGGGACCTATCTTTCCGGCGGCGAGGCGCAGCGTATTGCACTGGCCCGGGCCATTTTAAAGAATGCTCCGATCGTTGTGCTGGATGAAGCCACTGCTTTCGCTGATCCCGAAAACGAAGCCCTGATTCAGAAAGCCTTCGCACGACTGACAAAAGGCCGTACAGTCATCATGATTGCCCACCGGCTTTCCACGGTAGTGGGCGCGGATAAAATCCTGGTGTTGGAGAATGGCCGGGTGACAGAGCAGGGAACCCACGGGGAGCTGATTGCGGCAGGCGGATTGTACACCCGGATGTGGGCTGACTACAATCGGGCGATCCAGTGGAAAATGGAAAGCGGTAAGGAGGGGAAATAAATGTTCGGAGCAAACTTTCAACGGAAATATGCCCTGACGGATCAGGGCGTACAGAACACTAAAAAGGGCACCTTTTGGACGGTGGTCGTCAATCTGGTAGTCATGGGCGGGGTCAGCATCCTGTATCTTGTGATGTCCGGCCTGATGGCATCTCTGACCAACGGCGCATCCCTGCCCCCATTCCTGCCTGTGCTGGCCGGCCTTGTGATGTTTGCGCTTCTCTCCTTTCTCACCCATCTCCAGCAGTACAAAGCCACCTACGGCCTTGTGTACGGTGAAGTCAAGAGCACCCGGCTGCGATTGGCAGAGCGGCTGCGTAAGCTGCCCCTTGGATTTTTTGGCAAGCGGGATCTGGCCGACCTGACGGAGACCCTGATGGGCGATGTCAACCGCATGGAACACGTCTGGAGCCATGTTTTGGGTTACCTATATGGATCCTACATTTCCACAGCCGTAATCGCGGTATGCCTGTTCTGGTATGACTGGCGGCTGACCATTGCCTGCCTTTGGGCAGTGCCAGTAGCTTTTGGTTTGCTGTTTGGAAGCCGTAAGCTCACCGAGCGTCAGGCTGAGCAGACCAAGCGAGCTGCGGTGCAGGTTTCGGATGGAATGCAGGAAGCATTAGAAAATGTACGGGAGATTCGTGCCACCAATCAGGAAGAACGTTACCTTGACGGGCTATACCGGAAAATCGACGAACATGAGCAGGTTTTGATTCGTGGAGAGCTGTTTACCGGCCTTTTTGTTAACGCTGCCAGCGTCATTATGCGCTTGGGTGTGGCAACTACAATCCTTGTGGGTGCTCAGCTGATCCTGTCTGGGCAAATTGATTTTATGCTGCTATTCCTATTTTTGATGGTTATTACGCGTGTCTATGCTCCCTTTGATCAGAGCCTTGCGTTGATTGCCGAGCTGTTTGTGTCTCAAGTATCGGCAGACCGGATGAACGCTCTGTTCGACACGCCTATCGCTGAAGGTGCGGAAACCTTTCATCCCAAGGGGCACGACATCGTCTTTGACCATGTGGAGTTTGCCTATGACAAAAAGGACGTCCTGCACGATGTCAGCTTTACTGCAAAGGAAGGCGAGATCACCGCGCTGGTGGGACCTTCCGGCTCCGGCAAGAGCACCTGTGCCCGACTTGCAGCGCGTTTGTGGGATGTCACCGGAGGGACCATCAAAGTAGGCGGGGTAGATATTGCCACGGTGGATCCGGAGGTGTTGCTGACCGATTATTCCATGGTTTTTCAAGATGTGGTGTTGTTCGATGACACGGTGATGGAAAATATCCGTCTGGGTAAGCACGGCGCATCCGACGCGGAGGTGATGGCCGCCGCCCGGGCCGCCAACTGTGAGGAGTTTGTAAACAAGCTGCCCCAGGGCTACCAAACGCCCATAGGAGAAAACGGCGCCAAGCTCTCCGGCGGAGAGCGACAGCGCATCTCCATTGCACGCGCGTTGCTTAAAGACGCTCCCATCGTATTGCTGGACGAAGCCACAGCCTCTCTGGATGTGGAAAATGAGACCAAGGTACAAGGAGCTCTCTCGCGGCTTCTGAGCGGTAAGACGGTACTGGTCATCGCTCACCGAATGCGCACTGTGGCCGGAGCAGATCATATCGTGGTGCTGAAGGACGGTCGCGTGGTGCAGCAGGGCAACCCGCAGGAACTGATGGCAGCGGGTGGTTTGTTCCGTCACATGGTGGAGCTCCAGAGCCAAAGCTCCCAGTGGCAGTTGAGTGGAGTTAAGGCATGACCCGTTTGCTTGTCAGGAAATCAGAGAGGACCTATCGTCTGAACGAAACTGTGGGTTTCTCTTTTGGTAACGATGCTGCTCGCCAGAGAATCCAACGCATTTCTGCATGTACACAGCAAAACGTATCCCCTTGACAAAATCAGAAAGCATCTTTATAATAATACCGCTATCAATAGTTATGCTATCGATAGCGGTATGTTGTTTTGGAAGGAGATCTTGCCGTGGCAGTGAAGGATCATTCTCTTGACGACAAAATCACATCGGCAGCTATCAAAGAATTTTCTGAGCACGGTTTTCAAAAGGCATCCATCAACAAAATAGCAGCACAGGCCGGTGTTACTACAGGCGCAATTTATACACGATACAAGAACAAAGATGATCTTTTTTCTGGCTTGCTTCATAATATTCTGTCTGTATTTCAAACCAACACAGAGCCGATCGCCAGAGAATACTACAAGGCAGAGATCAGCAAACGCTCATCCGATTTTATTTCGGCAATTGCATATGAGACAAATATTTATCTGGATATTTTGTTTGAACAGTACGAAGAAGCTGTTCTGCTGTTTTGCAAAAGCCAAGGCAGTTCTATTGAAGCACTTGTAAGAGAGCTGATTCAACATAAAGTAACGGAAACGGTTCTATTTTTTGAGCGGATTGGTGCAAGACCTGTTGACCAGCATGCTCTGGAGTTATTGATGCAGTCTCAATTCTATTTTTTTCGCCAGCTTCTTGAATCGGGGTACGAAAAAGAAGAAGCCGCATCGTGTATGAAAACCGTTCAGGATTTTATGGCGTCCGGTTGGAAACAATTATTTGAACAGCTCACTGATGCAGACACCATGCGGGTTGACCCATAATGGGAATCACCCGCAATTTTTCAACGTATTGGTTAGCTAAAGCTAACCTATTCGCTTTGGTGGTGAGGAAATACAATGATAGAATTTGAATTGAATTTTTGCTATGAAGGAGAAACTTGCTCCGCATTGCAGGATGCAAAAGGGAGTGTCCGGCCAGGAAAATGTGTTGTCCTGTGCGGGGAAAGCGGTTGTGGAAAAACAACATTGATGCGCTGCATGAATCATCTTATCCCTGCATTTTACGAAGGCTCTCTAAAGGGCTATTGCCTCATGGACGATCAAGATATCAGTAACTTATCCATTGGTGAAACTGGAGCGATTGCTGCGTCCGTATTTCAGGATCCCCGCAGCCACTTTTTCACAGTCAACAGTTCTACCGAAGTAGCTTTTGGCCTCGAGAACCATGGAGTTACCCAGAAGGAAATGCAAAGGCGGGTCGAAGAGGCTTTTGTAGTCTTTCATCTTGAAAAATTAAAAGATCGCAATGTTTATGAACTGTCCAGTGGGGAGCGTCAGTTGATTTCCATTCTGGCCGCCTGGGCAATGGATACAGATATCCTTCTGTTGGATGAACCCACCGCAAATCTAGACTTTGCAGCAATCAATCAGCTTCGTGAAGTACTTCTGTCCCTAAAGCAGCAGGGAAAAACCCTTGTAATCAGTGAGCACCGTCTCCACTACCTAGCGGAGATTGCAGACGAGTACTGGGTCATGTCCCAAGGAGAAATTCTGGAAAAACGAACGGCGCAAGAAATGCTTGCACTGTCCGAAGAGCAGCTGTCTCACCTATCCTTGCGAACCACAAACCTGTCACTACTAACACTGCAGACCCAGGAGCCTGTTTCTCCTTGCTCCGAGGCCAATGTATTGTCCGTGCGGGACGTAGGATTTGGCTATGAGCGAAATGGACCAGAAATTCTACGGCACTGTTCTATGGAAGTGCACCGCGGAGAAGTGGTGGGTATAATTGGTTCTAACGGAAGCGGAAAAACCACTTTGGGGAAAATATCCTCCGGCCTTCTACATGCCGAATGTGGAGAAATCTGCTACAACGGGAAACCGATTAATACCCGCATGCTGAAAAAGAATGCTCTTTTTATTATGCAGGAAGCAGAATTTCAGTTTTTTACAAATTCTGTGATAAACGAACTAAAATACGGCAGAAAAGATACCCCTGCGCTTCGCACGGAGATGGAGCGACTTCTGAAAGAGTTTGGTATGTGGGAGTGCAGAAATCGCCATCCTTTCTCCCTTTCCGGTGGTCAGATGCAAAAGCTGGCGCTGATGCTTGCCTGCCTGTCGCCTAAACCCATCATCATTCTAGATGAACCTACGGCGGGCCTGGATGAAAAAAGCCTGAAAAGCTGTGTTGCTTTGATTTGTGAAATGCAGAAGAAGAAAATCGTTCTGATCATCACCCATGATCTGGAACTCATTGCTCAAGTGTGCACCCGGTGTATCTGCCTTTCCAAGGGATCCATTGAGCGGGAGTTTGTCCTGCAAGACAACAACGCTTTACGCATGCTGATGTGTCACATGAAGGAGCACTTTTCGCTTTCAGATAATCAAAGAGCGATCTTTCAAACACCTGGACGGTGCGACCCGCGAACAAAACTGCTTATTTTGTTGGTTGCTATTCTATGCGACTTCCCAATTCAGCCGGAGCTGTACCAACCGAGGTCACACGGGCGGCATCAATGCCAAACTGTCCGCCAGTCGTAGATGTTTTGGTAATGACTGCGGTATGACTGGTGTTCTCCAGCCCCTCCGCTACCGTTATCCAGCCAGATGCAAAATTAGGAATTCCTTCTGGCATGGTGAATTCCTGAGCCGCCCCACCGTCAATGGCAACAGTAAAAGTGTGACGGGTAGCATTGTTATGGAACACTTTCAAGTCCAGCTTGTTACCGTAAAAAGTGAACTCTGCCTGTGCTGGCACACTGCTGGGAGTCCAGTGGACATCTCCCTGCACGCATCCTGGATAGCTCACACCATTTTCTGTCTCATAATAGGTCCAATGACTATAGTCATAGGAAAAGCGGTTGATGCCTTCGCCCATCACGTTGTCATTATTCTCGCCCGCCTGCATCGAGAAGGTGCGGGTGCTTCCATCGCTACCCAATACTTGTACGGTTGCGGCTGCCGGCAAGGAAAGTTGCAGAGTGATGTTCGTATTACCAGATGCGCTTTCTTGGGGATAGTACAGTACACCAGTGCTTCCGGCGGCACCGGCGCTCAAAACGGTTAGCTTGGCGGCAGAATCACTACACCCCCTCTTCCCCGGCCATGCGGGCCATCTTGTTGGCAAATACGATCAAGGCAAAGTTGATTACGGATTTGAAAAGGCCGACCGCAGTAGAAAGTTCGAACATACCGTCCTGCAAGCCGATGCGGTAAACATAGGTGTCGATGATGTCCGCGGTGGCATAAACGCCCGGATTGTACAGCACAAAGATCTGTTCGAATCCAGCTTGCATCAGGTTGCCGATTCTCATGATGAGCATAACAACAATGGTAGGCATGATGCAGGGCAAAGTTACATGGATCAACTGTTTCCAGCGGCTTGCACCGTCCACCCGGGCGGCCTCATACAGCTGCGGATCCACGCCAGCCAGTGCAGCCAGGTAAATAATGGTGTTCCATCCGAAGGTCTTCCAGATCATGGAAACAATCATGGTACCTTCAAAATATCGGTCATCCGTGAGGAAACCGATCGGTGTACCGCCAAGCAGTTGAATAACCCCGTTCACAATGCCGCCGTTGGTGGACAGCAAGTTTACCATGATACCGCCCAGTACCA
>PPYF01306174.1_pt1 | contig 11160 bp, 6 predicted proteins | sample 1559871 | NCBI WGS metagenome assembly PPYF01 (sample SAMN08240021, study PRJNA423297) | Human gut metagenome, whole genome shotgun sequencing project.
CGTGCTCTCCCCATCCCCGAAAAAACTTTCCTCAGGTCGGGCCGCCGGTCCCCGTCGTTGGCTGGCGGCTGGGAGGAAAGGACATGTCTGGTCATGGGGCCGGGAAAAGGAGGGAGGGGGAAAGCTGGGGAGAGAAGATGCCGGAGTTTTTTCTTTCTCTCGCTCGCGCTTGCTTCCGGGCCGCTGGAATACCTCTGGAAGTATGGGACGGGGCCTTCCTGCGATGAAGAGGCGGATCCAGCGGGGGAGCTCTTTGGTAAGTCTGGCTGCAGGCACGCCGCAGGGCGGGACGCTCTCCGTGCAGAGGGCCGTCTTGTGCGAATGTCGGGAAGTGAAGGCGTGTTTGGGGATTCCGGGCAGCGATGCAGGAGGGACTCGTGGGGCTGCCCGGCGGTTGCTGCCTCATGGTAGGCCCGGAGCGGCGGGGAGAGGCTGGCCGGTCTGAAACGCGGGCGGGATACTCCGGCTGGGGGCTGCCTTGGCCGGGAAAGCTGATGCCGTACAGGGGGCCGGTATGGCGTGCTCCGGTCTCTGTCAGGCATGTCCGGTGGTTGGGATAGCCCGTGTGGAGCTCTCCCCGCGCAGCTCGTTTCGGGCAGGCGGTGGCCCGCAGGACGCAAAAAAGCCCTCCATGTGGAGGGCTTCGTCATTCCCGATGGCGGACAGGCTTTCGGGACTGTCCTCGGGAGGGCGCACGGCCATGTCTGCCATTGGGCGGGCATGTCGTACCGTCTGAAAAAATGGCCGGAAAGGGAGGCGCTTGGGAAAGGGGCTCCTCATGTGAGAGGAGCCCCTTCCGTCGATGTTCGTTTGTGGCCGGTCTTAGGCCTGGGCCGAAGCGGCGGCCGTTCCTTCTTCCTTGCGGGCGGCGTTACGGCGGCAGGCGTCGTTGAGGTCGCGTTCCAGCAGGGCCACGATGGTGAAACGGTTGATGAAGGCGCGGGCGAACTGCAGGTAGTTCAGATACAGGTCACTGCTGCGCATGGACAGGCCTTCGGTATCGATGCGCTGCAAGAGTTCGATCTGGATCTTGCTGATGCGGGAAGAGCAGTGGTCGGCATAGGCCGAGAGTTCGGCGCGGGAGCCTTCGCCCGCGGCATAGGTCCGGAAGTGGCGGGCGGCGTCTTCCAGGATGCCCAGCATCTGCTCCAGATTGTCGCCCAGCGCGCCGCTGTAGGGGCGGTGCCGGTTGGCGATATGGTTGGCGGACATGCCCAGCACCGAGCGCAGCTCATGGCTCAGTTCCTTCATGCCGTTGAAGATGCGGTAGTAGATATGCCGCGCCTCGTTGTCCAGATCGTCGCCACCGCCGCGCAGGGCCATGCGGTAGTAGGAACCGCGGGAGCGGGAGATGTCTTCGAAAAGGTTCACGGCTTCGTTCTTGCAGCGGTTCAGGACCTTCTCGTCCTCGGCCTGGAAGGCGGTGAGGCCTTCGCGCATCAGGCGCACGGCGGTATCGATGCTTTCGTCCACCGAGGCGCCGATATTGGCGCGGATGCTGTCCTTGTCGGTGTTGTCGGCCACGATGTCGAAGCTGCTCTCGTCCTTCTTCTTGCCGAAGAAGTTGGAGCGCACCAGGCTGACCACGGCCACCAGCATGAAGAGGACGGCCACCACGCTGCCGCCCTCGAACAGGGCCCAGGTGACCAGGGCGCAGGCGCTGAAGGCGCACATGGCGGTCAGGAACCAGCCGCTGATGACGGCCAGCACGCCGGAGATGCGGTAGACGGCGCTTTCACGGTTCCAGGCACCGTCGGCGAAGGAGGAGCCCATGGCCACCATGAAGGTCACATAGGTGGTGGACAGGGGCAGCTTGAGGGACGTGGCCGAGGCGATGAGGATGCTGGAGACCACCAGATTGATGGCGGCACGCACCTGGTCGAAGGGCAGCACCGGGGCGCCTTTGACCTGTTCCACGGGCTGCATGCGGCTTTCGAGGGCGTTGAAGAGCGAATTGGGCAGGATCTGGTGCAGGGTCTTGTTGGCGCTCAGGCCCGCGCGCACGATGAGGCGGCCGGGCAGGGAGGAGCCGAACTGTTCCTGATCGCCGCGGGTGCTGCTGCTCAGGTTGATGGAGGTCTGCACCACGCGATGGGCCTTTTTGGAGAACCACAGGGTCAGCACCATGATCAGGCCGGAGAGCAGCAGGTAGAAGGTGGGCGTCTGCACGGCCTTGCGCAGGCCCTCCATGGTGAAGGCATCGGGGGCCATGCCGCTGGCGGTGAACTGCTGCCAGCTTTCCCAGGCGGCCAGGGGCACGCCCACGAAGTTGACCAGGTCGTTGCCGGCAAAGGCGAATGCCAGGGCAAAGGTCCCGGCCAGGATGACGATCTTGAAGATGTTGACGCCGCGGCGCACCATGAGCAGGTGCAGCACCACGCTCAGGCCCGCGAACAGCACCAGCAGGATGGGCAGGGTGTGGGCATTGATCCAGGCCAGGTATTCCGGCTTCATGAAGGACGCGCCCTTGGCGCCTTTCATGATCAGGAAGTAAAAGATGGCCGTCAGGGACAGGCCGCCGAAGATGCCGCCGATGCGGCGGTACATGCGTTCATAGTGGAAGGTGAAGATCAGGCGGGTGATGTACTGCACCACCACGCCGGCCACGAAGGCCACCACCACGGAGATGAGGATGCCGGACACGATGGCCAGGGCCTTCTGGCTGTTGATGAAGTCCCCCAGCTGGGAGAGCAGGATGTCCGAGGTGGAGATCTTGATGAGGGCCGCGGCCACGGCACCGCCCAGCAGCTCGAAGACGATGGACACGGTGGTGGAGGTGGGCAGGCCCATGGAGTTGAAGGCGTCCAGCAGCAGGACGTCGGTGATCATCACCGCGAAGAAAATGATGATGATCTCGTTGAAGGTGAACATCTCGGGATTGAAGACCCCGCTGCGGGCGATCTCCATCATGCCGCTGGAAAAGGTGGAGCCCAGCAGCACACCGATGCTGGCCACCACCATGATGACCTTGAAGCTGGCGATGCGCGAGCCTATGGCCGAGTTGAGGAAGTTGACGGCGTCATTGCTGACGCCCACGAAAAGGTCCACTGCGGCCAGGATGGCCAGAAATACCAGTATGAGCAGAAAGATGCTTTCCACGTCCCGTCTCCTGCGGAATAGTCTGAGAATGAGGCATATTCTGTGTAGGCAGGTTTTGTTACAAATCGGTGACGGAGGCGGGAAAATGCAGGGAAGAGAAGGGCTGCCGGGGGACTATTCCTCAGGATAGGGCTGGGCATGCGGATCAGAGCAGCCGGTCCGGTTTCCCCATTTTGCCTGCAAGGGCATGCCACAGGGCCTTGAAAACCAGCGGAACACGATCCGGCTGTTTGCGGAGCAAGCGTTTGAACGCCACGGCCAGATAACTGACGCACAGTAGCGGTATGCCCAGTGGATAATGATCCCGGACCAGACGCGCCCGGTTGCGCAACATCAGGTAATCGACCCATAACGGACGCTGAAAATGGGCATTATTGGCTGAAGCCGCGCCTGTGGTGCCCCCTTCTTTATGGAAGACGATGCTGTCACGTGCCCAGAGCAGCGGTATACCTGCTTTGCGGGCACGGATACTGAAATCAGTATCTTCCAGATAGAGGAAAAAATCTTCCCGGATCATGCCGATGCGCTGGAGGGCTTCTTCGTGGAGGAGCAAACTGGCACCAGTGATGTAACCGAGTTTTTTTTCAGTATCATCGATATCGATGGTGCGGAGATCTTTGGCTGTTGCGCCTTGGTACAGATGGCATGTTAAGCCAAGATAAGGGACTAGATTCCCGCCTCCTGTACACTGGATGGTCATCTCGTCATAGGAGAATACTAAAGTCGAGCCGACTAGAGCTAAGGATTTTGCCTGATTATATCGTGCGCACAGGGTATTCAAGGCATAACGATCCGGTTCCGTATCATTATTGAGGATCCAGTATGCCGTGCAGGACGTCAGAGACTTCGCCAGCCGGATCCCGGCATTGTTGCCGGAAGCATAACCGTTATTTTCATTAAGCTGGAGCAGCACGGTCTTGGCGGGCTCTTCCTTGCCGCTGGGATTTTGGGCGTGAACAAGATGAGGCGTGGCCCATTGCCGCCAGGCGGACATGATCCGGGTGACAGAATCATCAACGGAGGCATTATCCACGACAATGATGGCACCGGGCAGGGTCTCCAGACTGTACAGGGAATGCAGGCAGGCGATGGTATCTTGGGCACCATTATAGTTGAGCAGGATGACGGCAACGTCCTGGGGATGCAGCATGGGAACCTCGCGCGGCGGTATTGCTGGTTGTCAACAGAGGGAGGCGGACAACTGTTCCCGCAGCTTCCGCAGGATAGCGGCAGCGGCGGCGGTATCCGCTTCTGCCCATTGCCCTTTGAGGCCCTTGAGGGGCCCTCGCTTCTCCTTGAGAGGAACCAGCGTGAAGGGGACAGGGTGGGAGAGTTCACCGTCCATGAAGTCCATATTGCCCGACCAGCCAGTGGCTACTACATGCAGGCCGTGCAGCATGGCTTCCCTGATGGTCAGGCCATAACCTTCCGAGCGATGCAGGGAAAGATAGACGTCATGACGGCAGTAGAGACGGGAAAGCGCGTCCCTGTCCAGGATGTCCGTGATGATGTGGACATGCGGCACGGAGCGGCAGCGTTCACGCAGGGCTTCCATGGCTGCCGGAGCAGCGGTGGCACCGCTGACTTTGAAGGTCAGTTCAGCGCCCCCCTGCGGAAAGGCCTCTGCAAAGGCCCGCAGCGCCGCTTCGGGATTCTTGCGGTTCAGACCTGAGCTGACATCGAAGCTGTACAGGCAGCGCAGGATGCCGTCTTCCATAAAGGTGGTCTTGCGGAGCGAGGGGGAGATGACCTCATGCGGTACCACCCGTACAGGACGGGCAGTATGACGCTGGATAGCATTTTGTACGAACCGGCTGGGAACTTCGACGCCATCCAAAAGGCGCAGCGCTTGGACCCATATCGACGGCAGGGTCTCGACTTCCCATGCCCAGTAGCCGAGGATGCGTTTGTTATGCAGAAAATCCTTGCCCAGCCGTAGCAGGGCCAGCTGGAATTGCGGAGGATTGGCATGGATGACCACGGTACCGGGGCGCGTCAGTTGCTGTCGTTCATCAAAGGCCATGACGTCCTCAAGACCCTGGGGAAAATCGGCCCGCTGCTGCATGGCATGTGTGATGTCCAGGCAGATGACTTCTTTCCCTTCGCGTCGGCGTGCTTGCGCATACAGGCGTGCCCCTTCCGCAAGACCAGAGCTGCTGGCAAAAGCGCCAAGCACATAAAGCGGCTGCTCAGGGGCCTGGGGATCATGCGGGCTGATACGCCAGGAAAGCGCCGTGATGACAAGCTTTCGGAGCCAGGAGGGGCTGCGTTGCCAGAGGGTTTTGAAATTCATGATACTATCCTGAAGTTATCTTATTAATTTAAAAATTGACTTGGAGAAGATACGTATATCAAAGATAGTGCAGTCCAGGGTTTCTATTTTTACTATTTCAAATATATTATAAATACCTTTTCTTTTGTATTCTATTCCATTTTTTATAAAATCATTGACCTCGGGTAAGACTTTATTAGGATCAATATTTTTTAAGATTTCTCGTTCATGAATTTTTGTTTTTCGAGAGATTTCTTTCATTTTCTGTTTATTTTTTACAGTATTTGAGCCATGCCAGCGATAATAAAATAGAATATCTTCTATAAATTTTAATTTTCCGTATTTAGCTATTTGTAACATTAAATACCAATCTTCAAGAGGAGCTTGCGTTGTAAAACGGACTGAATCAAAAAAGTTTTTTCGAATCATGTATCCATTTGGTATATGATTTTGGCAAAATAGATAAGGATATTTTCCAAAATGACTATCATCAAATGGAATCTGAACGGATTTTTTTAAGAAGTCAGCAAAAGTGTAAAATACGGCATTATTTTTAGTGTATACAGCTTTCCTATTTTTATCCCAGTATATTTTTTTGCTATACCTATCGATAATTCCATTATCACCAACAGCAAGCAGGTAGTCAGGGTGGCTATTTAGAAAAGATGACATAGATGTACAGGCATGAGATGCCATACAGTCATCAGAGGCAACGATACAGATATACTCTCCCTCTGCTTCATCTAAAAGCCTATTTAATGTTTCACATGTTCCAAAATTTGATTGCCTCTTAAATATAAATCTCACAAATCTATCTTTGCATACATCCTCAAGTGATTGGAGGACAGTCCAAGTGTTATCTTGGGAACCATCATCGATGACAATTAGTTCGATATTATCATAGTCTTGCTGAATAATAGAATAAATCGTTTCTGAAATAAATAATTCATGATTATACGCAGGGATGAGAATGGATATTAAAGGAGAGGTGCTCATTTATATATGCCAGTTATTTACGATATCAACAACATATTGGGCTTCTTCAATGGTCATGACGGGAGATATGGGAAGAGAGATAACTTCCCGATGGATCTTTTCAGTAATAGGATACGACATATTTTTCATCTCTTCGTATGCCAGTTGCTGATGAGGAGGTGTGGGATAATGTATTATCGTCTGTATCTTATTTTCTGCGAGATAACGCTGGAAATCATCTCTGTGCTCTGTCCTTACAACGAAAACATGCCATACAGAAGACTCTTCTGCGTATGTCTGAGGAAGGTATATACAAGGATTAGTTATGTTTTGACGATAAAAAAGAGAAATTTTTCGGCGATGATCATTATCAACATCTAGATATTGAAGTTTAATATCTAAAATAGCGGCTTGAATTTCATCAAGCCGAGAGTTAATTCCTTTGTAGATATGATGATATTTGCGGTCAGAACCGTAATTTGCGAGTGCTTTTATTTTCGAAAAAATAGTCTCATCATTTGTTGTGACTCCCCCTCCATCTCCCATGCATCCCAGATTTTTACCAGGATAAAAGGAAAATGCAGCAGCATCGCTTAGATTTCCGACACGCTTGTCCTGATAGTAGGCACCATGGGCTTGAGCACAGTCCTCAAAAACTTTGAGGTTATATTTTTGAGCCAATTCCCAAACTTTATCCATGCGCACTGCTTGGCCATACAGATGTACAACCATGATGGCGCGAGTTCGCTGTGTAATGGCTGCCTCGATTTTGTCAGAATCGATATTGTACGTATCGAGCGAAGGTTCCACCAGTACAGGGGTACAGCCATTTTCGGAAATAGCTAATATCGTGGCAATATAGGTATTTGCCGGAACAATAATCTCATCTCCAGGGCCGAAACCATGCGCACGGATAAGCAGGCTGAGAGCTTCAAGTCCGTTAGCTACTCCCAGCGCATATTTAGTTCCGCAATAGGCTGCAAAATCGCTTGCAAAGCGTTCGTTTTCTTCTCCTTGTAAATACCAGCCTTTATCTAAGATATTTTTTATACGGATATCTATTTCAGAACGAAATCGATTGTTTATTTTTGCAAGATTAAGAAAATCAATATTCATAAATGTTCTCCTCCTATTTTTATAGATATGATAAAATATTGAAAATAGTTTTATATATACTTATGTCCAGTGTTGATTAATTTTTTCTAGAAGCCATTTTTGTTTTTTATGGGATAGAACAATATGCATTCCAGGAAGTTGAGAAAGCGAGAGTAAGAAAAGAGCTCCCATTAATTTTACTTTGTTCTTCATGAAAAGAGATGTTCTTTTAGCTTGCTGGCAATCAAAAAAACGAAGGTGTGGTGTACATTTTTTGTCGTTTGTTCGAAGCGATAGTCCAACAAACATTTCAAGATCAGAAATAATATGCTTGAATCTGAATTTTTCTTCTATAATTTCGTTGCAGTAACTAATGATATCTTGCCGCATGTTTGTGTTTTCAAGAAGTTTCTTACATAGTTTTCGGGCTGTATATCTATCGCTAAAAACAGGAATCGGAATGTTAGGAAAAAGTTTATCAAAATCAGGTTTATATTCGGAGACGAGGCATGCATCACTAGCCATAATATCGCAAACTCGCCATGAAAATCCATTTTTTGCTTGAAGGTGATTTATATTAATTGCAATTTTTGATGAATTATAGATATCTTGATTATGTTTTAATGAATATACTTTTTTGGAGTTAAAGGCTAGTGGAATATTGTAATCTATACAGTTTTCTGTCGCCCAAGATCGAGTTCCAAATATGGTTAATCCAAGATCGGAAATTTCTGATAGAGTTAAAATTCTATTGCATCCAGACAGGATATCAATTAACTGATCTCTATTTATAAATTTTTTTAGATTAGTATCAGCTTGATATATTTTGTGATTTAATTCTTCTTCACTTATAAATGGGTCTTTATTGATGATTTGTAGAGCTTCTTTATATAATTTTATAGAATCTGGGGAGGGGATTGTCTGCATAAATCTTGACCACACAGATTGTCCTTTTTCATCCTCTGTATAAAATCGAGTCCCAATAAAAGAGATATTCATTACTTTTGGGAGTGTTTCTTTACGGACTGCTGTAAAAAAAGGCAAATAGAGAATATTTTCTTTTCTTATTCCTAAATGATTATTTAGAAGAGCTACAGAAGACGTTTGAGGTACAATATACTTGAACCTATCTCTTTTTTCTTTCAATATGTCTATGTTTGAATAATATTTAAATGAATCTACTTCATAGATATAAATCGGGAAGTCAAAGTCTTTTGATAAATCAAAAAAAGAATTGTTAAATATAAGGGCGAAATCTGGTGAAAATTGCTTTATCTCCTTTTTTAATTCAAAAGGAAGAGGTCCATAATCTCCAAAAAATTTGTTGTGATGAACTACAAATAAATCATTGCCTAACTCTGATAATTCTTTGATAAAGGCTTCGTAAAAACAGGGGACCGCATTGGAAAGGTGATCTTCCTGCGGAATAGCATTGAAAAAAGCTATGAAGATTTTAGCCATAATTTGATTATCCTATCTGGATAGATAAAGTTAGAATACGTAGATAATGAGAGTTCTTTTGGGAGTCAGGAGTCATCATCTTCGTGGAAAAGTTTCATGGCGATAGCCTATTGCTGGGGGGATTGAAGATTGGAAAAATTCTACTTGAAATTTGTATGACATTTCTATCCTTTTATCAATCGAATCAAAAAGTTGTTCTTTATATATTTTAGATAATGATATAATCTAGGGGTATATCTTTCCATGTTTTGATATAGCCAATTTCTTTTTATTGAGGGAGTATATTCTAGAAAAATATTTGAAATAGGGTGGTCAAGTATAAAGTCATCAATAAAATCAGGAATATTTGTTATAGGAATACCTTGATTTTTTCTTATATTTTCTGCAATACTCTCGAAACTATGATTGTATTTGAAATCATTAAAGCTGAATTCCGATTGTTTTTCTAACTCATATTTTGATATATTTTTGAGTGTTTTTATAAAATCTTCATGAAAGGTCCAAGTAAGGGCTTCCTCATAGATAAAGTCTGCTATAGTTAATCGGGTGGTGCCTGCATATTTGAGAATTGGTATCCCTACACTTTGTACTGCAATACTTATTTTGGCAGAAACTATAGGGAATGGCTCGATAAAGATATCTACATGATTTTCTATAAGGGACGTAGGCAAGTCCTCTGCCCAGGGAATATTTACAAACTGGCTGTCAGATAGGCCATTTTGTAAAATAAAGTCGCGTATATATGAGAGTGCATCATCTGGAATAGGTCCATAATGAATGTGTTTTCCATTTGTATGTAAAAGAGAATCAAGAATTAGTTTTATATAATTATAGGGAAATTGGCCATCACATTTATACCATCTGGCGGCAGCACTAGCCGTAATTACCTCTTTGTGCTGATTAAAAGCAATATATTTATTTGTGGAACAAACTGTTTTTGACCAGACAGGTATATAAACTATATCCTGTATCCCTGAATTTTTTAGAAGTACAGTATCTACCTTTCTTTTGACAATAAAATTATTATAGTTGGGATTACCTATCCCGAGGACAAATCCGTGGTCGTATGAAAAAATATGGATATTCTTGCTGAGTGCTGGTTGTGCTAAGCAATTAATAAGAGCATCGGAATGTCCTACATAAAAATATATCCTGTAGGGCGAATATTTTATTATTTGCTCGAAAGCATATTTTATTCTGCAAGAAGCATCCTTGGGAATTGAAATGATAGTGCAGTTTTTATGATTTTTTAGGTAGTTTTTTATATTGTCATCCAAGGGGGATTGTTTAGTACAGAAGATAACGACATTCTTATCTTGAAATATGTCTATTATCTCGGAAAGTTCTGTAAATATCCCCTCTCCGTTTGGAATGAGATTGTTAATTATAATCATTGTGGTATTTTGATTTGACTCTCTATTTTTTAAAATATCTATATTTAATTCTAGAAGCTGGATATATCCTAATGTGGCACATAGCGAATCATAAATGGTTGATCTGTAGATACTGTGAAAAGAGAAGCAATCATCAGAAAAGGCAATATGTGCAGTTGCTTTGCTGATGTCATCTATTATACAATCTTTACTTTTTCCTTGCGGTGTCGGATCAAATGAGCTTGAGTTGTTGGAAAAAGAATTTTGAAAATGATTTATCCATGTATCTATACATTTTTTTTCATATTTACTATTAACAAATTCTTTTATAGCAGTGCAATATGATATATTTCTCTCTATTTGTTTCTTGTAATCTAAAGATGTCCATATTCCATTTAAAGTGTAGTGATAGGCAGAACCAAAAAAATTTAGAACTTTTATTTTTTTATTTGTTAAAGCTAACTCGAAAAAGACTCTAGGTATGTCCCCACGCAATGCGTCTTTTTTTAACATTTCTGGGGGATTATTTTTATAAATATTTCGGAATACATAGGTTGATGTATGGTGATAATTAATTTTTAGGTTAAGAAAATCTTTATACGTATATTCAGTAACAGTAGGATTAAAATTTGGAACAAAAATAGTTCCATCATTTTTATATGTTATATAATAATGAGTTACAGCGCAGTATTCATGTTGCCTGTCCTGTTCTAAAAAATCTACCTGTTTTTGCAGCTTGTCTCTGAACGTGTAAAAGTCATCTCCATCCAGTACAGCAAAGTATTTACCATTAGCATGCTTTAATCCATTGAAAAATGTCTCAGCATTTCCTTTATTAATATCATTCTGTATCAACTTTATAAATGAATACTTATATGTATATGC
>PPYF01269015.1_pt1 | contig 11159 bp, 7 predicted proteins | sample 1559871 | NCBI WGS metagenome assembly PPYF01 (sample SAMN08240021, study PRJNA423297) | Human gut metagenome, whole genome shotgun sequencing project.
CGTCCCCAAGCGGATTTGAACCGCTGTTGACGGCGTGAAAGGCCGCTGTCCTGGGCCGGCTAGACGATGGGGACGTCTGAGTGCGTGTTGGCTGGGCTACGTGGACTTGAACCACGATTAACGGGACCAGAATCCGTCGTCCTGCCAATTGAACGATAGCCCAACGCGCGAAAAACTGTTTAGTAAAAAGCCCACCGACTGTCAACAAAAAAAATCACCGTTTCGCGTATATTTTTCCATATTTCTTTTTTTATCTGCAAATACAGTCTATTGCATATCCAACGAATGGGCGGTGTTTTGCCTTGGAAAGACTGGCGAGGAAGCTGGTCCGGCATGTTCCCGCGGAGTGAAGCCGCAGGAGAGCGATTTGTGGAGGGAGCGGCGCGGCTGGCGGGCCTCCCGCTTGACACCGGTGGGGCGGGCAATGCACAATACGACACTGTGGACGTACCTCCCCTACGAAAAAATCTTGTCTGTGTCCTTCTCGGTCTGTTGCTGACGGGCTGCGGATCGCTTTTCTTTCCGAACGTCTCCCTTTCCTCCCCTTGGCATCCGTATTTCGACGTTTCTTTTGATAGGGAAACGGCGTCTGTTTGCACGGTGTTCGCGCACCGTCTCGACGAGCGCGTTTCCGCCTGGTGCCCCGTGGAGCAGGGGAGGGGGCACCGGATTGAGAAACGGGAAACGTATCTCAGCCCCCGACCAGAACGGGGGTACGCCGGAAACGCGCCCGTTCTGCTGTCCGGTATCGAACTTCCCCACCCGTCGTTCCGGTCCCGCGCCGTAGGCGGCGTGTCGGAGACGCCTCCGCCTTCGCCCGCGCCCATCGCTTCCTGCCCGCGCTCCCCGCCGGTTTGAACGCTTCCCCGTGAAATCATGTACGGCGTCGTTTGTTCAAACCACAATGGCACTCCTCCGTATCTTCGGAGGAAGGAGCGTGTATGTTTCTTGATTTTGCATGGGTGACTGAGCCGACCGCATGGGGCGGGCTGGGCACTCTCGTGTTGCTTGAAGTCGTGCTCGGCATCGACAACCTCGTTTTCATTTCCATTCTCTCGTCCCGGCTGCCGGAGGCCAAGCGCAGGCATGCCTTCACCGTCGGCCTTTCGCTTGCGCTGATCATGCGGTTGGTCCTGCTGTCCACGGTGGCGTGGCTGGTGGGGCTGACGGCTCCGTGGTTCACGGTGTTCGGACACGCCTTTACCGCGCGGGACGTGATCCTGTTCGTGGGCGGCTTCTTCCTTTTATTAAAGGGGACGATGGAGCTGCACGAACGGCTGGAAGGGTTCCAGCCCGCCGAGGACAAGCCCGCGCATCAGGCCGTGTTCTGGCAGGTCATCACCCAGATCGTCGTGCTGGACGCCATTTTTTCGCTGGATTCGGTCATCACCTCCGTGGGCATGGTCAAGGAACTGTCCATCATGATGATCGCCGTGGTGTTCGCCGTGTTGGTGATGCTGTTGGCGTCCCGGCCCCTGACGCGGTTCGTGGACAGGCACCCCACGGTCATCATCCTGTGCCTCGGCTTCCTGCTTATGATCGGCCTGAGCCTGATTCTGGAGGGCCTCGGCTACCATATCCCCAAAGGCTATCTCTACGCCGCCATCGGCTTTTCCATCGTCGTGGAGGCGTTCAACCAGTTGGCGCTGCGCAACCGCCGGAACCGGATCACCACGCGCGGCCTGCGCGAATCGGCGGCGCGGGCGGTGCTGGAACTGCTCGGCGGCGTGCCCGTGCCCGGTGGGGAGACGGAACGGGATGTGGCCGCACTGAGCTACGACGACAAGCGCGACAAGGTGTTCGGGCCGGAGGAGCGGGCCATTGTCGCCCGCGTCATCCGTTTCGGCGGCAGGACCGTCCGGTACATCATGACGCCTCGGCACAAGGTGCAGTGGCTCGACAGCTCCGACACGCCGGAACGTCTCCTTGCCGTGGCGGGCGCGTCGAAACAGGCGTTTCTGCCGGTGATGCGCGGGGATACCGACGAAGTGCTCGGCGTCGTGGACCTGCGCGAGCTTTTGTGGCGCTACCAGAAGACGGGACGCTTTTCCCTTGAGGCGTCCGTGGTTCCGGTGCCGATGGTGTTTGAGCACACCGGCCTTCCCGACGTGCTGGACGCCTTCCGGCAGCGTCCGGCCCCTATGGGCATCGTGCTGGACGAGTACGGCAGCGCCGTGGGCGTCGTCACGCCCATGGACATCCTGTCGGCCATCGCCGGGCACATGGGCGAGGTGGCGTCCGAACCGGAGGCGTTCCGGCAGGCCGACGGTTCGTGGCTGCTGCCGGGCCGCATGGCCGTCGACGAGGGGCTGCACAGTCTGGGCATCCAGCCGGAAGAGGAACTGAGCTGCGCCACGATGGCGGGTCTGCTGCTGGAACGTCTGGGACACATCCCCACGGCGGGCGAGAGCCTTTTCTTCTGGGGCCGCCTGTGGACCGTGGTTTCTCTGGACGGGCTGCGTATCGATCAGATTCGGGTCCATCCGCAGCGTCCCGTGCCGCCGGCGGAAAAACGATAGGATTTCCGTTTCGGGAGAGGGCGGGGCGCGCTATGGATTTCTTCTTGAAAACAGTATAATCCCATAAGGATCAAAGGGGATACCCGCGTTTCCCGCCGGAGCCCCTCCGGGCGGTGCGGCGATGCCTGCTTTTTCTGATGAAAATACCCCTTTGGGGGATTGTATGGTGGGGCGTTTCTGAGCAAAAGGATCGGCATGCCCGCTCCGCGGCGTTCCGGAGAGGGCGCTTCACCAAGCATAGAGGTATGACGATGAAACGGAGTTTGTTTCACCTGGCGGTCATGGCGCTGGCCGTGGCCTGCGTGTTCGCGTGGGGGGGGCTATCGTCCGCCCGCGCGGAATATACCGGGCCGAGGCTGCGGTTCCGGCTGGCGCATCCTTGCCCTCCGGGGCACCATACGACGTTGGCGTTCGAGATGTTCGGGGACATCGTGGCCCGGAAGTCCGGCAACAAGATCAAGGTGCACGTTTTCCCCAACGCGGTGCTCGGGAGCGACGTGGTGATGATCAAGGGCGCGCAGAGCGGCGGCCTCGAAATGGCCGTCAGTTCCAGCCCGAACCTGACGCGGTTCGTGCCGTCGCTCATGGTGTTCGATCTGCCGTACATCACCAGCCCCGAATATCAGAAGAACCTGTACGCCTCCGTGGACCACGGCGAACTGAGGACCTATTTCCAGAAGAAATTCAATGAAGTCGGTCTTGAGCCGATCATGTTCTGCGAATACGGCTACCGTGATTTCTTCAGCGTGAAGAAGCCGATCCGGTCGGTGGAGGACCTTGCGGGCATCGTCGTGCGGACCACGGCCTCCCCCGTCGAGACCGAAGTGGCGAAGGCGCTGGGCATGCGTCCGAAAACGCTGGCTTGGGGGGAAACCCATACCGCCCTCAGGGAAGGCATCGTCGAAGGGGAGGGCAACACCTTTTCCTTCCTGCTCAATGCGGAACATGAGGACCTTCTGAAGTACGGCTTCATTTCCCGCCACAACTACGGGATGCAGATTTTGAGCGCCAACAGGCAGTGGTGGGAACGGCTCGACCCGCAGGCCAGACGGATCATCCGCGAGGCGGCGGACGAGGCCCTGAAATACCAGCGCGAGGTGCTGGCCCCGCAGTCCGAGGAACAGGCCCGCAGGCGGTTCGAGCAGGACGGCATCGTGGTTGTCCAGCCCACGGACGCGATGATGGACGAAATGCGGCGCAAGACGCGCCCGGTATGGGACATTTTCCGGCGTTCCGTGACGCAGGAACTGATCGATCTCGTTGCGGAGACGCAGCACGACAGGCGATGAGCCCGCCGGAGAGGCTGACGGCGTTCCTTTCCGGGCTTGTACTTGTGCCGCAAGGTCGCTATTCTGCCGGGATGGCGGCGGGGATGCCGGAGACGTCGTTTCCGTGGCGTTCCGCCCCGAACGGCCAACCGTCTCGGCATACCCAAAACGGCAACGTCATTGTTCCGTTTACTATTGTAGAATTGCTTTCTTTTTGAAACGATTGTTGTCCCGGAATCGATGACAAAAATCGCTTGGCAGAACCCTGTTCCTTTTCTCTGGTCGTCCGTCAGTGGGGGAACGGCGTTTGTCGTTGCATTGGAGTCCTTGTGAAAAAAGGCGTAGTTGACCCGTCGATGGAACCGCTTGCGGAAAAAGGCGTTTGGCCTTCCGGCGCGCGTACCGTTCGGGCATTGCTCGGTACGGCGCTGTTGTCCGCGATTTTCTTTTCATGGTTGTGGCAGGCGTTCCGTCTGTACAACACGCCGGGGCTTGTGCCTTATAACGACGAAGCGGGGCAATTGTTCCATCTTCCGCTGTTCACCGGGGCCCTGTTGCTGGCCTACGGGGTTCGGCTGCGGTTCCGCCCGGAGGCGCAGGAAGGCTGCGCGCCCATCGTGGGCCGCACGAGCATGCAGTGCCGGATTGTGACCCTGCTGCTGATGTGGACCCCCGTGCTGCTGATGGTGACTCCGGCGGTCGACGAACATTCCGTCTGGGTCCGTTTCGGCGGTCTGGCGATCAGCCTGTTCGCCGGGATGGGGGCGGGCATCGCGGCCTGCCGCATCGGGCTCGGGCTGTGTCGGTTCACGTCGGGGCAACTTGTCCTCGGGCTCGGTCTGGCGAGCGCGGTGACGCCGGTCTGCAACTACCTCGTCCTGCTGTTCCCCGAACCGTACTGGGTGGTTCCGGCCTTGCTGTTTCCGGTCGTGTTCGCCCTGCTGCCGTGCGACGACGGCGGCCTGTCCGAGGACGAGAAAGAGCCCTATCCGTTTGCCCGGATACCGCTTTTTTTCTGGAGCGGATGTCTGTTCACCGCATTCAGCGAAAGCGCCTATTACAATCTGTCCGGCGCGCTTGAGCCGGTCATGCCCTCGCCGAGTCTGAGCGTGCTGAGCCTCGTGGTGCTGGGGAGCCTCTCGGCCCTGCTGGTGCTCGGGCAGGCGCACCGTTCGCCGATCTGGTACGCGTTCCTGCTGGTGATCCCGGTGCTGGTCGTCGGGTATACGGCGTGGCCGCTGCTGCACAGGGAATCGCCCGGCCTGTCGCTCGGCGGCCTGCTGTTCGGCTACACCCTGCTCAACATCTATATGATGACGGCGTTCCTGCACACGGCTTCCTACCGCCGGGGGCGCGGACGGTTGCGATTGCTGGCCTTCGGCCTTGGAGGCATCGCGCTGGCCTCGTGGGTGGGCAGTCACAACAGCGGCTGGATTGCGGAGAGCATCGCCCGGGGCGATTCGCTCAACTCGCTGTTCGCGTTTCAGGCGTTCGCCATTCTGGCGGGGAGCTTCATCTTTGTGGTGTATCTGGAAAAGGTGGGCTTTTTCCGACTGGCGAAGACCGAAACGGCGGAGGTCGGGCGCACTTCCGACAAGCCCTTGCCGAGTACGCCCCAGTCGCTGCTGGAATGGCCGCTGGAGGAACTGGAGGCGCATTTTCGGGAGCTCGGCCTGACCCGGCAGCAGGCGATGATCGCGGCCTTGCTCGCCCGCAAGACGCCGGACGCGACCATCTGCGACAACCTGAATATTTCGCCGAGCACCCTGAAGACCCATATCCGAAACATCCACCGCAGGCTCGGGATCAGCAGCCGTCACGAACTGGCATGGCTGGTCACGGCGAATCCCGCCGGGGACGCGCCGGGGTCGGCAAACCGTTAATCGTTTCAGGGTGGGGCGAACGGGGCCGGTTCCCGTCCGGCTTGTTCAGGAAACGCCTTCATGAACGAGCAGGACAGTTCCCTTTCCCGATATCTGCATACCCTGCGCCGGGGTCTTCGTGCTGGCCGCGCGCCGCATACGCGGCGATCTCGGATACCCCACGGCGGCGCGAGGGAAAAGGGCGTGAAATCTCCCCTCAGACGCCTCCTTTTGGAGGTCTCCCGAACGTTTTTGTCGCCGGACGCCTCCGTCGGACGTCTCCGCAGAGGGGCCCGCGAACTTCGCCTTCGGGGATGATGCCGTGGGGCCAAACAAGGCCGCCCCCTCGCGGCGGAACCGGGAGGGGGCGGCGGCACATCTCCCCGGAGGGGCTAGCCTATCCGCAGTACGGCCTTGATGGCCTTTCCCTTGTGGGATTCTTCAAACGCCCTGTTGATGTCCGCGAAATCGTAGAACGTGATCAGCCGGTCGAAGGGGAAGCGCCCCTGCCTGTAATAGTCGAGCAGTTGGGGGATGAACAGCTTGGGGATCGCGTCGCCTTCCACGATGCCGATCAGGGATTTGGCCTCGCCCATGAGTTCTTCCTGAACGTTGATGGTGAGGTCGCCGGTGACGCCGAGCACCACCGCCGTGCCGAGGAAGCGCAGGCTCGCCAGCGCGGTCTTGATGAGCGCGGGCACGCCCGTGGTGTCGATGGCGTAGTGCGCTCCGCCTCCCGTGATTTCCTTGATGCGTGCGGCGATGTCGGGCGTTTCCCGGCGGTTGACGGCGTGGGTGGCTCCGATTTCCTTGGCCAGTTCGAGGCTGCTCGGCGTGCCGCCCACGGCGATGATCCGGGCGCATCCGGCGATGCGGGCCGCCATGATCGCGCTCATGCCCACGGTGCCGCAGCCGAACACCGCCAGCGAGGACCCGGCCTTGGGCCGCAGGCGGTTGAGCACGGCTCCCGCGCCGGTCTGGATGCCGCAGCCGAGCGGGCCGACGAGGGCGAGATCGATGTCGTCGTCCTCGACCTTGATCACGCTGTTCTGGTGCACGACGGCGTGGGTGGCGAAGGAGGACTGGCCGAAGAAGGAGGAAAGCGTTTGCCCGTTCTGGGAGAGGCGGGAGGTGCCGTCGCTCATCACGCCGCCGAAGTTGATGGCGTTGAAGTTTTCGCAGGCGTGCTGGTGCGCGGAAAGGCAGTTTTGGCAGTGTCCGCAGAAACCGAAGGAGAACCCGACCCGGTCGCCGGGCTTGAACCCGGTGACGCAGGGGCCGACCTCCTCCACGATCCCGCAGCCCTCGTGCCCGAGAACGGCGGGCAGCGGAACGGGGATCATCTGCTGTTGGGCGGCTTCGTCCGTATGGCAGACCCCGCTGGCGACGATTTTGACGAGCAGTTCGCCTTCCTTCGGCGGAGCGAGTTCGACGTCCTCGATACGGAAGGGCTGGCCTTTTTCACGGATGACGGCGGCTTGAATCTTCATGGCGTACTCCTTGCTGTTGGGGGTGGCGATCAGAAGCGGTATTCGGTCTGGACGCTGATCCAGCGTTCGGCGGTGAACTTGTCCACCACCCACTGCGCGTTGAACCGGCCCACGCCGGAGGCCTTTTCGCCGCCGAACATGACGTGCGGCTCGTCGTTGATGGACTGGTCGTTGACGTGGACCATGCCGGTCTCCAGTCGCCGCGCCACCTGCATGCCGTGGAACAGGTCTCTGGTGAACACGCTTCCGCTGAGCCCGTACCGGGTGTCGTTGGCCAGCGCGACGGCCTCGTCCTCGTTCCGGGCCCGCAGGATGCAGCAGACCGGCCCGAAAACCTCGTTCGCCGCCGCGGGCATGTCGTTGGCGACGTCGGTGAACACCCACGGGGAAATCACATTGCCCTCGGTCGAGCCGCGCAGGGCCACGGTCGCGCCCGCGTCCACGGTGCCCCGGATGAAGCCCTCCACGCTTTTGACCTGCGTTTCGCTGATGATCGGTCCGATGAAGGTTTCGGGATCGGCGGGATCGCCCGCCTTGAGCCGTTTCGCGGCCGTAATAAAAGCCTCGGTGAAGGCGTCGTGGACGGCGGCGTCCACGATGACGCGGTTCAGGGCCATGCAGACTTGTCCCTGATGGAAGAACGCCCCGAACGCGGCGGCGCTTGCGGCTCGTTCCACGTCGGCGTCGCGCAGGACGAGCATCACGTTGTTGCCGCCCAGTTCCAGCGATACGTCCTTCAACAGGCCGCTGGCGAGCCCGCCGATGCGGCGGCCCACGTCGGTGGAGCCGGTGAAGGAGATCAGGGACGGCACGGGATGCGAGACGAAAGCGTCGCCGATTTCCGAACCGCGCCCGGCGATCACGTTCACGAGTCCCTTGGGGAATCCGGCCTTGTCGAAACATTCGGCGATGAGGAACGCCGATGCGGGCGTGTCCGAGGCCGGTTTGAGGACCACGGCGTTGCCGGTCGCCACGGCGGGCACCACCGAGCGCATCGCCAGCACCAGCGGGACGTTCCACGGGGCGATGGCTCCGACGACGCCCTTGGGCGTCTTGTAGATGTAGTTTTCCTTGCCGGGAATGTTCGAGGGGAGGATTTTGCCGTCCATCATGAGCGGGAAGCTCATGGCTTCCTTCACGATGTCGATGCTGGTGAAGAATTCGAAATCGGCCTTGGGCCGCGTGGAGCCGCCTTCCTCGATCATGCAGGCGTAGACGTCGTCTTTCGCCGCGCGGATGGCGTCGGCCAGACCTTCCAGCATGGCGCGCTTGTGCGCGGGAGTGGTCGCGGCCCAGTCCTTCTGGGCGTCGGCGGCGGCGCGGTAGGCGTCGTCGAGGTCCTTTTTTCCCGCCGAACGGTAGGTATACAGGATTTCTCCGGTATAGGGGTTGCGATCGGTCAATTCCGCCTCGCCGGACCCCGTTCTCCATTCACCGCCGATATACTGTTGCGGGTACGCTTTCATGCCTTTCTCCCTGCGTCGTAGCGGACAAACGTGAAGAAACATGTCTCCCCTGAGGAGATGCTCCCGACCGTAGCGCCGTCCCGTGGTTATAGATGTTGCAGGCGCAACAACCGCCATACTTCACAAGGAAAAATAACGCCGGGACCTTCCGGGGACGCACGGACCGAAAGCACATGAGGCTGGTCCCGGCGGCGCGGCGGGCGAGCTGGGGAAAACGGATTTCCGGCACGGCGGGCGACGGGACACGGTCCCGCGGAGTTCACGCCGCCTGCGTCCGATGGCGAAAGCGGGCGGCAGCGATACGGCGCGCCCTCCCCCGGACGGAACGGCGAATGCGTTTTGGGGGAGAGTCCGTCTCCCCGGAAGGGCCTGCCGGTACCGGATTGAGAGGTGTCCTTCTGGAAGCGTGGCTTGACGTATGCGGACAGGCTCTGAAACGAAAGGTGAGTACGGACGGTCCCGCGCCGCGGCGGGAGGCACCGTCTGGATATGTCGGGAAGGCTGAGAGGACCGTGCCCCTGCGGGACTTGTCGGCGTGGGCGGTTCCGGGACAAGGCGGTACCGGTGTGCGTCGCACGGAAGCCGTTCTTCCCGCCGGAGGGTATGGAGAAGCCGAGCGTATCCCGCCGCGGGGACCGGGACGCCTTGGAGCCGGGAATGGCCGTATCCGCGGTGAAACGGAACGGCCCGCCCTGAACAAGGCTCCGGGGCGGGCCGTCGTTGTCGGGATCAATACTGGATGTAGGCCACGTGGGATTGCAGGTATTCGAAGAGACCGTGCTTGCCGTCCGCGCCGCCGATGCCCGACTTGCGCCATCCGGCGTGGAAGCCCTGCATGGCTTCGAAGTTTTCACGGTTGACGTAGGTTTCTCCGAACTTCAGGCGATTGACGGCTTCGAGCGCCCGCGAGAGGTCGCGGGTGTATATCGAGGAGGTCAGGCCGTATTCGCAATCGTTGGCGAGATCGACGGCTTCGTCGAACTCGGAGAAGGTGAGCATGGGCAGTACGGGACCGAAGACCTCCTTGCGGACGATCTCCATGTCCTGACGGCACTGCCGCAGCAGGGTAGGCTTGTAATAATAGCCGCCCGGCCTGTCGAGCCGCTGGCCGCCGGTGACGACTTCCGCGCCTTCCTTGACGGCGGTGGCGACCATGCCCTCGATCTTTTCAAGCTGGTTGCGGTCGATCTGGCTGCACATGTCCGGGACGGGCGTGTCGAAGGGATCGCCGACGACGACCTGTCCGAATGCCTTGGCGAGCTTTTCCGCGAAGGCGTCGGCCACGCGTTCGTGCACGTACACGCGTTCCGCGCAGTTGCAGACCTGTCCGCTGAAGATGACCCGTGAGGCCACCACCGCCTTGACCGCAAGATCGAGGTCCGCGTCCTCGCAGACGATGGCGGGCGCCTTGCCGCCCAGTTCCAGAGAGACCTTGGTGATGTTGGGAGCCCCGGCGGCGATGATTTTCTGTCCGGCCTCCACGCTGCCGGTCAGGCTGACCATGTCCGTAAGCGGGCTTCCGGCAAGGGCGTTGCCGAGGGTGGAGCCGCCGCCGGAAACCACGTTGAGCACGCCGGCGGGCAGATCAAGCTCCGCGACCAGCCGGGTGAACGCCATGACGGTCAGGGGCGCAAGGCTGCTCGGCTTGATGACGGCGGTGCAGCCGGTCAGCAGGGCGGGCGCCACCTTGCGCGCCATGACGAACAGGGGAAAGTTCCACGGGCAGATGCCCGCGACCACGCCGATGGGCTGGCGGAAGAGAAAGATGTTTTCCCGATCCCGGTCGCTCTGGATGATTTCGCCCTCGTATATGCGGGCCCATCCAGCATAATAGTCGAAATAGTCGGCGGTAAAGTCCACTTCCACCTGCGCGAGAGGCGCGACTTTCGCCTGCTCCGAAGCCAGAAGGCGGGCGAGGTCTTCCCGGTGTTCGCGGATGACGGCGGCGAACTGTTTGAGGTAGCCCGCACGGGTGGCGGCGGGTACGCGGGACCACGCGGTTTGCGCCGCCTTCGCGGCTTCAAGCGCCTGTTGCGCGTCCTGTTCGTCGCCGTCGGGGACCTGTGCGATGATTTCACGGGTGGAAGGGTTTTCCACGTCGATCCACCGTCCGGTCGATGTGGGAATCAGTTTGCCGTTGATGAACTGCTGGTACGTCCGCATGGCGTTCTCCTTAACAGGCTTGGGGTCTTTCGTCGGCTCGCCGGAGGTGGCCGCGCCGCGCCCGGCGGGTGCCGGTCGGCGGAAACAAAAAACGGCTCTGACGCGGGGCCGCACGGAAGGAATCCGCCCAGCCGTGCTTCCAGCGTAAACGATGGGCAGGGGAAGGTAAAGAAAAAGATCAAAATTTTTGCTGTGTTATTGTGCACAAGGTCGGTTGTGCAGCGATGCCGGAATGATAGCGCCCCTCGCGGGCGGATGTGGCGGGACGTTTTGCGCGAGGATGCGGATTCCGGTCCCGTTTCGGAAGAAAAACGGAAGGTTGCCCGTGCGCCGATGTTGTTCGTTTCTTCGCTTGGGCGCATCCCGAAAGAAAGGCCCTTACGCCCCGAGA
>PPYF01526252.1_pt1 | contig 11159 bp, 8 predicted proteins | sample 1559871 | NCBI WGS metagenome assembly PPYF01 (sample SAMN08240021, study PRJNA423297) | Human gut metagenome, whole genome shotgun sequencing project.
TGCGTCTAAATTTCTTATTTCCGCGTTGTCGTCGGTCGCCGTAGCCACCGCTACGCCTCCTTCCTCCGCCTTGAAATAAGAAAATTTATCCTACAAGATTGTTTCAAGAATCAACTTGTCGGCACACTAGCGGCTGAGGATTCTTTTTTGTATAATAAGAAGCAGTTATGATTTTCTGGAATTGTTATAGTAATAAAATTGTTATGGCAATGAGAGTTGGAAAGGAGACATATTATATGGCTGCAATATATCTGGCACCGTTTTATCTGTTGGTGTGTGTATATATCCTGCTTCGCAGCCTGCACTGGTTTCAGGTATTGCATACGGTTTTTCAGAATGTGTGGGTGTGCAGGGGGATTGGACTTGTATATTTATTTGTAGTGTTTAGTATACTGATCGCATTTATGGCACCTGCGTCAGGATTCAGGAGATTTATGAAGCTTCTGAGTAATTACTGGCTCGGTGTTTTGATGTATACACTTATGACTCTGGGAATCGCGGATGGATTGAGACTGTTACTGAAATATCCTCTTAGAAATTTTGCCTTTCCGGGGAGAGAATTGCTTTTCAGCAATATGGGAACTGCTGTTGTGGGAGCTGTCTGTGCGGTGATCATTTCAACAGTCAGTATTTACGGAGTGCTCAGTGCCGGAAATATACATACAACGAAGTACAATATTTCTGTTGATAAAAAGGCAGGAAATATGAAGGAGTTAAATGTGGTTCTGGCCGCAGATCTTCATCTGGGATATAATATTGGATGCAAGCAGATGGAGCAGATGACAGAGAAGATCAATGAGCAGAAACCGGATCTGGTGGTAATGGCAGGAGATATTTTTGATAATGAATATGAGGCACTGGATGATCCGGAAAAACTGGCAAAGATATTGAGAGGGATCCGCTCAAAGTATGGTGTGTATGCATGTTACGGAAACCACGATATCCAGGAAAAGATTCTGGCGGGATTTACCTTTGGCAGTAAGGAAAAGAAAGAGAGTACCCCGGAGATGGATGAGTTTCTGGAGAAAGCGGGGATTACGCTTCTGAGAGATGAATATGTGCTCATCGATGATTCCTTTTATCTGTATGGCAGACCGGATTATGAGCGTCCCGGACGGGGGATTGATAAACGAAAGACTCCGCAGGAAATCACAGAGGGTATGGATGTGTCACTGCCAGTGTTGGTTATCGATCATGAGCCGAGAGAACTTCAGGAGCTGGCGGATGCGGGGGTGGACGTGGATCTCTGCGGACATACCCATGACGGACAGGTATTTCCGGGAAATATTGTGATCAGATTCTTCTGGGAAAATAAATGTGGTTATCTGAAGAAAGGAAATATGCATAATATCGTTACATCCGGTGTAGGGCTTTTTGGACCAAATATGAGAGTTGGGACTAAAAGCGAAATCTGTGATGTCAGCATATGTTTTAACTGAATCAAAAAGTAAGTCCCCGGCTTCAACTGCCTGTTGATTTTTGCGGTTGGAGCCGGGGACTTGTCTGTTTTGTTACTCTTAATCTGAGTTTATGCTCAGTCGAGAGCTTTCTCACTTATTTCTTCCAGAAGGTCTTTTTTCAGATCCCAGAGTTTCTGAGAAAGATCTACATATACTTTCTGAGGATTTACGAAACGTCTGGATTCATCCCAGAGAGTATTCTGCTCTTTCTGGCAGTATTCGCGAAGCTCCATAACAGATGGAGATTCATAGACCCGTTTACCTTCTCTGATGACAGGAACGAGAAGTTCGCGTACTTCATAGGTTCCGCCGAGAACTTTTGTCTTTTTCCAGGTATCGATTGGATCAAAGAGAACCATGTTCTGGTCTGCATCAAGCTTTTCATCAGCAAGGCAGATAAGATCTGCCCTGATTTTTCCGGTTTTCTTATTATAGAGACGATATACGGTTTTATTTCCAGGGTTGGTTACTTTCTCTGTGTTTTCGGAAAGCTTGATCTTAGGTGTAAATTCGGTACTGTCTGCATCTTTGACAGCAGCAAGTTTGTATACACCGCCGAATGCAGGATTATCGTTGGCAGTGATCAGTCGTGTTCCGACACCCCAGGAATTAATCTTGGCATCCTGAGCCTTCAGGCTCTCAATGAGATATTCGTCCAGATCGCTGGAAGCGGAAATAACTGCATCATCAAATCCGGCAGCAGCAAGCATCTTATATGCTTCTTTGGAAAGGTAGGCAAGATCACCACTGTCGATACGGATACCGTATTTGGTAAGCGAAATACCTTCTTCGCGCATTTCCTCAAATACACGAATTGCATTTGGAACACCGGATTTCAGGACATCATAGGTATCTACCAGTAAGGTGCAGGCATTCGGATAAAGTTTGGCATAGGTTTTGAATGCGGTATATTCATCCGGGAAGCTCATGATCCAGCTGTGTGCGTGAGTTCCAAGGACCGGTACGTCGAACATTTTGCCTGTGAGAACACAGGAAGTACCGGCACATCCACCGATGATTGCGGCACGTGCGCCAAAGATACCTGCATCCGGTCCCTGGGCACGACGCAGACCAAATTCCATGATCGCATCACCCTTTGCAGCATAGCAAACGCGGGCTGCTTTGGTAGCAATGAGGCTCTGGTGATTGATGATATTCAGGATTGCTGTCTCTACAAGCTGAGCTTCCATGATAGGTGCTACAACTTTGACAAGCGGTTCTCTTGGGAAGACAACTGTTCCCTCAGGAATTGCATAGATATCACCTGTGAAACGGAAGTTGCTTAAATATTCAAGGAAGTCCTCTTCAAAAGTATTCAGGCTTCTGAGATATTCGATATCTTCATCTGTGAATTTAAGATTCTCAATATATTCAATCATCTGTTCCAGTCCGGCAGTGATGGCAAATGCACCTCCGCATGGATTGGTACGGTAAAACATATCGAAGATAACAGTCTGGTTTGTTGGGTTCTTAAAATAGCCCTGCATCATAGTAAGTTCATAAAGGTCTGTGAGCAGAGTAAGATTATTAGCTCTCATATATAGCTCTCCTTTTGGGTTCATAATAATATCTCGGGTGTAACTGTTTATCGCAATTTACAGATATCAGGCCAGGGCTGAATAGCTTTTGACCTCAGTATCATAATATATAGTCTGGAGAAATTATTATTAAGATTTCCTGCTGCTTTGATCTCTATAGCAAGTTTCTAGTGTGCCGACAAGTTGATTCTTGAAACAATCTTGCGTCAACCTGTCGGCACACCAGTTACGAGAATTGTTATATTTAAGAAAGAGTATATCAGAAGCAGCAATAAGTTTTTATTGATTATAGCATAATTTTTCCCGGAGTACATAAAAAAACTCCGGGAAATAGGCGGTATTTTCATGTTTTTGAAGAAAAATAAAAAAAATTAAAAAAATTTCAAAAAAGGGGTTGCATTTTTTGAAAGACTATTATATAATACCAATTGTCGCGAACGAAGTAGCGAAAACAAAACATAAAGGGCTATCGCCAAACGGTAAGGCAACGGACTCTGACTCCGTCAGTTCAAGGTTCGAATCCTTGTAGCCCTGCTACATGAGGCACCTCGGTATGAGGTGCTTTTTTGTGCTATAAGAGAAACTGAAATTTTTTGGAAGTGAAAGGTAAGATTAAGATGGAAAATTCGGGTAAAAAATATCAGATAGATACAGAAGAAAATAAAATGTTCTTAGGTGAATTGCAGAAAAATCTTTTAAATTTTGGAAAAGGATTTTTATCACCGGGAGGAAGTGCTTATTTCCTTGGGGATGATGGAACACCATGGAAAGACAGAAACAGAGAAACATGGATCACATGCCGTATGGTCCATGTATATAGTATGGGAATCATGCTTGGGGATAAAGAAAGTCCGGCACTGGTCCATGGTGCTGTACATGGATTACTGGAAGAACTGAAAGATCGTGAAAATGGAGGATGGTATCCGGGAATTACACCGGATAATAAATTCCTGCCAGATAAACAGTGTTATGCTCATGCATTTGTTCTTCTGGCTGCTTCTTCTGCTTTGCTGGCAGGAGAAAAAGACGCAGAAATTCTGCTTAAAGATGCATTGGAATTATTTGATAAACGGTTCTGGGATGAAAAACAGGGACTTACTTATGATACCTGGAATACAGAATTTACAGTTCTTGATGATTATCGCGGTCTTAACGCAAATATGCATACAGTAGAAGCGTTTCTGGCAGTAGCAGATGCAATAAAAGAAGAAAAGTACAGAATACGTGCAGGAAGAATTATAGATCATGTTATTGGATGGGCAAGCGCAAATGACTGGAGAATACCTGAACATTTTACAAAGGAATGGAAAGCTGATCTTGATTGCAATAAAGAATGTCCTGCTGATCGTTTTAAACCTTATGGAGCAACACCGGGCCATGGAATTGAGTGGGCCAGATTGATCGTGCAGTGGGCATATTCTTCTTATAAAGATACCCCTGATTCTGCAGAAGTATATTTAAAAGCTGCAGAGAAACTCTACAACAGAGCAGTTGAAGATTCCTGGAATGTGGATGGAAATCCTGGAATTGTGTATACGACTGACTGGGATGGAAAACCTGTTGTTCATGACAGAATGCATTGGACATTGGCAGAGGCAATCAATACATCAGCAGTCTTATGGCATATAACTCATAAGCAGAAATATGCAAAAGATTATGAAGAGTTTATGAGATATCTGGATGATAAGGTATTGGATCATAAAAATGGTTCCTGGTTTCATCAGTTAGATGAAAATAATAATGTGATAGGAACAGTATGGCCGGGAAAATCAGATGTATATCATGCTTTTCAGTCAACCTGGATCCCATATGGAACACCATATATATCAATTGCTTCAGATGTAAAACAGTATATGGAAGTATGCCATCAATAAAGTAAGTGTTTATTTGTACCCGGCGTACAAGATTTCTGTAAAATGCAGCCAGAACCTGACGGAACAAGGTTCTGGCTGCATTTTACTTCAGGATGATAAAAAGAATGATGTGGGTAACTATTTTTTAATCTCCGGCTGGAATTCTTTTACATCTTTGGCAATCTCGCCGCTTAACAGGAGCATGCAGATCAGGTTCGGGATAGCCATCAGTGCGTTGGCGATATCGGAGAAGTTCCATACCAGAGCTCCGGGACCACCGGAAACCATGGCTGTGGCAACACCGACGATATTTCCGGTACCGATGGTGGCTGCCAGTGCGGAAAAAGGAGATACATCTCCCTGTCCGCGGCTCTTGGTGCGGGCTTCCTTGCTGAGTGTGCTTTTCAGTGCATAGCCAAGGTTACGCCATGTAAGAAATCTGGTGCGCACAGTCAGGAAGATACCGGTTCCGACCAACAGGATCAGCATCACCGGTCCCCAGACAAAGTCATCAATTCTGGTAACAATTTCTTTATAAAATACTTCGAAGATTTACAGAGCTGAATATCCGTAGCTGCTGACAATGGCATCGATTTTCTGCTGCCTCTGACACATTGGACATTTTGTAGATGAATAGGAATGATAGTCCGGTATATCTTTGGCGTTAAAAATAGAATATACAGGGAGAGAAGCCACGCTGTCTACGCTGCTGAATATGGCTGCGATACCTCTGATAGTGCCTCCGTAATACAGAATGCTCTCGATTGCTTTGGACAAAGTAGAGCCTGTGGTAATCGAACCATTGAGGATCAGTACATTTTTGCCCTTGATCATTGGCTGAAAATTATCACGGAAGATAATCTGTCCGGAATTGCTGGATTCAGGAGTAATCACGTAGATCGTCTGATGAGCATTCAGGGAAAAAATGCCGGCTTTGGTAAGTTCTTCAGAAAGATATGCGCCAATTACTTCCAGTCCGTCCATACAGATAATGGTATCAACATGAGTAGATACTTCATAATTAGCAGCCAGTTCGTGAGCAATATTCTGTGCTTCGGCAGTTCTGGATTTCATAGTTGTAAGATCCAGATAGTGAGTGATATGTGACTGAGATGTGACGAAATGTCCGGGAATTACCTTCAGCTGAATGCGGCTGTCACCACGGGCGTAGATTTTTGTCATGTTTTCCAGATTCATAAGAATACCTCCCTCGTTGAAAAAAAACGTGTAACTGTTCAGTAGCTTTGCGGTTAGCAGACCATTGAACAGTTATAAATCAGTACGCTAATCTTATAAAACATTGTAGCATTGTTTTGCCAAAAAATAAATAATATTGTACAAAATCAATAAAAAAATATGCGATATGTATGAAGATTGTTAATAAAATACCAAAAAACATATAACGATGATCCCCTGGTGCGTTGATGGAAGTATTATTTACGAGGGTTGCTATAGATTGGTTGTGGGTTATGGAGAATGGAATAAACAGTGATGGGTGTGGAAATGGGAAACAGAAGAGAATATTCTATAGAAGTAATATATGTGAAATGATATAATGATTTTCAGTCTATTATTGACTGTCAGAAAAAGAGAAAAGATGAGATAAAAAATGTATACAGCAGAACGAATAGAAGAATTGGATGAAAATAGGAGCCTGATAAAAGTGACAGATTAACAGCCTGATATTTTGACTGCGAAAAGTGAATAATCATAAGAAAATCTTAAGAATTTGTCCCTTTCATATTAAGATGCTTCGATTATTCTAATAGCAGAAACACAAAATAAGAAGCCGGAGTGTCTGTAATGAGAGATTTCAGACAGGCATTTCGGATGATGAGGGAGGTGTATAAAGTGGCAAATATTCTGGTCTGCGATGACGATAAAGACATTGTAGAGGCAATCAGCATTTATTTGGAGCAGGAAGGCTATGTGGTTTTTAAAGCATATGATGGTTTGGAAGCAATCAATATACTGCGCAGTCAGCCGGTGGATCTGCTGATCATAGATATTATGATGCCGAAGCTGGATGGCATCCGGGCTACTTTGAAGATAAGGGAAGAGAATCCTCTTCCGATCATTATTCTTTCTGCGAAATCAGAAGATGCAGATAAGATCCTTGGATTAAATGTAGGAGCAGATGATTATGTGACAAAACCTTTTAATCCGCTGGAACTGGTGGCGAGGGTGAAATCACAGCTTCGCAGATATACAAGGCTGGGAGCAGCAATACCTGTGGAGAATGCTCATATCTACGAGACAGGAGGTCTGAGTATAAACGATGATCTGAAGGAAGTCAGGGTAGACGGTGATGTGGTAAAGCTGACACCTATTGAGTACAATATCCTGTTTCTTCTGATGAAGAATCAGGGAAGGGTATTTTCCATTAATCAGATCTACGAAAACATCTGGAATGAGGAAGCAGTTGCAGCAGATAATACAGTGGCAGTGCATATCCGGCATATCAGAGAAAAAATTGAGATTAATCCAAGGGAGCCAAGATACCTGAAGGTTGTGTGGGGACTTGGATATAAGATTGAAAAAATCTAACCGAATTAAGTAGCGAAGCGGATGATTTTATCCGCTTGACCTAAATCAAGTAACGGAGCGAATGCAAATGAAAGGGACAAATTTATGAAGGGAAAAGGATACAGGAGCAATGTTGCCAAGGCGGTCTGGATCGTGATCGTACATCTGGCAGCTGTGGCAGCTGTGATATGTGCAGCATTTTTTGTAATGATTTATCAGACGGGAATCCGTCTGGATGACAGAGGGAAAAGTTACATTCAGTCAGAGGGATTCAGGGAGCGTCTGAATTCCAGAGGTACGGATATTCTGGAAAGTCTGTCAGCAAAAGAGGATATAAATTATCTTACAAACGCAGGTTCATCGGCAGTGATCGATCTGGCAGAGTTTGAAGAAAAGGAAATCAACCGTGATTCGTTGAGGGAGCTTTCTTTTAAGAATACATCTGGCGTGGCATATTCTGTAAAAGATCTGCTGGAGTGGGCGCAGGACTGGATCGGAGTTAGAGAGGGATATGATGATGGAAGTCTTGACGATGCAGGGCAGTTTATCCAGTGTAAGGCCTCGGATGGCAGCAGTTATTATTTTTCCTTAAGTGATTTTAAGAAACTGGCGACAGATGGGATATTAAAGGTTAATTATGATCAGGATATCATGGAAGAGTATGATGATTCCTATGAGACAAAATTTGCAGAAAAAACAGAAAAACAGAAAATAGATGCTGCCATTGAGCTGGGTTACTGGAGCGATTCAGATGACCGAAGTCTGGGAAGTATTACAGATAAAGAACATAATACAGAATATCCGGAGTTTTATTTCTGTGAGATAGAGGAATTTACAGAGAAATTCAAGCCTCAGGGTGCGGAAAGTCTTCCGGATGCAGTCAATTCCAGTACGGAATGGAATGGAAAACTTGAGGATGCCTATAGTGAACTGGCCAAGGTTCTGGACTGTATCAGAGCTGTTCAGGATGATATAAATGTCAGTGACTGTGCCATATCACTTACGTCTGTATACCATACGTCCGGAGACTATGAGGAAGGGAGTACCAATCTCACATATCTTTTCGCAGATAAAGAGAAAAAGACAATCTATACAAACAGAAAAGCATACAGCAGCTATTCACAGCTGGAGCAGAACCTTGAGACAATATTTAAAGAAAAAGCATATGCAGTTGTTTACCCGGAATTAAGTGAGTGTGTTACAAATATTCCGGATGCAGACCTGCAGGTGTGGAATCATACCATTGCTCAGAGCTTTGACACAAAGGATTTTATATTTGCAGTTTCTGTTGATACGAAATTTTCTGTGGCAGATTCCATGGCTGATGAGGCAGAGAACTATGAGACATATTCAAAGCTTATGTTTCCGATGCTGGCAGGAGCAATCTTCGGAAGTGTGCTCTGGCTGGTGGGTATGGTGTGGCTGACTGTGACAGCAGGAAGGAAACCGGAGGATGAAGAAATCTATCTGAATGGATTTGACAGATGGTATACAGAAATCGCGGCAGGAGCAGTGATCGGTATATGGCTGGCAGGAACGATCATATCGGGAACTTTGATCGCCAACTCATCATTGGGTTACAGTCATGCAGTAGTGACAGTGATTGTTACCTGTCTCATATGTGGAACTTATACAATGGCATGGTTTTTGATCGGATATCTCAGCCTGGTAAGAAGAATGAAAGCAGGAACCTTATGGAAAAACAGTCTGATTAGAACAGTTCTGAAATGGATTGGAAAATGCAGTGGGAAGCTTGCCGATTTTGCCAGAGCTTTTTCCAGAAATACAGCAGAAAAAATAAAAGTTCTGCTTGTGGGAGGTGCATTTTTATTTTTGCAGTTCCTGATCATCGGCTGCGTATTCAGTGGTGCAGGAGTATTCCTGCTGGCATTGATGGCTGTAGATGTGGCTGTTATGATTTTCGCCATCAGAAAAGCAGACGGGCAGGATCGTATTATGGATGGTCTGAAGAAAATAAGCGATGGAGAACTGCAATATAAGATCAAAACAGATACACTTACCGGAAAACAGAAGGTGATGGCAGAATATATCAACAATATTGGCAGTGGTCTGGATGCTGCTGTGGAAAACAGCCTGAAAAAAGAAAGAATGCAGACAGAGCTGATCACAAATGTTTCCCATGACTTGAAAACACCTCTGACTTCCATTATCAATTATGTAGATCTGATGAAACGTGAGAACCCGACAGATCCGAAAATACAGGAATATCTACGCATCTTGGATGAGAAATCCCAGAGACTGAAGGTGCTCACAGAGGATGTGGTAGAGGCATCCAAGGCAAGCACCGGAAACATCAAGCTGGAGATGAATGATATTGATTTTGTGGAAATGGTGCAGCAGGTGATCGGAGAATTTGAAGAGAAATTCCAGGAGAAGAACCTGACTATGATGGTACATTTCACAGACGAACCGTCCATTATCTACGCAGACGGTCAGAGAATGTGGCGTGTTCTGGAAAACGTATTCGGCAATGTTGTGAAGTACGCAATGGAGGGCACCAGAGTTTACGCAGAGATCAGCAACAGAAATAAAAAAGTAACCTTTTCCCTGAAAAATATTTCAGCACAGCCTTTGAATATCTCTGCGGATGAACTGACAGAACGATTTATCAGAGGAGATGTGGCGAGAAATACAGAGGGAAGCGGACTGGGACTCTCTATCGCAAAGAGCCTGACAGAGCTGCAGGGAGGTGAGTTTAAGCTGTATCTGGATGGGGATCTGTTTAAGGTAATGATCACATTTGTAGCAAAGAATTACAGTAAATAATATAACGTAGAACAAAGATAAGGCATAGGCCAGTTTATAAAAACTGTTTTATGCCTTATACTTTTGGCTTGTTATAATAATAGAAAAGAAGTATATTAAAAAATCATAGTGACATAAGAAAAGAGGACATAAAAATGAATTACAGTTTTAACAGCAGAGTCAGATACAGTGAGACAGGTGAGAACGGCAAACTGACATTACCGGGTGTTTTGAATTATTTTCAGGATTGCTGTACATTTCATGCGGAGTCGGTCGGGCTTGGAGGAGACGTGCTGAAGGCAAGAGACAGAGCGTGGGTTCTTTCTTCCTGGCAGGTAATTGTGGATGAATATCCTGCTATGGGAACGGAAATCAGGATCACGACAGCACCTTATGATTTCAAAGGATTCATGGGTATGCGTAATTTCACCATAGAAACAATGGATGGGAAGAAGCTTGCCTGGGCGAACTCCAACTGGACACATCTGGCCATCAGTACAGGGATTCCGGTGAGATTGACACCTGCAGATACAGACAATTACATACTCGGCGAAAAGCTGGAAATGGATTATGCACCGAGGAAAATCAAACTTCCGGATGACATGACTTCACAGGAATCATTCACAGTGCAGAAGCATCATCTTGACACTAATCATCATGTAAACAACTGTCAGTATATCTGTATGGCAGAAGATTTCCTGCCGGAAGATTTCAAAGTATACCAGATGCGTGCAGAGTATAAGATGCAGGCAAAACTTGGAGATATAATCTGCCCGAAAGCAAAAGCAGAAACAGGAAAGGTGATTGTATCGCTTGATGATACAGACGGAAAAGCATACGCAATTATAGAATTTCAGCAAAAATAACGGTAAAAATCTTCTGAACAGGATGAATAGCAGGACAGAATTGACAAAGATATTTCGGAATTGATGTGTGGTTTTGTGAGAGATTTTTTGAATAAATTATTTACAAACAACAAGAAACAATATATAATACATTCATAAACAACAAGAAAC
>PPYF01028689.1_pt1 | contig 11158 bp, 15 predicted proteins | sample 1559871 | NCBI WGS metagenome assembly PPYF01 (sample SAMN08240021, study PRJNA423297) | Human gut metagenome, whole genome shotgun sequencing project.
CCCGTGCTTTGTAGTGTAGCTTCTTGCAAACTATTTTACAGCACAGTGTAGAGAGTTGGAACACTTTCATTACTATTTGTGCCGCCAACCGAAGGCGGCGGAATGGAGATTATTATGGAAGAAAGACGGGTAGACTTGCGGATTCCCAATCCGGAGCGCTCTAAAGAAGGAAAACGTACTACAGGGATTTTGCACAGATTTAATGCAGCGGACCCTTTATCAGTGGAATATTAGGAGCTGATGAAAGAGCTGTTTACAGGAGGCTTCTGGGAGAAAAGCAAGGTGGTGGCGCCTTTTTATGCGAATCTAGCTGCGGATATTCATATAGGTAAGAATGTAGTCATCATGCCGTATTGCAAATGTATGTCAGCTGGGAATATTTATATAGAAGATAATGTGCGTATTGCTTTGAATACATCAATTCTTACCAACAATCATGATTTTTATGAGCGTGATGTCCTCACAGTGAAGGATGTGCGCATCTGCAAAAACGCCTGGAACGGCGCCGGAGTTACCATCCTTCCAGGGGTCACCATCGGCGAAAACGCCATCGTAGGCGCCGCCAGCGTAGCAACCAAAGACGTCGCCCCCAACACCGTCGTCGCCGGAAACCCGGCGAAGGTTATTAGAGAGTTGGATGGGGAGAGGTTTAAGGAAGAGTGACACAAAACGTAACGGAACCAACATATAGCAGTTGAGTATATTGATATTGAATCGTGAAAAGCTTTCCGCCGCCGGAGAAATCTGGCGGCGGTTTTTGTATATTGTTGTGGAATTTATATATGGTATAAAGTGTAAAAATTTGTCGAAAATTGCAGAAATGAAAATTATAACGATAAATATGAGATTTTACCTCATAAATCATTGCGAAAAGCAAAAAACTGGATATAATAAAGGTACAGATAAAAAGTTTAGACGAATGGAGGTAAATAAAATGTTATGCCAATTTACAGTGAAAAATTTTAAGAGTATACGGGATGAGGTAACATTTGATATGCAGGCTGCCGCCATTTCTGAGCATGAAGATCGGATTATAAAAGATACAGATGGGGAATTATATTTACCGGTATCTGCTGTATATGGACCAAATGGTGGAGGAAAAACCAACGTTCTTGAAGCACTCCATAGCCTGGTTACAAAAGTATTAAGGCCATTATATGCCACAAGTAATAGCGAAGAGACTGCAATGAAAATGAAAAAGGTCGTGATAGAGCCATTTGCTTTTGACGAAGCGACAAGAAATGAACCGACAGAATTTGAGCTGTTCTTCAGAACGGCACTGACAGAGTATCGTTATGAATTGATTGTTAAAAAAGAAGTGATTGAGTACGAAAGGCTAGACCGCATAAAACTGGAAACTGGGAGGAAATCTGCACTTTTTGAACGCAATAAAAATGAAATTATTTTGAAAGGTGCTTTTACAAAATTAAAAACCAGTGATGAGTTATCTGATACATTACCATTGTTATCGTATCTTGGAATTACTTATAGGAAAAATGAGGTGGTACAGGATGTACTTGGATGGTTCGATGAAGAAATTGATTTTTTGAATTATGGAAACCCTATACAGGAATTACGAATGGCTGTTTCAAAGTCAGAGGAGGTAAAAAGCTTAATGCTTCAGATGATCCAGGAGATGGATTTGGACATTGTAGATTTTCGTGTAGAAGAAAAAGAAAAGGATCAGATTGAAGTGTTCACAAAACACGTAGTAGATGAGTTTGAAGCAGAGCTGAATTTATTTGACGAATCCAGTGGAACAAGAAAATTATTTGGCTTGCTTCCGTTTATTGCAAAAAGTCTGCTAAGAGGGACAACTCTTGTAATAGATGAGTTGGATGCAAAGATACACCCGGTATTACTTAAATACCTTATTATGATGTTTGGCAATATGAAAAAGAATAAAAAAGGTGCACAGCTTATTTTTACATCACATGATTTATCTACTATGAACAGCGAAGTGTTCAGGAGAGATGAAATCTGGTTTGTAGCCAAGGGAAAATGTCAGAACTCAAAGTTATATTCTCTTGTAGAGTTTAAAAATAAGAAAGGTGAATCTGTTCGTAAAGATGCCAAGTTTGATAAGCAGTATCTGGAAGGAAAATATGGTGCAGATCCGTATCTCAAAAGAATAATAGATTGGGGGAGGGTGAATGGCTAAAAGAGAAGGGAAAGAGAAGAATAACTGGAAGAAGAAACGTCGGCAGGAATATCTGGAAAAGAAAGAATTTCGCTACTATATTTTCTGCGAAGGACAAGCAACGGAACCCAACTATTTTCAAGGATTCAAACGATATATCGAAGATAATCCTATTTATCGTGATATGGTTTTGATCGAAATTGAAGGCTGTCAGGCTGAGACGATGCGTGTGATTGGAAAGGCTGAAGAGTATGTACGTGAGAATAAGATTACGAAAGGGCAGATATGGTGTGTTTATGATAAAGACAGTTTCCCGTCCTGCGATGTTAATGGAGTGGTCCAGCGGGCAAATATGTTGAACCAAAAGAATCCAGAACTTCAGTATCATGCAGCATGGAGTAATGAGTGTATTGAATTTTGGTTTATGCTGCATTTCGCATATTATACCTCAAATAATCATAGGTCTGAGTATAAGAAATTTCTGAATGAAAAATTTCGAGAACTAGGAATTGGAAAATATGAGAAGAATATGGATAACATATTTGAAACGCTGATGAATGGTGGTAGTCCGAAATTAGCAATTCGATATGCGAGGCGGATTATAAAAAATGGAGAGGGAAAAACACCGGCGGAAATAGCACCAGGAACAAAGGTGCACGAGTTAGTGGAGGAATTGGCAAAATATTTGCCAGAAGAAATGCAGAGAAAATTTAAAGAGAACTAGAGCGTGTTTGAAAAATAAAAGTTGCACAAAACATATATTCGTTTACCCTTTTTCATGTTAAAATAAAGAAAAAGGGGTGTTGATTATGTTGCGCCGATACGAATTAACCGATGATGAATGGAATCGTGTTGCTCCCTTACTGCCACCTGAAAATTCTGGAAAGCAAGGTCGTCCTTCAAAATGTAATCGGACAATTCTAAATGGAATTGTTTGGATTGCTCGCAGTGGGGCTCCCTGGCGGGACCTCCCAGAACGTTATGGGGCCTGGCAAACGGTTTATTCCCGTTTTCGTAAATGGATTGAAGATGGCATCCTTGATAATATTTTTCGTGTCTTGAGCTTAGAAGCTGAATTAACGGAACTATCAATTGATGCCTCTATCGTCCAGGCTCATCAGCATAGTGCTGGAGCAAAAAAAGGGGGCCATCAAACGAAATTGGACACAGCCGTGGTGGAGCCAGCACAAAAATCCATGCAGTTGTAGATGCATACGGTTATCCGGTTTATTTTATGATCAGCGAAGGGCAGCGTAACGATATTAATTACGCAATCCCTTTGTTAGATCATGTCGACACAAACGGAAGCAATGTATTAGCTGACCGTGGATACGATAGCAACAAGCTGATTGACTATATTTATACCCACGGTGGAGAGCCAACAATTCCTTCTAGAAAAGGAGCTAAGTTTGATCGTTATTGCGATTGGTGGCTTTACAAAGAGAGACATTTAGTAGAAAACTATTTTCTCAAATTGAAAGCGTTCCGTCGAATAGCTACGCGTTACGATAAACTGGCTTCAACCTTCTTAGGAATTATATGCATTGCCTCAATATTAATTTGGTTAAAATGAACAACTTAGAATGTTTTTCAAACACGCTCTAGAGCGTGTTTGAAAAATCATTTCCTGCCGCCGGAGAAATCTGGCGGCGGTTTTTGTATATTGTGGTGGGGATGGTGCATACACTGTAAAAACGGTGCCGATGGAGGCCTTACCCATGAAAGACTATATCGAGGAGCGGGCGGTGGAAGTTGGGAATTATATTATAGAAACAAAAGCGACGGTGCGACAGACAGCGAAGAAATTTGGAATATCGAAATCTACGGTACATACAGATGGAACAAAATAGGAAGGTTTTGCATTGACATAATCTAATACTAATGAAAGCAGAGGGGCTGGCAAGATCATTGTCAGCCCCTCTGCTTTATGGACTTTTCTGCGATTGGTTAATTACTTATTTGAAAATAATTTCAAAATCCTCTACTTGCTGGGTCTTCTGGTTTACAGCTCTGAAACTAACTACATAGCCTTTGCCACCTTTGACTTTGATAGAAGAGCCATTTTTCACCATTCCATAAGTTTGAGTTGCCCCTTTAGGAAGTACGGTGAAGCCTTGTCCCTCTAAACGCCAGCCCTTAGCCAGTTTAATATTGACGGCGCTCTTTTTCTTAGCGAACTTTGAATATTTCAAGGTATAGCTGGTTTTTGTTTTGAATTTTGATGATGAAATACTTGTTTTTCCGATCTTGATGGAAGATACTGGATTTTTGTATTTTCTGACAGTAACTTTTTCTGTGATGGAATAACCATTATAACTGTAGTGTATTGTTGTCTTACCAGCTTTTTTTAAGATCAGAAGTAAATAACCGCCATCATCGTCACCGACTGTTTGAATAGTTGCAACTTTTGGGTTGCTGGTTGTTACTTCTGTGACAGCGCCAGTGTAGCTAGCTAGGAAAACTTTGTTCTTGCTGTCACCAGTGGAATATTTGTCTTTTGCGGAATATAAGGTGCATTCACGCGAGAAAGTATGGGCTTGGACAGGAACCACGCCTAAGATCATAACTAGGGCGAGTGCTAGACTTAAAAAAAAGCTAAATTTTTTCTTCATACTAATGTCCTCCTTGGAATCGCAGAAAAACCATATGAGTAATATAAAAAATAATATATTTTATATTACTTTTTTAAATATATTATCACAATCCAATTAATAATACAATATAAATTGATTAGGAGGGTGACATGGCTGCGATTTTTAGACCTAAGAAAGATAACATTGAGTTTGAAAATAAATCTGTGCGTTTACCGAAAACACTTATTGATGACATTCAGAAACTGGCAGATGAGAATGAAATGTCGTTTAACCGTGTTGTAATTCAGTGTATTGAATTTGCGTTGGAACACCAGGAACGCGAAGAGGAAAATAAAAATAACGTGTAGAAGATGTAGAATTGTAGAAAAATTAAGCGTCTGTCAATGCCCTTTATCCGAAGGACACTCGCAATGCGAGTGGGGCTTGACTGGCGCGGTTTAGTGGATGAGAAAATATACTGAAAAAAAGGGGGAAGCCAAAGTTAGGCTTCCCCCTTGATTAATTATTCATTAAAACAGAAGAATTTTTCGAGAGAGAAAACCTTAAGTTCTTTATAGGCTGGTTCTGTCTCATAGATTTAACAATTCTCGAGATCGCATTCTTTCCTAAAATTTTGTTCAAAAAGATAGCGGGTGTAACTAACTAAAAAGTCTTGAAGTCTCGGTGTTAATAAGGTAAAAAGGTCAAATATGTTTCCCGAATAGATTTGCGAGGTTCGTGCAAGTGGAATGGTAATTGTTCGTGATGATCTATGCTCTATATCTGCAACTTCCACTTTTCGGAAAAGAAAGCGAGAATTTAAAAGCTTTTCGTCTATGTTGAGATACTCAGCCAATTCATGGTCATATATACTGCTGATTGGCGTTTTGTCAGATGGTGTTGTCCTGAAAAGGCGTCGGATGTTTTCTAAATCGACATCGATTAATTTGGAAAACTTTGTTGCAGAAGCACCTTCATTCTTTTTTAGATAAGAAATATTGTAACAACGATTAGCACGAAGAGTATCTATATCGTCTTCATTTGAATTTTGTTGGATTGGAAGTAAAAAAACCATAAATTCCAGATCATTTTTCTGTTGCTCAGAAAGCTGTGAATAATAGTTTTTAAATATTTTCAATTTATTTTTTTTTGTCTTATTGTTCATGTCCAGAACCTCCATTGAATTATTATACGTTTGATTATGAAGGAAATTTCTCTTTTTTTATGGGGACAATTTATGGGGTGGAATTATCCCCATATTTTTTGGAATATAAAGAGTATGATGCGATTATAACAAATCAGCAGAACAATGAAAAGGAGAAAAATATTATGGAGACAACTTTGACAGTAGATTATATGGATATGGCAGAGGGAATTTCAAAGAAGAACAATAAGCCGTGGACTCGTCTTACTGTTCACGCCACGAATGACATGATGTACCACGTTTTTTGGAACATTAAGCCAGATATTATTGACAAAATGAAAATGCTTAAACTGGAACGTGGTGATCTTATTGATATTAGAATTAACCTCAGTATGTCATCTGGGAGGCCATTTGTGAATGTAATTGACGTGGAGCGCTCGGAGTTGATTTAAAAATCAGAGCTAGATTGAGGGGCTGGGGCGTGTCGTGCGACTAACACGACTTAGAACTTTTGAAATCCTGTAGAATTTGTAGAATTTTTGAAATCTTCCCCAGCTTTTGGGCTTGTCGGGAAGATTTCTACAAAATTTTCGGAGGAATGTTAAAATGGCAGATTTAACTTTGAGACAATGCGAATTGGTATGCAAACTGGTTAATGAAGAAGGCAAGCCTTATATTACAGTGGAACAGGTTGTTGAAGTTGTGCAAAAAAGAAAATGCATTGAAAAATATGGCTTTATTATTCATGACAAGGATACTGTGTCAGTGGAAGAGGCAAAAAAGAATAGCGAGCTACAAACAGGTGTGCTAAAAGCCCCTCATATTCATTTGGTAATGAAATTTAATTCTCCGCAACACGTGAAAAATGTAGCAAAATGGTTTGGGGTTGAACCACAGTTTGTTTCAAGACTACAAAATGGATGGGAGCCAGCTGTCAAGTATCTTGTTCACTGCAATGCACCTCAAAAATATCAATATTCGCTTGATGAGGTTAATGCTAACTTTAATGTAGCTGAAATTGTCGAGGCTCCGTCTGGGGGACACAAAGGTATGGCAGATGCTGTCATTGATAAAATCATATGTGGAGAGATTAAAGAATTCCAACGCGCAACAATTGACCCTAAGATTCAAGTCAATTATGCAGTGAAGATTGATCGAGCATTTAATGTTTATAATGAACGCTGTGCTCTTGAACAGAAGGCGAGAGCAACTGAGGTAATATTTATTACAGGGCAAAGTCAGTCTGGAAAAACTACATTTGCAAAGCATATTGCAGAGGAGCGTGGTTTAGAATATTTTGTGTCATCTGGAAATAATGATGTTCTGGATGGTTACCGCCAGGAGCCATGTTTAATACTCGATGAATTTCGTCCAGAGTGCATGACTCTTTCTAATGCACTAAAGTTACTTGATAACAATACGGCATGTTATGTAAATCGACGCTATCATAATGTTTATGTTAATTGCGATCTGATAATTATTACTACAACATTAAGCATAGAAGAGTTTTTCGAAGGTCTTCGTAATCGGGATTCAGAGGATATTGTTCAGTTAAAACGGCGGTGTGGGACATTAATTACAATGGAGATGACACATATTTTTATCCAGCGGTGGAATAAGACGACGAAATCCTATAGTGCACCAGTTGCATATTTGAATCCTGTTCCAGAAATAGTTAAAAGCGAGGAAGAAGCGGAAGAGAAAAATGTGGAGGAATTTGTCAATGAGATGATTCCATTTCTCAAACGTGCAAATTCAAATAAGACAGAAGCGGAGTTTGAGAAAGTTCCAGAAAATGAGCAGCTGGAAATTCCATTTGAACAGGAGGAGCAGAAATGAAATATATAAGATATACGGCTTATTTTTTATTGGTTATTGTAGTGCTGTGTGTATATGGTTTGGTATATCCAATTTTGTTTATCTGTGAGAAAGTATTGTTTACGAAGCTGGTTGCAAGAGGTATTAACAATTGTTCAAAGCTTTTAGACAAGATATTTTTGCTGATTCCAAGTGCGGTAGTGAGGGAGGTGATACTACAAATGGAAGAAGAGTCGGATGACGAGCTTTTAGAACGAGAATTTGCAGAGGCTAAGCAGTGGTGTAAAGACTATCGTGTAAAGGGAACAGCATTTATCAAAGAAATGTTGAGAGCATGGCACAACTTACTTAGATCATTAAAGAAACATCGTGTTTTAGTAGCATTGAATCAGAATTCAACTATTCCATTTTATCGTGAAATATTTAAATTTCTTCGAGATTATGCGGATGACTACAGGATTGCGCCTGGTATACTTCCATTGGATATTAATGAAATTCTTCACATTAAAGTTCAAATCGTTGGAATGAAGGAGCAGTATCTTTCGTTAGCGGAATTAAATGAACATTTTACGCTTCGTCTTGTAAATGCACTGTCAGATAATAAAGAACTTTTTAATATTCCCATTAATTTCTGGGATGACGCTGTCTTTTTTCCTAACTTAAAAAGGACTTTGGAAGATGGGTACATAATTGCGTATATCGCTTTATCAGTTGCCGGAAAAGAAGAACTTATTCGATTACGAAACAGTGAGCGAGGCGCAACAGATACTCGTTTGGAGGAGTAAAAATGCAGTTTGGATATGATTTAACGATTTGGGAAAATGAAAAAGTAAAATTTCCTATTAGATTACCACAAGATAAATGGATAAATGGTATGTTTGTGGGGGCGAGCGGATCGGGAAAAAGTACAGAACTCCTTTACGTTATTGCGTCAATTGATGAGCCTTGTGACATTATGTTCTTCGATTTCAAAGGTGAATATCCAGAATTACAGCATTGTGAGAATTATCGGAGTGGAGATGAGGTGATTACTGGTTTGGAAGAATATTATGCTGAATTTCAGAGAATAAGACGCAAAGAGGTGGTGCAACAACGACAACGACTGTGCATTATAGAGGAGTATCCAGCTGTTGTGCAATATGCAGGAAAATCTGCGATACGAACAAATGTACAAGAGATGTTAATGCTCGGTAGAGGTGTGGGAAAGGGAAATGGTACATGGATTGTTGCACAGCGTCCAGATTCTGCATTGTTTCCAGGCGGTGCTAAACTAAATATGCATTTCATTGTAGCAATGGGGTTTATGAATCAAGTTGATTGGTCTGTTTGTTTTCCAGGAACGGAAAGCCCTATGCGAAATTTTCAGACCGGGCAAGGGATGATCTGGGCGGATGGAAAAGGTGAAGCACGTCCTTTGATAGTGCCATATATCCGTGATAAACAACTATTATTACGCAAGGTTGAAAATCACTTGAATGGGATTTGGTGATAGGATGGTGATATTTACTTGTGAAAAAACATAATATGGGGCAAGGACAAGAATGTGAAGGAGGACGCTCTTCTGTGAGAAAATTGAATTATCGTTTTCATAATTCAAACGATCCAGAAGAAATGGCAGAATACATATTGAAAATTTTCATAGAGGTAAATCAGCTGAAGGTTGAAAGAGCACTGCAAGAGGCTTTGGATGAGAAAAATGAGGGGGCTGAAAGCAATAGATGATATGCACAATACACCACGGAATGTTGTGGTGTATTTTTATTGCGAACCATTATTTTTTACAGTATAATAAAGATGTAACGGACAGACTATAGATGTAACCGAAAGGTTTTCGGAGAAAGGAGCGCGTATATGAATATAGCAGCATATTGCCGTGTGTCTACGGAAAAAGAAGATCAGCTTAATAGTTTAGAGGCACAGAAAAAGTTTTTTATGGAGTACACCCAAAGAACAGGGGACAGGCTGGTAAAATTATATGCAGATGAGGGAATCTCTGGGACTAAAATAAAAAATAGAAAAGAATTTTTGCGTATGATGAGAGACGCAGAACAGGGTTATTTTGACATGGTTGTTGTAAAAGATATTTCTCGTTTTGCGAGAAATACAGTTGATCTTTTGCAGAATATCCGAAAATTAAAAGCATTGGGAATAGAAACACAGTTTTTAACAGCAAATATGACAAGTATGGGAAATAGCGAATTTGTTCTAACTATATTTGGTGCACTTGCGCAAGAAGAGAGCGCTAATACTTCTAAACGAGTTAAATTTGGTAAAAAATTAAACGCAGAAAAAGGAAGGGTTCCCAACATTGTATATGGATATGATAAGGAGATTGGTGATTATTTTAATCTTGGTATAAATGCAGAAGAATCAAGAATAGTGAAGCAAATTTTTAAATGGTATACAGAGGAAGGGTATGGAGCAGGCAAAATTTCAAATATGCTGAATGAAAAGGGTTACAAAACAAAACGGAATTGTAAATGGAGCCAGCACGCAATTTGTCGAATTTTAACGAATGAAATTTATACAGGTAAAATTATTAATGGAAAACAGGAAGTAAGCGATTTTCTTACAGGGCAGAGAAGAGATAAAGATGAAACGGAATGGTTTGTTGTAGAACGACCAGAACTTAGGCTTATTGAGGATGAAACATTTGAAATCGCACAGGAGATTTTAAGGAACAGACATGACGCATTTCATGCTAACCATGAACGGCAAAGTAACAAACATCTATTTTCTACATTGATTAAGTGCAAGGAATGTGGTTGGTCTTTTCGGAGAATTGTGAATACTTACAAAAATACCTATATAAGGTGGAGTTGTTCAACGCGAAATGGAAAAGGAATAAATAATTGTCAAAATAAAGTAAAAATTGATGAAGAAGAATTGATTCTGGTTCTTCAAGAGTATTTTTCCAATATATTAAGAAATAAGAAAAAGGTTATAGATCATGTGGTGAGGGAGTTTCAACGTGTTTACAAGGCAAAGGATGAAAATGTAGACTATGAAAAGGAATTAAATGCGGAGCTCTTGAGATTACAAAAAACCAGACAGAAATATATGGATATGTACACAGACGATTTAATTTCCAGAGATGAGCTAAATGAAAAAATTGGTGGTATGCGTCAAGAAATGGAGCGCATAGAAAATGAATTAAAAATGGTAGCTTACCATTTAACTAAAGGGGAACAACTGGAAACTATATTGAATAAGACTTTTAAAGAAATAGAGGATATTACAGATGTAAGACTGATGACAAATCAGCAATTAAAGCAAATAATTGAAAAGATTGAAGTGGACAAGGATGGAAACGTAGATATATATTTGCGATTGTTGGGGGAAATTGGATTAGATGAATCTGTTCTGTTAAAAGAAGATATGACCTTCCTAAAAAATGACAACCATACATAAGGACGTGACGACCAGACTTGCAAGCTTAAATCCAGCACTTGCAAGGCAGGCCAGGGCTGTGTTGGAGGTGAA
>PPYF01673708.1_pt1 | contig 11157 bp, 10 predicted proteins | sample 1559871 | NCBI WGS metagenome assembly PPYF01 (sample SAMN08240021, study PRJNA423297) | Human gut metagenome, whole genome shotgun sequencing project.
GGCTGCGACACGGCGGTGCTGCCGGGTTTGAGCTCGTTGTCCTATCTGTGCGCCCGGCTCCGGACCTCCTATGAGGATGTCCGGGTGGTGAGTCTCCACGGGCGGCAGCGCAACATCCTGCCGGAGGTGCGGGCGACCAGCCGCCTTTTCGCGCTGGTAGGCGGCGAGCGCGGCATCAATGACCTGTGCCGCACGCTGACAGAGGGGGATCTGGGCCACGTCCTTGTGTATGTGGGACAGCGGCTGGGCTACCCGGATGAGCGCATCGTGCGCGGCACGGCGGCAGAGCTGACGGATGGCGTCTATGCCCCTCTGAGCGTGGCGCTTATCGAAAATCCCCATCCCGACGCGGTGGTCACACCGGGTCTGCCGGACGATGCCTTTCTCCGCAGTGCGGAGGGAATGCCCGTGGTACCCATGACCAAAAGTGAGGTGCGGGCGGTGTGTCTTTCCAAGCTGCGGCTGACGGAGCGGAGCGTCTGCTGGGACATCGGCGCCGGTACCGGCTCAGTATCGGTGGAAATGGCCTTGCAGGCAAAGCAAGGGCTTGTCTGCGCCGTAGAGCGGCGGGAGGATGCCGCAGCGCTGCTGGAGCAAAACCGTAATCGGTTTGCATTGGAAAACTTACAGGTGGTCTGCGGCGGCGCGCCGGAGGCCTGCGTCGGTCTGCCGGCCCCCACTCACGCATTCATCGGCGGCAGTGCCGGCAATATGCACGAGATCGTGGCGCTGCTGCTGGCAAAAAATCCCCATGTCCGCATCGTGGCCACGGCCGTTTCGCTGGAGTCCGTGGCTGAGCTGACGGACTGCCTGACGGCGTTCCCCTTCGCGGAGACGGAGGTGGTATCCCTACAGGCAGCGCGGGGCAGAAAAGCCGGCAGCTACCATCTGATGAGCGGACAGAATCCCATTTATATTTTTACGATGCAGGGCGGAGGAGAAACGGCATGATGTGGTCGCTTGCGGCACTTGTTATCGGCTTTTGCATAGACCTTCTGGTGGGGGACCCCCACGGCTTTCCCCATCCGGTGGTCCTGATTGGGAAGTGTATCAGCGTGTTGGAGCGGGCACTGCGGTGCATATGCCCCAAAACGCCGACCGGCGAGCGGGCGGCGGGCGCCATCCTGTGGGGCGCGGTGGTCATCGTATCCACCGCCGTTCCGGCTCTGCTGCTGTGGCTGAGCGGTCTGGTCAGCCCATGGCTGCGTCTGGCGCTGGAGAGCGTGATGTGCTGGCAGATCCTGGCCGTCAAGTCCCTGCGGGATGAGAGCATGAAGGTCTATGACGCGCTGGAGAGCGGCGATCTGGCCGCCTCCCGCCATGCTGTTTCCATGATCGTGGGGCGGGACACCGACCGGCTGGACGATGCCGCCGTGACCCGTGCCGCCGTGGAAACGGTGGCGGAGAACACCTCCGACGGCGTGGTGGCCCCGCTGCTGTTCCTGGCCATCGGCGGCGCGCCGCTGGGCTTTTTCTACAAGGCGGTGAACACCATGGACTCCATGCTGGGGTATGTGGAGCCGCCCTATAAGAACATCGGTCTGGTACCCGCCAAGGCGGACGATGTGGTGAATTACATCCCGGCGCGGCTGTCGGCGCTTCTGATGCTGACAGCGGGCGGCCTGATGGGACTGGATATTTCAGCGGGCTGGCGGATCTTCCGCCGCGACCGCCGAAAGCACGCCAGTCCCAACTCAGCCCAGACGGAATCTGTCTGCGCCGGGCTTCTGGGCCTGCGTCTGGCCGGGGATGCGTGGTACCACGGTGTGCTGCACAAAAAGGAGTATATCGGCGATGCATCGCGGGAGATCACCCACGAGGACATCCCCCGTGTGTGCCGCCTGATGACCGTCACAGCGATCCTCACCCTGCTTTTGAGCTGTGCGGCCAAGCTGCCCTTTGCACTGTAAAGGAGACATAGATGCTGTATCAAACAGAAAATCAACATGGCGGCGATGTATACGGCGGCGGTATCACGCTGGATTTTTCCGCCAACACCAACCCCCTGGGTACGCCTCCCGGCGTACTGGAGGCGGTGTGCCGGGATCTGCCCCAGCTGTACCGCTACCCCGACCCCTACTGCCGGCGGCTGGTGCAGGCTATCGCAGACCACGAGCAGGTGCCGGCATCCTATATTCTCTGCGGAAACGGCGCGGCAGACCTGATCTACGCATACTGCACCGCTCTGCGGCCCCGGACGGCGGTGGAGCTGGCCCCCACCTTTGTGGAATATGGGGCGGGACTGGCGCAGGTGGGTTGCCGCGTAGAGCGGTATTTCCTGCATCAGGCGCAGAATTTTGATTTGGACGATAGATTTCTGTCCTTCTTAGAGGAGAAAAAACCGGAGGTGGTATTCCTCTGCACCCCCAACAACCCCACCGGACGGCTGCTGCCGCTGCCGCTGCTGGAACAGATCCTGCAAGTCTGTGCGGCGTGGGGTGCGCGGGTGTTTCTGGATGAGTGCTTCCTCGATCTCACGGAGGACGGCATCAGCGCCAGGTCCCTTCTGGCAGCGCACCCGGCGCTGCTGATCCTGAAGGCCTTTACCAAGAGCTACGGCATGGCCGGTATACGGCTGGGGTACTGCCTGTGCACCGACAATGCGCTGCTGCACGACATGGCAGCCGCGTCCCCGCCGTGGAACGTATCCTCGCCGGCGCAGAGCGCCGGTGTGGCGGCGCTGGCGGAGCGGGATTTTCTGCAAAGGACGCTGTCCCTCGTCCGCACGGAGCGGCGATGGCTCACAGATAACCTGACGGCGCTGGGCTTCTGGGTATGCCCGTCCCACGCCAATTACCTGCTGTTCCGCGGGCCGCTGGGGCTGCGGGAGAGGTTGCTGCAGCAGGGTATCGCCATCCGCGGCTGTGGGAATTACAACGGGCTGGACGACGGGTGGTATCGCATCGCCGTGCGGCCTCATGGGGAAAACGAGGCGTTGATAACGGCCATTCGGCAATTCTGCAAGGAGAAATCACTATGGCAATGAATATTATGATACAGGGGACCATGTCCAATGCGGGAAAAAGCCTGCTGGCGGCGGGACTCTGCCGCGTTTTGAAGCAGGACGGCTACCGCGTGGCGCCGTTCAAGAGCCAGAACATGGCGCTGAACTCCTTCATTACCAAGGATGGCGGCGAGATGGGCCGGGCGCAGGTGGTGCAGGCAGAGGCCGCCGGGATCGAGCCGGATACCCGCATGAACCCCATCCTGCTCAAGCCCACCACCGACGTGGGCAGTCAGGTCATCGTCAACGGACAGGTGCGGGGTAATATGCAGGCCATGGAGTATTTCCGCCGCAAGCGGGACTATATCCCCGCCGTGCTGGAGGCCTACAACAGTCTGGCAGCAGAGTATGACGTGATCGTCATTGAGGGGGCAGGCAGCCCTGCGGAGATCAACCTCAAGCAGGACGATATCGTCAATATGGGCCTTGCCAAGCTGGTGGACGCGCCGGTGCTGCTGGTGGGCGACATCGACCGAGGCGGCGTGTTCGCCCAGCTCTACGGCACAGTGGCGCTGCTGGAGGAGGACGAGCGCCGCCGCATCAAGGGCGTGGTGGTCAACAAGTTTCGGGGCGACCGGGCCATTCTGGAACCGGGACTAAAGACGCTGGAGCAGCTGTGCGGCATCCCGGTGGCGGGGGTCATCCCCTACGCCCATGTAGATATCGACGATGAAGACAGCCTGACCGAGCGGTTTGACCGCTCCAAAGATCGAAAGCTCTTGGATATCGCGGTGATTCGTGTGCCGCGCATCTCCAATTTCACGGATTTCAGCCCCTTCGAACATTACGAAAACGTGTCGCTGCGCTATGTGGATCAGGTGGGCGACCTCCATCAGCCGGACATGATCCTGCTGCCGGGTACCAAGAGCACCATTGCCGACCTGCGCTGGCTGCGGCAGTCCGGTCTGGAGGCGGCCGTCCTGAAGGCAGCCGATGCCGGTACGCTGATCTTCGGCGTCTGCGGCGGCTATCAGATGCTGGGGCGCACCGTGTCCGATCCGGAGCAGGTGGAGTCCGCCGGTGTCACGGAGATCAACGGTTTGGGCCTGCTGGAGATGGACACCGAATTCCGGGGTGAAAAGGTGCAGACTCAGACGCAAGGCGTCTTTCGCGGTGTGGAGGGAATGCTCTCCGGTCTGAACGGCCTGGCCTACGAGGGATACGAGATCCACATGGGCCGCAGTCAGCAGCAGATGCCCGCCCTCACCGGCAGCAGAAACGTATACGGCAGCTATGTCCACGGCATTTTTGACGCGCCGGGCATCGCCGATACGATCCTGAAAGCACTGTGCGCCAGAAAGGACGTGTCCTTTGACGCGCTGGCGACCTTTGACGCCTACGGCTACAAGGAACGGCAATATGACCTGCTGGCGGATGTGGTACGCGGCGGACTGGATATGTCCTTTGTCTACCGAGTGCTGCGCCGGGAAGTATAACGAAACAAGTTCCGATGGAAAAGCGGTGAGAGGTTCGAGCAGGGTCTTACGCCTGATTGACGGCATGACGGATCTGCCAGTACATCTGCGGGGCTATCTTGCTGCATCCCGGCAAAGGCAGAGGCTGCCGCATTTACCTGTTACTGGCTGGGCGGTTATCAGGCACTGCCGGTATTCCCCCACATGGCACATAGCCTTTGAAAGACTGCTGACGAAAGAGCGATGTATGCTTCTGTAAGGCAACATCCGCAAGCGCAATAATGGTCGGCGGGTGGGCCGGTACACAGTCGCCCATGATACGGAGACCGGCAATCGCCGTGGGGAGTTGGCTTGATGTCTGAATGGAGAACTACGCAAAATCAAACTGCGGTCATCCACATTCAAACCCTCGCAAGGCTTCCTCAAGAACCACATCAAGCCGCAGATCGGCAGCATCCCGGTGTCCTCGATGCTCGGTCATTACTCCGCGGGCTTCACGCTGGACACCTACGCCCACGTCACCACCGACGCCCAGCTCAAAGCCGCCCAGACGATGGGCAATATCCTCTCCTGTGCCGTCTGATGCTTTCCGCTGCCCGCTCCCGTTGGGGTCAGCGTTTGGGTCAGAAAAAAGCAGCGGGAGAAAACAACAACTTATGCAAACAAAAAGACCCGAAACCTTACGGTTTCGGGTCTTTTTGGCACCCCGGAAAGTCTTGGCTTTGCAAGAGGTTAGGTTATATGCGGTAGTGATTTTATACCCGTCAGGTTCGTCCCACACTGTAACGGAATTGACGAGCAAATCAATGAGTCGCCTGCGGAAGTCTTCGTCTTCGATGTTCCCGTATTTGAACTGACTCAACCAGAATACGATTTGGTCACGGTCAATTCGGTAGACGAATTTTTCCTCAGCTTTAATCTCTTTGTTGAGGGTTTTCTTTTCATGTTCGAGCTGGACAAGGCGATTCATCAATGTCTCAGAAGCAATACCCTTCTCGATAGCGGTGGTGATATTTGTGATTGACTTTTCGACCTCCGATAACTGAGCGGTCAACTGCGGAATGTGCGTGTCGTTTATTAAATCCTGTTCACTCTGCCGGATTGCCATGTCTGCGATTTCATCAATGAGCTGATCGGTCAAAAGGTTGAGAGCGTCACGAGCTACTATTCCTTCGATATAATCTTTTTTCAAAGGCCGCTTATCACACCCAAGTTTTCTCTTTTTCGTGTAGCAGGAATAGTAGTGGTAGACCTTGCCATGTCTACCGGCTCCGCTTTCACCGTTCATAGAAGCCCCACAATGACCGCAGAATAGCTTTCCAGACAAGAGGTAATCTACCTTAGCCTTGCCCCTTGCGGGGGCTGTGGCGGTCTTAGAAAGCCGCCGCTGTACCGTTTCAAACAGCTCCTTATCAATGATGGCGGGAATACCTTTTTCGATGACAATATCCTTGTAGGTATAAGTGCCGATATAGCGAGTATTACGGAACATGGCCTTAAAGCTGCTGCGGTTGAACTCCGTGTTTTTGGCAGTCTTATATCCGGCAGAGTTAAACTTTCGACAAATGTCAGCTACGCTTTCGCCGTTGGCGTAAAGAGAGAACGCTTCTTGAACGATGTGGGCGGTGTCAGGGTCAACAACCAGCTTGTGATTTTCCACCTTGTATCCGAGAGGAATGTGACCGCCTACACTATGGCATTTCAAGGCAGATTCACGCATACCTCTCGTGACCTTTTGCGACAGCTCGGCAGAGAAAAACTCAGCCATACCCTCTAACACAGACTCTAAGATAATACTTTCAGGGCTGTCGGTGAGATGTTCTGTGGCGGAGAGGACTTTCACGCCGTTCTTCCGCAGACGCATTTTCATAATTGCGCTATCGTTGCGGTTACGAGCAAAACGGTCGAGCTTCCAGACGATGACATATTCCCAATTCCGTTTTGCGCTATCCGCAACCATTTCCATGAGGTGAACCCGCTTTTCTACATCTTTCCGAGCGGTCGTTGCTCGGTCAACATAGATGGCTACAATGCGGTAGTGATTTGCTTTACAGAAGGTGCGGCAGTCACGAAGCTGTCCTTCGATAGACTGGTCACTCTGACCTGTGGAGCTATACCGAAGATAGAGAGCAACATCTTGATCGCCGTTGTAAAGCGTATATGGGTCTTCCTGAAATTGAGAGATTTCTTCCTCTGTCAGACAGGAGAGGTCGATTGGAAATTTTTTCATGCAAATCTCCTTTTTAGCTCCATGACTCTACCGACAAAGCGCAATCGTCCAATTTCAACACCGCCAAAAACACGGGGAGGATAGTGTGGGTTAAAAGAACGAAGGGTCACAGTATCTTCATCAATACTGATTTTCTTAACAAATCCTTCTTCGTCATCAACAATGACAACCATAAGAGTATCTGTTTCGGGAGGTGTATCCTTTTTAACCAGCACTAAATCGTGATCGTCTAAGACTGGCGACATACTATCTCCGTCAACTTGTAACCAGAAACAATCATCACAGTCATATTCGGGGTCAACTTGTTCATATCCCAATGCTTCTTGCTGAGCGATGACACCTTTTCCTGCGGACGCATGACCGAAAATAGGTCGCTTGCAATTCTTTTCATAAGGTTCGGTGGTCAAACCAACAGAGGACAAGTGAAAGAGAGGGTCGTCAGTTTTGCCTTTCAAATAGTCAGCCGTTGTTCCAAGATTGATAGCAAGAGTTTTTAAGTCTTCATCTGAAATCATGCGGTCAGGCTTTTTATCTACATCGTTCAAATAATACTTGGGGCGGTTGATAAGTTTGCAAATATAGGTGACACTTTTCCCTTGTTGTTTGGCTAAATCTCTAATACGGCTTGTGTTCATAAAGTACCTCCTTCAAAAATATCCTACTTTTTTAGGATTTGCTATTGACAATCCTACAAAGGTAGGATATACTTTGGATTGTGAACAAGAGATTTTGACAACAAAAACCCGACCCCCGAAAGGTTTTCTTTTTTTTCGGCGGTTGCTGTGGTCAATGGTTTAATTGTCCGGCAAGTAAATTGTACCATTACGCCCACTGGTTGTCAATAAATATTGTTCTCAATTCAAAGAAAGGAGAGGTTTTGTGAAAGAGCGTGAGAAAATTCGCTATCGCCTGAGCGTCAATCACCTGTCGTTTGCATGGCTGATTGATATGCTCCGAAAGCGGGGTATTGAAACGAACGGCCCTGTCCTGAGTGCAATTCTCGCAGGAACTCGTAACGGCCCTTCTGTGGACAAGATCATCGCTGAGTCTATCGACATTCTGGACTGGTACGAACGGCAGATTGGCGGTGTGTCATGAGCAACAGTGCATTTGCCCCGGAAGTGCGAGGACAGGCCAAAGCGTTCAGCTCACTCCTTGCTCGATCTGTCCGAGAGTTTTTCAAGGACGAAACAAACCGCAAGCAGTTCGAAAGCTGGTACGAACAGAAGTACGGAACACCGTATCAATGGAAACCTATGGTTTGGAGGAACAGATAATGAAAAAGGTATTTGGAGTATTGGCATTTCTCTCGTTTTTCTACCTGTTGGGTGTCGTTGGTGCGGTAGAGCAGGACACGATGGCTCTCGGCGCAGGCATGGTTCGTATGGGTATCGGTCTTGGCTGCTTCTGGCTGTTCTGTGAGCTGTCCGGTGCGTTTTATCCTGCCCCGCCGAGAAAAAGAAAGAGCCGCTGACGGAACTGGTACTTCCATCAACGGCAAGCGTAAAAGCTCAATCTGATTATATCAGAACCTATCATTTTGTAAAGGAGAACTTTATGAATAGCACGATTGCGAAACTCGCTGACGAGTTTGAGAAGATGGAGAAAACCATCGCTTCTCAGAAGAAGATGATCGAAACCCTTATGCCTACGGGCTATGTTGATACCGATACCGTCAAACTTCACCTTAATTCTGTGTATGGTGTCATGTTCGGCGGTCGCCCCTCTCCGAAGCGCTACAAGCTGGAAGACTGTTCTTGGGACGAGATCAATATGTATTCCTCCTTCGGCCTTGCCGACAAGGTGTTCGAGGTCGGTGACACCAAGAAATTCCGTCTGGCTGATGGCTCTTACCTGACTGCCCGTATCATCGGGTTCAATCATGACTACGCTGAGGACGGCAGTCTGACCCACATCACCTTTGAAACCGTGGAAACCATTGACGGTGACATTCCCATGAATGAGAAGTCTACCAACGAGGGCGGCTGGGACGCTTCCTATCTCCGTGCCAAGCTCAACGGCAACTTCTTCGAGAAGCAGCTTCCCGCCGATCTGAAAGCGGTCATCAAGCCTGTTGTGAAGATCACTGCCAAGAGCGGTAAGAACGAAATGCTGGTTCCTTCCGTTGACAAGCTGTTCGTTCTTTCTGAGCAGGAGGTATTCGGTCGCAAGATTTATTCCTGTGGCGGTGAGGGTAAGTGGTATGAGTGGTATAAGCGAGAGAACACGCCCTATGGAAAGTGCAAGCAGAATGGTGAGAGGGATTGGAGATGGGAGCGTTCTCCTTCTTCCGGCAGCACCGACGGCTTCTGTTGTGTGCGCCACACCGGCGACGCCAACTATGACAACGCCAGCGCCTCCGGTGGCGTGTCCTTCGGCTTCTGCATTTGATCGGGTATCTCGTAAATCCCGCCCCGTCAGGGGCGGTGAAAGGAGTGAAAACATGAATGTCAATCGCAAGGTTGGCACTGGCTTTGAAAGAGACTTATGTCTGAGTCTGTCGGGTTGTGGCTTTTGGGCGCACAATCTCGCTCAGAACAGTCAAGGTCAGCCGTTCGATGTGATTGCGGCTCGAAACGGTGTCAGCTATCCCATTGACTGTAAGGATTGTTCCAAGAACATTTTCAAGATGGAGCGTATCGAAGAAAACCAGTTTTCCGCTATGACGCTCTGGAAGGAAACTGGGAATGGAGAGGGCTGGTTTGCAATCAGGTTGATAACTGGTGAAGTTCGGTTCATCTCCTTCTCTACGCTTTTGGAATTGTCCGTTTTGCGAACTGTGCTGTCTGCCAACGATATTAGGCGATACGGTATCACACTCGGAGAGTGGGTGTCCCAATGCAAGTAACTGTTGGCAACCAACTCCGAATTGAGAACCCGTCTGAGCAGTTGCTTACATGGTGCAAGAAGCAGCTTATCCTTCCAAATCCTGAGTACGCCAAGAAAGTCCGTATGCACTTTTGGGTTGGCAACACCCCTGAGAAGTTGTACCTGTTCCAATGGGACGGTGACACACTGGTTCTCCCCTACGGGTGCTTGAATGATGTACTGGCGATGGACGATTGTTACATGAAGGTCAATCTTCCTACACCTACCGAGGTGGACTTCGGTTGCACCATTCCGCTCTATGACTACCAAGTGGAAGCTAAGGAAGCACTGATAACTGCCTACTATGGTATTCTTCAAGCCCCTGCGGGGTGCGGTAAGACACAGATCGGAATTGCTGTTGCGGCAGATACAGGTCGAAGGACACTCTGGCTGACCCATACACGGGATTTGCTCGTACAGAGCAAAAGCCGAGCGGAGCAGTACATGAGTCCTTCTCTGACTGGCACGATCACCGAAGGTAGGGTTCAAATCGGTAAGGCAATCACCTTCGCAACGGTACAGACCATGTGCAACCTCGATCTGAGTCAGTACCGTGATGTTTGGGATTGTATCATCGTGGACGAGTGTCACCGTGTAGCCGGAACCCCAACCGCTATGACGCAGTTCTCAAAGGTGCTGAACGCTCTGGCAGCTCGGCACAAGTACGGTCTGTCCGCTACGGTTCATCGGGCAGACGGTATGATTGCCGCCACCTACGCTCTGTTGGGTGGGATTGCCTATCAGGTGCCGGAGGAAGCGGTGAAAGACAAGATCATGACCGTCAGCGTTCTACCCCGTGCCACACATCAAGGACTCAGCCGTGAGTTTTTGGACACGGACGGTACGATCATCTATGCCAAGTTGGTCAATTTCCTCGCTGACCGCCATGAGCGGAACAGCCTGATTGTCGATGATCTTATATTAAATCGAGATCACTACAATCTCATTCTCTCTGATCGGCTGACGCATTTGGAAACCCTGATGAACAGGCTTCCGCCCGACCTGAGAAAACAGGCGGTCATGATTGATGGGAAGATGACCACGAAGAAAGCCAAGGCTCTTCGAGAACAGGCCATTGAGGAAATGCGGCAGGGGCGCAAGCGGTATCTGTTTGCTACTTACTCTCTGGCAAAAGAGGGCTTGGATATTCCCCGGCTCGACCGTCTGTACCTGACTACACCGCAGAAAGACTACGCTGTGATAACTCAGAGCATTGGTCGTATCGCTCGTACCTTCAAGGGCAAGGGAGAACCCATCGCCTATGATTATGTGGACGATGGTATCCAGTACCTCGTGCGAAGCTACAAAAAGCGGTGTACCACCTACCGGAAAGCGGGGTGCAAGTTCATTGACGGAGAGAACTGATATAAAGGTTCTCGTTGCCTGCGAGGAAAGTCAAGCTGTCTGTATTGCGTTTCGGCGTTTGGGGTATGAAGCCTACTCCTGTGACATTCAGGAGTGTTCAGGTGGACACCCGGAATGGCATATTAAAGTGGACGCTCTACTGTTACTCAGACGGTATCTGGTTTTCAAAACCGAAGACGGAAAAGCTCATTATGTTGAGCGGTGGGATTTGATAATTGCTCACCCGCCTTGCACTTTCATGAGTAATGCGGGAGCGTGTCGAATGTATCCTCGTA
>PPYF01425159.1_pt1 | contig 11156 bp, 9 predicted proteins | sample 1559871 | NCBI WGS metagenome assembly PPYF01 (sample SAMN08240021, study PRJNA423297) | Human gut metagenome, whole genome shotgun sequencing project.
AGTAGTACTAAGGTAAGCAGTAAACAAGAGTATTCTCGCAATAGTGTAAAGAGCAGTTCACTTCCTGACTTGCGAAAATACCCTTCCGGAACACCAAGGAAAAAAGCGTTTCTCCGGACGGTCATGCCTTATATTACCAAGCAGAATCAGGCGATTACTGCGGATCGTAACTGGCTTATTTCCAAGCAGTACGATGCTCGCTGGTCACCGACTGAGAAGGCGCGCCTGAAGGATATCGCTTCCCGTTATAAGGTGAAGTGGTCAGGCAATACGCGTCATGTGCCCTGGAACGCGCTGCTTGAGCGTGTCGACATTATTCCGAACAGCATGGTGGCGACCATGGCGGCGGCGGAAAGTGGCTGGGGTACCTCCAGGCTGGCGCGCGAGAATAACAACCTGTTCGGCATGAAGTGCGGCGCCGGTCGCTGCCGCGGCGCGATGAAAGGTTACTCGCAGTTTGAGTCGGTAGAGCAGTCGGTGCAGGCTTACGTAACAAACCTGAACACCCACCCGGCCTATTCTTCTTTCCGCAAGTCGCGCCTGCAGCTGCGCAAGGCGGATCAGGAAGTAACTGCCAGCACCATGATCCATAAGCTGAAGGGGTATTCGACCAAAGGGTCGAGCTACAACAACTATCTCTTCGCGATGTATCAGGACAATCAGCGGCTCATCGCCGCCCATCTGTAATCCGGATGCCCGGCCTTGTCGCCGGGCATTTTTTTACCCTACAGCATCACCTCGCTGTGCCGATCGCGGTACTCCTTCGGCGTCACGTCGTACTCCTTCTTAAACACCGAATAGAAATATTGCAGCGACGGATAGCCGCACATCTGCGAAATCTCATTGATCGACAGACTAGTGGACACCAGCAGGCTGCGCGCCTTTTCCAGTTTTTCGCTGTGGATCACCGTGTGGATGGTCTCCCCGACCTCCTCTTTGAAGCGTTTTTCCAGATTAGAGCGAGAGATGCCCACGGCGTCGAGCACCTGTTCCACCTTGATGCCTTTGCAGGCATTGTTGCGAATGTAATGCATCGCCTGTATCACGGAGGGATCGTTTAACGACCGGTAGTCGGTGGAGCGTCGCTCAACGACGCGCATCGGCGGGATCAGCTGGCGCTGCAGCGGGAGGGCCTCGTTATTCAACAGCCGGTGGAGTAATTTTGCCGCCTGATAACCCATCTGGCGGGTGCCCTGGGCGACAGAGGAGAGGGCGACGCGAGAGAGATAGCGGGTTAGCTCCTCGTTATCGATGCCGATAACGCACAGTTTCTCTGGCACCGGGATATGCAGCAGCTCGCAGGCCTGCAGGACGTGGCGGGCACGGGCGTCGGTGACGGCGATGATGCCGGTTTGCGGCGGCAGGGTTTGCAGCCAGTCGGCGAGCCGGTTTTGCGCGTGCTGCCAGTTCTCCGGCGCTGTCTCCAGCCCCTGGTAGACCACGCCGCGATACTTCTCCTTCGCGACCAGCTGGCAGAAGGCATACTCGCGCTCTACCGCCCAGCGTTTACCGCTGGAGGCGGGGAGTCCGTAAAACGCGAAGCGGTGCACCCCTTTTTCCTTTAAATGGAGAAAAGCGCTTTCCACCAGCGCGGCGTTGTCGGTGGCGATATAGTGGACCGGCGGGTACTGCTCTGGCTGATGATAAGATCCGCCGACGCCGACGATGGGCACGTGGACATCGGCCAGCAGCTTTTCGATTTCGGGATCGTCATAGTCGGCGATGACGCCATCGCCCAACCACTCTTTGATGTTTTCGATGCGTGCCCGAAAGTCCTCTTCAATAAAGATATCCCACTCCAACTGGGAGGCCTGCAGATACTCGCCGACACCTTCAACTACCTGGCGGTCATAAGCTTTGTTGGCGTTAAATAACAGCGTAATACGGTGACGCTTTTCAAACATAGATAATGTTCCTGCTCTAACCCCGGTCATACCCCTTCATTCAAGATGTTGCCGATGGCCTGACTTACCACTCATCCCGGCCACGTACGCCGGTACGCGGCCGGGGGCGCCGTCTGCAACCCGAATGATGTTGGGTATACACTACCGGCTAATGCCCGAGATATTTCAAGCGCCTTATGGCGAAGTTTGGCGGTAGCGCAAAGAATTCAGACATTCTTCAGAGAGTCTCTCCTTATGCGCGCCGCTTGGTGGCAGAGTCCATCCACACCGCCAGCAGCAAAATGGCGCCTTTAACGATATATTGCCAGAAGGTGGCGACGTCCATCATGCTCATGCCGTTATCCAGGGCCGACATAATAAACGCCCCCATTACCGCCCCGGCGACGCTGCCGATGCCGCCCGCCAGGCTGGTGCCGCCGATGACGCAGGCGGCGATGGCGTCCAGTTCGGCGATATTGCCCGCCGAAGGCGACCCCGCGCCGAGCCGTGAGCTGAGGATTAGCCCGGCAATGGCGACCATCAGGCCGTTAATGGCAAACACCGCCAGCTTGGTACGCTCGACGTTAATCCCGGACAGACGGGCCGCCTCCAGGTTGCCGCCGATGGCGTAGATGCGGCGACCAAAGGCGGTGCGGGTGGCCATAAACAGGCCCGCCAGCAGCAGGGCGGCGAGGATCAGCACCGGGGTCGGTACGCCGCGATAGTCATTGAGCAGCCAGATTGCGCCCAGCACAATCACCGCGGTAATGGCCTGGCGGCCGACGGCGGCGGTGGAGGACGAGGTCGCCAGACCTAACGCCTGCCGGCGCATCCGCCCGCGCCACTGCCAGACGATAAACACCGCCATGCCGACAACGCCGATGCCGAAGCCGATGCCGTCTGGCAGGTAGCTTTGGCCGATCTGCGACATCGCCGGGCTGGTGGGCGAGACGGTGGTCCCGTTGGTGATGCCGATCAGAATGCCGCGAAACGCCAGCATCCCGGCGAGGGTGACGATAAACGAGGGCACCTTGCGATAGGCTACCCACCATCCGTTCCACGCGCCGAGCAGCAGGCCCATCACCAGCGTCACCAGAATGGTGAGCGGCAGCGGCCAGCCGAGCCAGACGTCAAAGATCGCCGCAGCGCCGCCCAGCAGCCCCATCATCGAGCCAACGGAGAGGTCGATTTCTGCCGAAATAATCACAAACACCATGCCGACGGCGAGGATGCCGGTGATGGCCGTCTGCCGCAGCAGGTTGGAGATATTGCGTGCGCTCAGGTAGGCGCCATCGGTAACCCAGGTGAAAAACAGCATAATGACGACGATGGCGGCGATCATCACGAAGACCTGGAGATTCAGCCCCTTCAGCGCCGGCAGGGCCGCGGGGGCGGTTGGGGTGAGTTTGATTTCAGACGACGTGTTCTTCGACATGGCGTTCGCTCCTCAGCGCGGCTTCCATCACCTGTTCCTGGGTCAGATGTTGATTAACCAAATTGGCTTTTAGTCTGCCTTCGTGCATGACCAGCACCCGATCGCTGAGACCGAGCACCTCGGGCAGTTCGGATGAAATGACAATGACCGCGATGCCCTGCTGCACCAGCTGGTTAATCAGTTTATAAATTTCATACTTCGCCCCGATATCGATGCCACGGGTGGGTTCGTCGAGGATCAGAATGCGCGGATTGAGCAGCAGACAGCGCGCCAGAATCGCCTTTTGCTGGTTGCCGCCGCTCAGACGGCCAATCGCCAGCTCCGGCGAGGAGGTTTTAATTTTCAAACGCTGAATGGACTGCTGAATGCAGTGCTGCTCGGCGGCGTCGTCCAGGCTGCTCATTGCGCCGGTGAACTGGTTGAGCGCCGCGAGGGTAATGTTTTTGCCCACCGCCATCACCGGCACGATGCCGTCTTTTTTGCGGTCTTCCGGCACCATGGCGATGCCGTGGGCAATGGCCTGCTGGCAGTTAGAGATGCTCACCGGCTGGCCATCAATAAAGATCTCCCCTTGCCAGCGCCCCGGCCAGACGCCGAACAGGCACTGTACCGCCTCGGTACGTCCGGCGCCGACCAGCCCGGCGATGCCGAGGATTTCTCCGCGACGCAGGGAAAATGAGACGTCATTGACCCGTTTAATATGGCGGTTTACCGGGTGCCAGGCGGTTAAATGTTCAACCCGCAGGATCTCCTCGCCGTGGGCGTGCGGCTCGCTGGGATAGAGCGCGGTGAGCTCGCGGCCGACCATCATGGTGATGATATCGTCTTCGCTCATGCCGCTGGCATCGCGGGTGCCGATGTGCTGGCCGTCGCGGATCACGCAGATCGTATCGGAGATCGCTTTGACCTCATTGAGCTTATGCGAGATATAGATGCAGGCGATATCGTGGTTTTGCAGATCGCGAACGATCGCCAACAGCGTCGCGGTTTCTTGTTCGGTTAAGGAGGCGGTCGGTTCGTCGAGGATCAGCAGGCGAACCTGTTTATTCAGCGCCTTGGCGATCTCCACCAACTGCTGCTGACCAAGGCCGAGGTCGCCGACGCGGGTATCGGGGGAAATGGGCAGATTGACCTGCGCCAACAGCTTCTGACAGCGCAGCGTCATGGTTTCATAATCCAGCAGACCATGGCGGGATATCTCGGCGCCGAGGAAAATATTCTCCAGCACGGTGAGATGTTTCACCAGCGCCAGCTCCTGATGAATAATGGCGATGCCTTTGCGTTCGGTATCGCGAATATGGTTTGCCTGCAGCGTTTCGCCGGCAAAAATAATCTCGCCCTCATAGCTTCCGTGCGGATAGATACCGCACAGCACCTTCATCAGCGTCGATTTCCCCGACCCATTTTCACCGCATAACGAGACCACCTCGCCTGCGTTCAGGCGCAGGCTGACGTTATCCACGGCTTTAACAGCGCCGAAGGTTTTGGTGATGTTCTTCATTTCGAGTAGCCAGGTCATAAAGACTCCGCAACAGTGATATCCGGCGGGATGAAAATGACGCCCCGCAGCGGGGCGTCAGCCATTACAGTTCACTCTTTTTATGGAAACCGTCTTTAATCACCGTGGCGTCGATATTCTCTTTATTTACCTCAATTGGCGTTAACAGGCGCGAAGGGACGTCTTTTAAGCCGTTATTCAGCGTGGTATCGGCCTTCGGCTGCTTATCGTTACCCAGCTCAACGGCGATTTCAGCGGCGTTGGTGGCCAGGGTGGTAATCGGTTTATAGACGGTCATCGTCTGGGTACCGGAAATAATGCGCTTCACGCCCGCCAGGTCGGCATCCTGACCGGAGATCGCCACTTTGCCGGCCAGCCCCTGGGCGGTTAAGGCCTGGATGGCGCCGCCGGCGGTGGCGTCATTGGAGGCGACCACGGCATCGATCTTGTTATTATTCGCCGTTAGCGCGTTTTCCATTATTTTCAGCGCGTTCTCCGGCAGCCAGCCGTCAACCCACTGATCGCCGACAATCTTAATTTTGCCATCATCGACATACGGCTTGAGAACCTTCATCTGTCCGGCGCGGAACAGTTTAGCGTTATTATCCACCGGCGAACCGCCCATCAGGAAATAATTACCCTGCGGCACTTTGTCGACCAGACTTTGCGCCTGCATTTCACCAACTTTTTCATTATCGAAAGATATATAGAAATCAATGTCGGCATTATTAATCATACGGTCATAGGCCAGGACTTTAATACCTTCCTGCTTGGCTTCTTTAATAACGTTACTGAGTACCTGGCCGTTATAAGGAATAATGACTAACACATCGACGCCGCGGTTGATCATGTTTTCAATTTGCGACATCTGCGTTTCTTCATTGCCATTAGCGGACTGGACAAAAACTTTGGCGCCTAAGGATTCCGCTTTATTGACGAAAATATCACGGTCTTTCTGCCAGCGCTCCAGACGCAGATCGTCGATGGCCATGCCAATCTTCACTTCTTTCGCCATCCCCGCCATGCTGGCGAGCAGGAGGGAGCTGGCGCAAAGCGTAAGGCAAAGGTTCTTTATCTTCATAATAACGATACCTTTTTTGTAAGGGTAGGTAAGACGAACGGAAAATAATGTTTGATACATGAGGTTGCGGATACGTTACAGATTCTTAACGCGGAAAGCAGGGCTGGCAATTACCGGTTCTTATTTTGCCGTTATGAAATTTCGTTTAATGTGCAAATTATGACGGCGATCGTATTTTATTCATGCACGCTCTTATTATTGCACTGGACTGTCTCTGACAGAGCGGCGCAACGGCGACTGGATATTATTTTTGCGAGCTGGCGCACGTTTGTGGATTCTCTCAATGGCGGTGTGAAATAACGTAATTGAGGAAAATGAAAGCGAAATTCTATATTGGCTTAAACCCGTCATACTTCAAGTTGTAGGTGGGTTGGTGACATTCGTTGCTCCGCCCCCGGTTACCGGGGACTCGCGCTCCTGCCGCCTTCCTGCAACTCGAATTATTTAGGGTATCTGATTGGTTATTCGCCGCATCTCTGAATATGGAGTTCTCTATGCAGACCTATTTCGATCAACTCGATCGCGTTCGTTACGAAGGCCCGAAATCCACTAACCCGCTGGCTTTCCGTCATTACAACCCGGATGAACTGGTGCTGGGCAAACGGATGGAAGATCATCTGCGTTTTGCGGCCTGTTACTGGCACACCTTCTGCTGGAATGGCGCCGATATGTTTGGCGTGGGCTCCTTTGATCGTCCCTGGCAGCAGCCTGGCGACGCCCTGGAGATGGCCAAACGCAAAGCCGATGTGGCGTTCGAATTCTTCCATAAACTCAACGTGCCTTACTACTGCTTCCACGACGTTGACGTCTCGCCGGAAGGCGCTTCGCTCAAGGAGTACAGCAATAACTTCGCCCGGATGGTCGAGGTGCTGGCTGAGAAACAGCAGCAGAGCGGCGTGAAGCTTCTGTGGGGGACCGCAAACTGCTTTACCAACCCGCGCTACGGCGCCGGCGCGGCCACCAACCCGGATCCGGAAGTATTTAGCTGGGCGGCCACCCAGGTGGTCACCGCCATGAATGCCACCCATCAACTGGGCGGTGAAAACTATGTGCTGTGGGGCGGTCGCGAGGGCTATGAAACCCTGCTGAATACCGACCTGCGCCAGGAGCGTGAGCAGATTGGCCGCTTTATGCAGCTGGTGGTGGAGCATAAGCATAAAATCGGCTTTAAAGGCACGCTGCTGATTGAGCCCAAACCGCAGGAGCCGACCAAGCATCAGTATGACTATGATGCCTCTACCGTTTACGGCTTCCTCAAACAGTTTGGTCTGGAAAAAGAGATTAAACTGAATATTGAAGCTAACCATGCCACGCTCGCCGGCCATTCGTTCCATCATGAAATTGCGACGGCCATTGCGCTGGGGCTGTTCGGCTCCGTTGACGCCAACCGCGGCGATCCGCAGCTGGGCTGGGATACCGACCAGTTCCCGAACAGCGTCGAAGAGAACGCGCTGGTGATGTATGAAATCCTCAAAGCGGGCGGCTTCACCACCGGCGGGCTCAACTTTGATGCGAAAGTGCGCCGGCAGAGCACCGACAAATACGATCTGTTCTATGGTCATATTGGCGCGATGGATACCATGGCGCTATCGCTGAAGGTCGCGGCGCGGATGATCGAGGACGGCGAACTGGATAAGCGCGTGGCCAGACGCTACGCCGGCTGGAACGGTGAGCTGGGGCAGCAGATCCTTAACGGGCAGATGACCCTGAGCGATATTGCCCAGTATGCCGCTCAGCATCAGCTGGCGCCGCAGCATCGCAGCGGCCAGCAGGAACAACTGGAAAACCTGGTCAACCATTATCTGTTTGACAAGTAATCATGCGGCGGCGCCCGGGGTGACCGGCGCCGCAACCAGGATGCTCTGTTCGCGCCACGCTCAGCCGTGGCGCGCGTTTAAGGAGAGGGAGTATGTATATCGGCATCGATCTGGGGACGTCGGGCGTCAAAGCCATCCTGCTCAATGAGCAGGGTGAGGTAGTGGCATCGCATACCGAAAAACTCACCGTCTCGCGTCCGCATCCGCTGTGGTCGGAGCAAGATCCCGAACAGTGGTGGCTGGCGACGGACACGGCGATGAAAGCCCTGGGCGCGCAGCATAGCCTGCGCGACGTGAAGGCGCTGGGCATTGCCGGGCAGATGCACGGCGCCACCCTACTGGATAAATCGTTACAGGTGCTGCGTCCGGCCATTTTATGGAATGACGGCCGCTGCGCCGAAGAGTGCCAGCTGCTGGAAGACAAAGTCAGCGCTTCCAGGCAGATCACCGGCAACCTGATGATGCCGGGCTTTACGGCGCCGAAGCTCTTATGGGTACAGCGGCACGAGGCGGCAGTGTTCAGCCAGGTCGATAAAGTGCTGCTGCCCAAGGATTATCTGCGCCTGCGCATGACCGGCGAGCTCGCCAGCGATATGTCTGACGCCGCCGGCACGATGTGGCTGGACGTCGCCCGGCGCGACTGGAGCGACGAGATGCTCGCCGCCTGCGATCTCAGTCGGGATGCGATGCCAGCGCTGTGCGAAGGCAGCGACGTCACCGGGCAACTGCGACCTGAGGTGGCGCAGGCGTGGAATATGCCGCCGGCGCTGGTGGTGGGCGGCGGGGGCGACAACGCCGCGGGCGCGGTCGGGGTCGGCATGGCCGATGCCGGTCAGGCGATGCTGTCGCTGGGCACCTCAGGCGTCTACTTCGCCGTCAGTGAAGGGTTCCTTAGCAAACCCGAAAGCGCGGTGCACAGCTTCTGCCATGCCCTGCCGGGCCGCTGGCATTTGATGTCGGTGATGCTCAGCGCGGCCTCCTGTCTGGACTGGGCGGCAAAATTAACCGGTCTCGCCAGCGTGCCGGCGCTGATCGCGGCGGCGCAGACGGCGGATGAAAGCGCCGGTCCGGTGTGGTTCCTGCCCTATCTGTCGGGCGAACGCACGCCGCACAACAACCCGCAGGCCAAGGGCGTCTTTTTTGGCCTGACGCATCAGCATGGGCCGGCAGAGCTGGCGCGGGCGGTGCTGGAAGGGGTGGGCTATGCGCTGGCGGATGGTATGGACGTGGTGCACGCCTGCGGCATCAAGCCGCAGAGCATCACGCTTATCGGCGGCGGGGCGCGCAGCGCTTACTGGCGGCAAATGCTGGCGGATATCAGCGGCCTGCAGCTCGATTACCGTACCGGGGGCGATGTTGGCCCGGCGCTGGGGGCGGCCAGGCTGGCGCAGCTGGCGGTTCACGACGAGGCAGACCGCCCCGGGCTGCTGAAGCCGCTGCCGCTTGAACAAGCCCATCGCCCAGACGATCGCCGTGTGGCCCACTATGCGCCGCAGCGGGAAACCTTCCGCCAGATTTATCAGCAACTGAAACCGCTGATGTCTTAGCCTCAGTCCGTCCGGCAGCGCCGGGCGGATTCCCTTCCTGAATGTCCCGGCTACATCCATCCATAAATGCGTATTTATTTATTCCGAAATCTCCGCTTTGTCGTACGTAATCTGAGGCATCGCCGAGGGAGTCGGTCATAATCAGCCCCTGTCGACCAGGGAGGTGAGATGATCACAAAACGCAATATTGCCAGGGGGATGATGGCGACAGGATCGCTGGTTTATCTGCTCGGTATCTGGCGGACCTGCCCGCTGTTCAGCGGCAAAGGGTATTTTCTCGGCGTGCTGGTGATGGGGATGTTTGCTGTTCTCGCCCATCAGCGCGCCAGTCAGTGGCAGGAACAGGACGACGGTTTTATTGCCTTATGCCGGCTGGTGCTGCTGCTATCGGTCGGCCTGCTGCTGGTCGGCGCCTGGTATGTACCGGCAGACTGGCATGAAAAAGCCGTCTATATCGCGGCATGGTTTGTCTGCTTATATGGCGCATCGGCAACCCCCGAACGGACCCGCATCGCCCGCGCGATGCAAAAAACGGAATAAGCGCCGCCCCGAGGCGCGTAAAAGGTAAAAAGTGATGGAAAACAAGCACGCGACGTATTCTCCTGCGTTTCATTTGATCTCCTGGATTGCCCTGATCGGCGGCATTGTCACCTATCTGGTGGGGCTGTGGAATGCCGATATGCAGTTGAATGAGAAAGGCTATTATTTTGCCGTCCTGGTACTGGGGCTGTTTGCCGCGGCATCTTATCAAAAGACGGTGCGCGATAAGTATGAAGCCATTCCGACCACCGCGCTGTACTACACCACCTGTCTGGTGGTCTTCGTTATCGCTGTAGGTCTGCTGGTTATCGGACTGTGGAATGCCACTCTGCTGCTCAGCGAGAAAGGGTTCTATGGGCTGGCGTATTTTTTGAGCCTGTTTGGCGCTGTTGCGGTACAGAAAAACGTGCGTGATGTCTGGGACCCGACGCGCTTACGGGAACCTCTCAGCGTGACGGAAGAGGGGCCTGAGACGTAAGTCGGGCCCCTCCGGGCGGCGGACCGTTAGCTGACCAGCCGGCGGCTATCAATCCGCTGCACCAGGCCTGACAGCAGCAGGCTGCCGAGCAGGGCGGCGCTAAATATCCACACAATATCCAGCAGCGGCCAGCGGGATAGCTCCAGATGGCTGGCGCGCAGCGCATGCACTATCAGGGCATGAAAGCCGTAGATCCCCAGCGAATGTCGCGCAATGCAGGCGATACCGGGCAGGGGACGCGCGTTAAGCCAGTTTTTGGCCAGCGTCAGCAGGGTGACCGCGCAAACAAACACCGCCGGTCCGCAGTAGAGATACCAGGTGTCGCCGAAGTCTCCGCGCCAGCGCAGCTCATGCAGCGTGCCGCGGGAAATGACCCACACGGCGGCGATGAACAGCGCGGCGCAGAGCGGTGTTAGCCATTTTTTATCGGTGTCCAGGGTGCCAATGGCTCTGCCCAGCACGCCGTAGAGCACGTAGTAGAAGGTGTCGCCGTTGATATAGAGGTTGACTGGCAGCCACTCAATCCCGGCGGCTTTAACGCTGACCATATTGGGGTTGGCCAGAATGCCGAGGATCGCCATCAGCGCCAGCAGCATTGTGCTACTGGTGGACTTAACCTGAAGCAGCGGCGAGAGCAGGTAGATGACGGTGATAGCAAAGAAAAACCACAGGTGGTAGAAGACGGGCTTCTGCAGCAAATTCTTTAACGACAGCTCGACGTTGATATGGGTAAACAGCGTGATATACAGCAGAGATAGCGCGCTATAGAACGCAATGCACAGGCCAATCCGCCAGAAATGGCGCGGCTGGGCGCTGCGTTCCCCAAAAAAGAGGTAGCCCGAGATCATAAAAAACAGCGGCACGCTGACGCGGGAGG
>PPYF01306177.1_pt1 | contig 11155 bp, 10 predicted proteins | sample 1559871 | NCBI WGS metagenome assembly PPYF01 (sample SAMN08240021, study PRJNA423297) | Human gut metagenome, whole genome shotgun sequencing project.
GTGTCGTCCTTGCCGATACCGACGTTGTTGCCCGGATGAATGTGCGTGCCTCTCTGACGAACGAGGATGTTGCCAGCCAGAACGAACTGACCGTCAGCGCGCTTCGCGCCGAGTCTCTTCGATTCAGAATCACGGCCGTTCTTGGTGGAGCCGCCGCCTTTCTTATGTGCGAAGAACTGGAAACTGATATTAAGCATCGTTTTGCACCTCCAAAACTTCGATATAATCAGGATAGTCATCCCGCAGAGAACACAATGTGAGCATCATGCCGGAGAGAACCGCCTGTACGGCCTCTTCGCTTTCACACGCTGCGGGAAGGGTTAAGGTGATCCGGGCCTCGTCTTCATTCACCCTGGTTTTCGCATGCTCGCCGAGCACATCGTTGATCGTGCACTCCGCAAGCTTGACGGCTGTGGAGACAGCTGCGCACACAACGTCGCCGCTTTCCTCTGCATAGCCGCTGTGGCCCGAACAGCAGAATCCGGTGATCCTGCCCTCGTGATCGAAAAATTCGACGCGCGTCATAAATTACAGCGCGATCTTTTCGATCTGCACCTTGGTGTACGGCTGTCTGTGGCCCTGGAGGGACTTGGAGTCCTTCTTCGGACGGTACTTGAAGACGCGGATCTTCTTGCCCTTGCCATTCTTCAGCACCTTAGCCTCAACCTTAGCACCTGCAACTGTGGGGGTACCGAACTTGGAGTCAGCACCGTCGACAACTGCCAGAACCTGATCGAAGGTGACGGTCTGCTCAGCCTCCGCCGCGAGCTTCTCGATGTAGATCACATCGCCCTCCTTGACGTTGTACTGCTTACCGCCGGTAACGATAATAGCCTGCATATTCGTTTGCACCTACCTTTTCTTTCGTAGACTCGCTCTTGAGGTGTGCCGGAGCAGCTTTTGACCTCTTTAATGCGGCTTATGGATTATACCAGAGATTTTTCTCCGTGTCAAATACTTTTTTGCGGAAAATCGCTTATTTTTCCGCCGCTTTGATCTTTTCCTCCGTATCCTCGCGGACGGCCTCGCGCAGCTTCGTCAGATAGGGAGAAAACGCGACGGCGTCATAGGCGTATGTCCGGTTCAGATCATACTCCAGCGGCTCCCACGAGCGGATATCGGACTCATTGTGCTGGATGACGGCTTCGAGCTTGTCCAGCGCCTTATAGAGCTTCGCTTCGTCTGTCTGCAGCGCGCCCATTTCGGTATACAGCGCGGCCAGCTCCGCATTATACGGAGCCGGGAGCAACGCGACCCAGCTAAACAGCGCGGTATCCTCCTTCTTTTCGTCGCTTGCGGACTTCAAAAACGTCGGGATATCGCCGGTGAAGCACTCGCCAAGATCGTGGATCAGGCACATTTTGATGACCTTGTCCATATCGAGCGCCGGGAATTCGTCCTTCATAAAGAATGCCATCAGTGCAAGCCGCCAGCTGTGCTCGGCGACGCTTTCGCGGCGGCCCCTGCTCGTCTCACAATGGCGCAGTTCGTCCTTGAGGCGCTCAGCAATATGTAAAACATCCAGTAATGCACGCACTTCCATACCTGTTTCTCCTTTTTTGATTTATGACAGCACCAGTTCGATCGCTTCGCGGATATTGCGCACGCGCAGCAGCTCCATACCGTCGGGCGCGGTAACATTGCCCGTCCCGTGGCGCGGGATGATGCAGGTTTTAAAGCCTGTGCGGGAGGCCTCGGACAGGCGCTGCTGCAAGCCCGTTACGGCGCGGATCTCGCCCGTCAGGCCGACCTCGCCGATGGCGGCGGTCGCCGGATCGATGGGCTTATCGCGGAAGCTGGACGCGGCGGCAAGCACAAGGGCCAGATCGGCGGCAGGCTCGTCCAGCTGCAAGCCGCCGATGACGTTCACATACGCATCCGACATCCCAAGATTCACACCGCCGCGCTTTTCCAGCACGGCCAGCATGAGATTCGCCCGGTTAAAGTCAAAGCCGTCCGCCGTGCGGCGGGGGACGTTGAAGTTCGTCCGCGCGACAAGCGCCTGAATTTCTGCCAGAACCGGGCGCGTACCCTCCATCACGCAGGCCACGCACGTGCCGGGGGCATTTAATGGCCGTCCGGCCAGCAGCATTTCGGACGGATTCGGGACTTCGAGCAGTCCCCTGCCCTCCATTTCGAACACGCCGATCTCGTTTGTCGAGCCGAAGCGGTTCTTGGCCGCGCGCAGGATGCGGTAGCTGCTGGCGTGCTCGCCCTCGAAAAACAGCTCGCAGTCGACCATGTGCTCGAGCACCTTCGGCCCCGCGATCGCGCCCTCCTTATTGACATGGCCGACAACGAAGACGGTCACGCCGCTGCTCTTGGCCAGCTGCATGAGGGCCATCGTGCAGTCCTTGACCTGTGAAATGCTGCCGGGGGCAGAGGTATTCTCCGGGCTGTAGAGCGTCTGGATGGAGTCGGCAATGAGAATATCCGGCTGCACCTCGTCGACAGCGCTTAAAATCTCGGAAAGATCCGTCTCCGAGAGGATATATAATTCGTCCGACGCGACCTGCAGCCGGTCGGCACGCATTTTGATCTGCTTTTCCGATTCCTCGCCGGAGACATAGAGGATGCGGAGCGTTTTTCCCAGATACGCGCAGATCTGCAAAAGCAGCGTCGATTTGCCGATGCCGGGCGCGCCGCCCACCAGAATCAGCGATCCGCGCACGCCGCCGCCGCCCAAAACGCGGTCAAGCTCCTGCATACCGGTGGAGAAGCGGATCTCCTGCTCCCCTGTCACCTCTTTGAGCTTTTTCGGGACGGCACGCGCGATGCCTGCCCGGCCTGCCGCCTTCGCGGCAGGCGCTTTTTTGTCCTCGAACTCCACGATGGAGTTCCATGCCCCGCAGGCGGGGCACTGGCCCTGCCAGCGCGGCGTTTCGTTGCCGCATTGCTTGCAGACAAAAACGGTTTTAGATTTCATTCGGATGCTCCTCTGAGAGCCACACGGACAGCGTTCCCGCGATCACGGCGGCCAGCTTTTTCTGATACTCCGGCTGCAAGAGCCGCTGTTCTTCCTCGTAATTGGATAAAAATCCGCATTCGACCAGCACGCCGGTGCAGCCGATATGCTCCATGAGATACACGCCGTCCGATTTTTTGCACTGACGGCGGTTGCCCGGCTCGAGGCCCAGGGCCAGATTGGCCTGCAGCTGCTCGGCCAGCGCCTGACTGCCGGGCGTTTTCGCGTAAAAGACCTGTGCGCCGTGGTACTTGCCCTCGGTGAAGAAGTTCTGGTGCACGCTCAGAAGCAGCGCATCCTCCGTCTGGTTCACCGTCTCGGTCCGGTTTTTGATGTCCGAAACTTTTTTCTCCGAGATCGTGCGGCAGCCGTCTGAATAGACCGCCGTATCCGTCTCGCGGATCATGCTGACCCGCACGCCGCACAGGCGCAGAAGGTCGCGCAGGCGCAGCGAAATATCCAGATTCAGCGCCGCCTCCGACGTGCCGGAAACGCCGGTCGCGCCGCCGTCCTCCCCGCCGTGCCCCGCGTCGAGCACGACGGTCGTTCCGCCGGGCTGCATGGCCGCCGTCTGCGCGCTCTGATGCGTCAGGACGGCGAAGACGCAGAAGTACAGAACGGTCGCAAACAGCATGACCGGCATCATGATCTCTACCCATTTTTTCATATGATCACCCCATACAAGCGTATGAGGGACAAGAAAAGTATAGCATGGATTTTTCGGTTTGAAAAGGTCGATTATGCGTCCTGAAAGACAGGCTGTACGGCTTCGTCCCAAAGCTGCGCCGCGGCTGCCTCTGCAAAACCACGCTCCTCCTGCGAAAATGGGCGGAACTGCGTGATAAGCAGGCGCTTTCCGCTGTGCTTCCAGCGGCCCGCTACGCTGCCGTGCAGCAGCACCGGCGGCATGACGATGCCGGACAGACTGAAAATGCCGCGCAGATACTCCGGCGGAAGAAATATACTCTGCTTTTTCTCATAACCCAGCACCAGCGGGTCGAAGCCTGCCAGCAGTAAGCAGTCCGGAATCGCCTGCTCCGGCATTCTGCCGGAATGCAGGCTGAAAAGCCGCTGTCCCTCGCATTCGGCTGCTTCCACAGGAAGCCGGGCCAGCCGCTTTTTGATCTCCGCCTGCGAGGAACCGAAATAATAGGCCGCATCCCGGATGGAGGCCGGGCCGTAATTCGTGAAATACCGGCGCGTCTGTTCCAGCAGTGCGTCCTGCTCCTCCATCGGTGTGAATGCCGGACAGAGGCGGAACGCCTTTTCCTCGCTGACCGTGCCGCAGAGAAAGCCGCGCTCGCAGAGCTCGCGTATGCCGCCGCCCCAGGGATGGAATATGCTGCCCTCCTCCGCCTGCGTCATTCCGGCAGCGCGGCAGCGGGCTTTCAGGGCCTCGCGCGTCATTGGCCCTTGCGCAAGTGCATCGATGATCAGGTCCGAAAAGTATGCCTGCCGCTTCGGTGTAAGCGCCCAGTTCGGGCGCTGGTTCCAGAATGACGGAACAGTCCAGTCCCGACTCCGGTACCGGCAGCCAGTGTGCAGGAACAACGGAAGGTCGGCTTCTGCAAAGATGTGCATTGTGCCGCGGAGCGTCCAGCCCTTCACAAGGCCGTCCGCCGCGTGCGCTGCGTCATACGCCGTGCTGCGCAGGCGCATGGCATGCAGCGCGTTGGAGAGAAACTGCGCCTGAAGGCCGTTCATGGCGCGGAGCACCTTCATACGCTCCCCCGCGCGCAGCAGATATTGATTGGACAGGCGCAGAAGCACCAATTCATTTCGCTCCATACATTCTCCTTTTGATATGCGCAGCCCCCGGCGCTTTTTTAGCAGACCGGGGGCCGGTATGTCATGATTTGATCGTCAGATAATGCGCCGCCCGCAAAGGAAGCGGGTCTTGTAATACGATTCGTCAAGCGAGTTGACGCGGACGCCCGTGGACGGCGTGGAGGCGTGGACGAAGTTGCCGCCGCCGATGTACATACCGACGTGGTTCGCGTAGCCGCTGTAGCCGAAGAAGACGAGGTCGCCGACCTGCAGGTCGCTGCGGGAAACGTAGGTGCCCTGCGTCATCTGGTCGTTGGCGACGCGCTTCATGGAGTAGCCGTACTGCGTCAGGACATAGTACATGAGGCCGGAGCAGTCAAAGCCGGTCGACGGGCTTGAGCCGCCCCAGACGTAGCTGTAGCCGACGAAGCCCATGGCGAAGTTCGCGATCTCGCTGGCTGTGCCGGAGCCTGAGACGGTCCCGCCGCTGCCGGAGCCGGAGCCGCTGCCCGGCGTGACGGTGCTGTCCTTCTTGTCGGCGAGCAGGTCTGCGCGGACATAGGCCGTAATGCCGTTATATTTGATGCGGTACCACTGGTGGCCGTCGGAGGTCGTAGTCGTGATGCCGGTGACGGTGACGGCGGCGTTGTAGCTCAGCTCGCCGACCTTCGTGCTGCCGGTCGTCCAGGAATCGCGGACGTTGATATACCCCGTCTGGCAGACGTACATGGTCTTGCTGATGCTCGTGACGGTGACGTTCAGATTGATCTGGTCAACAACGACCGTCGCGCTCTTGACGTTTTCATCGTAGAACCACTGGATGGTCTTATAGCAGCGCAGGAACATCGTCATGGCTTCCTGCCGGCTGGCGTTGTCCTTGGGGGTCAGATACGTGCCGTTTCCAAGCTTCGTGCCCTGCACGTAGGAATAGCTCACGCAGATCTGCGCGGCCTCCTTCGCCCATGCGGAGATCGATCCGGCGTCGGCAAAGCCGTTCAGCGCGCCGTCTTTCGCCTTGGGGGAGAACGCAGCCGCCGTGCAGAAATTCTCGATGAGCTTGAAGAATTCCTGCCGCGTCAGCAGCTGCTTCGGGCGGAACGAGCCGTCCTCGTAGCCGTTGACGATGCCGTACAGATGGGCCTTGACAATATTCTCATTCGACGTATCCGTAAAGCCGGTGAACGTTTCGTTCGACATATCGATATCGTTGCCGGTGGCCTTTTCGAATGCGTAGACGGCCAGCTCGCACATCTCGCCGCGCGTGATGTCCTTGGTCAGATCAAGGCCGTTAAAGGACGCGGGCATCAGGCCGAGCTTGTTGATCTCGTCATAGTTTGTTTGGAACCAGCTGCTATAGTTGTTGTTCGCGCCGAGCGCGGCCGCGCTCATGGACAGAAGCAGCACGGCGCACAGCAGCAGGCACAGCGGTTTTCTTGCCTTTCGCATGGTTTACAGACTCCTTTTTTCCGTTCCCGGACCGGAACGGCACATTTTCGAAACAATTCGACTGCATTATATCAGATTATGACAACCATTACAAGCACAATTTTGTAAATCTTTCGTAACCAGTTGAGTTTTGCGAAAAAATATGATATAAGTGTGATATGAAGTTACGAGTGATGACCGCAGTGCTTGCCTGCAAGCTCTGCCGGGCCCTGATCCGCCTGCTGGGCAGAGGCGGCACGGATTTTCCCGGGCGCGTGGCGCTCAAGCTCTGCCCGAATCTGCTGGGTGAACTTGCAAGGAACGTGACGACCGTGATCGTCACGGGCACCAACGGCAAGACCACGACCTCGCGCATGATCGAGCAGTCGTGGCAGGACGCTGGAATCTCTTACTTTGCAAATAAATCCGGCGCAAACCTCCTGTCCGGCGTCACGGCGGAATTCGCCGTCCACTCCACGCTCACGGGCCGCTGCAGATATTCGCACGCGCTCATTGAGTCGGACGAGGCGGCGCTGAAATTCATCAGCAAATATGTCGACGCGAAGGTGATCGTCTACACGAACGTCTTCCGCGACCAGCTCGACCGCTACGGCGAGGTCACGCATACGCTCAGCAAGCTGCGCGTCGGCGCGCAGAACAGTCCGAACGCCGTTCTGTGCCTGAACGCGGACGATTCGCTCATTACCAGCCTGCACGACGACGTGCCGAACCCCGTTATTTTCTACGGCGTCAGCACGCCGCTCTATGAGGAGCAGGTTTCGGACCTCTCCGACGCGCCGTACTGCATCAAGTGCAAGAGCGAATATCAATACGACTTTGTGACCTACGGCCATCTGGGCGGCTACCGCTGCCCGCGCTGCGGCTATGCCCGTCCGAAGCCGGATATCTGCGTCAGCAAGGTCATTCTGAGCGACGAGGAGCGCTCCGAGGTCGTCTTCCGTGACGGCGAAACGGAGATCCCCGCAACGGTCAATCTGCCGGGCGGATACAATATTTATAACGCCTGCGCGGCCATGGCGGCAGCAAAGGCCATGGGGCTGGAGCTTCCGAAGGCGGCGCAGTCGCTGTCCCGCTTTGCCTGCGGCTTTGGGCGCATGGAGAAATTCGAGATCAATGGCACGGACGTGCGCATGATTTTGATCAAGAATCCGGCGGGCTGCAACCAGGTGCTGAGCTTCCTGACGCAGCGGACCGAGCCGTTTGTCTTCGCCGCCTGTCTCAACGACCGGACGCAGGACGGCCGCGACGTCAGCTGGATCTGGGACGTGGCCTTTGAACGTCTAACGGATATGGGCGATACGCTCCGTGAGGTCTATCTGTCCGGCACGCGTGCGGAGGATATGGCCCTGCGCTTCCTCTACGCCGGATTCCCGAAGGAAAAGCTGCACGTGCGGAAGGACTACGGCGTGCTGATGGAGGAGGCGACGGCGCATAAGCTGCCGGTCTTCGTCATGCCGACGTACACGGCCATGCTGGCTCTGCGCGGCACGATCAGCAAAACGTATGGCTACAAGCAATTCTGGGAGTAAGCTATGGAACTGAACATCTATCATTTATATCCCGACGTTCTGAACCTCTACGGCGACCGCGGAAATGTCCTGTGTTTGCAGCGGCGGCTGGAATGGCGCGGGATGCAGGCAAACATTGTCCCGGTCCCCATCGGGGTGAAACTTGCCGCGAAGGACTGCGATCTGCTCTTCATCGGCGGCGGACAGGACTTTGAGCAGGAGATCCTGATGCACGATCTGAAGGGCGAAAAGACGGCAGAGCTGAAAGCCGCCATCGAGGACGGCGTGCCCGTGCTCGCCATCTGCGGCGGGTATCAGATGCTGGGCCAGTATTACAAGACCTGGGACGGCAAGCAGTGTGACTTTACCGGCGCGCTCGATCTTTACACCGTCGGCTCCGAGCAGCGTATGATCGGCAATTATATGTTCACGTGCGACGAGGCGGACTGTAAAATTGTCGGCTTTGAAAACCACTCCGGCAAGACGTATCTCGGCTCCGGCGTGAAGCCGCTCGGCAAAGTCCTCGAGGGATACGGCAACAACGGCGAGGACGGGACGGAGGGCGCACGCTACAAAAACGTCTTCGCGTCCTATTCCCACGGCTGTCTGCTGCCCAAAAACCCGAAGCTGGCCGATCTGATCCTCAAGCTTGCGCTCGAACGCAAATATGGCAAAGTGGAGCTTCCGCCCCTTACCGACGAATTTGAAACTGCCGCGCACAACTATATGGAAGCCCGTCTGAGCCGGAAATAAATGCTCCGGGCCGCTGCGAATCCGCAGCGGCCCGGTTTTTTATGTGTTCTCTCTGACCCAGTGGACTGCGAAGTCCGCGAAGCGGGTGGCGGCAGGGGCATCGGTCGCAGCGGCAAGAGCAATGGTGCGGCTGGCGGGCGGGTCGATGGGGCGGATCTCCACGCCGTCTGTGTTGCCGCGCAGCAGCAGGGACGGCATGATGCTCACGCCCAGTCCCTGCCGGACCATGGCGATAACGGCATAATCATCCTTCGTCTCAAAGCGGATGTTTGGCCGGGCCTTGACTGCATGAAACGCACGGCGCACGTCATGATTGGAGGATTCCAGGAGCGAAATAAACGGCTCCTTTGCCAGCTCCTCGACCCGGCAGACCGGACTTTGCCCCAATGGGTGCCCCTTCGGCAGGACGGCGGCCAGCGCATCCTCGTACAGCGGTGTGCAGCGGCAGCCAGGACGGGCGGGAAGCGTTGTAAACGCAAGATCGACGCTGCCGTCGCCGAGCCAGGTGTCGATATCATGATAGTCGCCGTTGAAAAGCTGGAAATCCACCTGCGGGTGCTCCTTCTGGAACTGCATCATCATGGCGGGCAGCCAGTGCGTGGCGACGCTGGTGAACGTGCCGATGCGGATCTTGCCGGTAACGAGCGTATGCAGGCGTTCCGCCGCCTGCCGCAGCAGCCTTTCCTGCCGCACGATCTCGTGAATATAGGGCATCATCTGCTCGCCCTCCGGCGTGAGGCGTGCGCCGGTGCGCGTGCGCTTCAAAAGCGGCAGCTGAAGCTCCGCCTCGATGGCGGAGAGCATATGGCTGACGCCGGACTGCGTAAGGCCCAGCTCCTGCGCGGCCTTTGTCAGAGACTGCAGCTCCACTGTTTTTTCAAAAGCCTCATATTTTTTCGTATCCATACTGAAAAACCTCTTGCTTTTTTCACTTTAACGTGTTATCATACGCGCATATTATGAAGTTCCTTGATATTATACATGAGTATTTGTAATGTGTCAAGAGAAAGAAACGGAGAAATGCGTTATGAGTGGAGCAAATCTGCAGCATCTGCTGGCCATGATTTTGTATATGGCCGCTGTCGTCGGCATCGGCATTTATTTTGCCGGACGCGCGAATAAGGACGCCGAGTCGTATTTTCTCGGCGGACGCAGCCTCGGCCCGTGGGTCACGGCGTTCAGCGCGGAGGCGTCCGATATGTCTGGCTATCTGCTGATGGGCCTGCCCGGCCTTGCGTATTGGACGGGCCTTGCGGACGCGGGCTGGACGTGCATCGGGCTTGCCATCGGCACGTACCTCAACTTCCTGATCGTTTCGAAGCGGCTGCGCCGGTATTCCATCGCCGTGAACGCATTCACGCTGCCGGACTTCTTCTCGAACCGTTTCCATGAGAAGAAAAAGATCATCATGACGATCTGCTCACTCATTATCATCATTTTCTTCAGCGTCTACGCGGCGCAGTGTCTGTCCACGTGCGGCAAGCTGTTTGCGAATCTGTTCGGCTTCTCCTACGGAGGCATGATGATCGTCGCTGCCGTGTTCGTGCTGGCCTACACGTTCCTCGGCGGGTATCTGGCCGAGAGCGCGTCCGATTTCATGCAGGGCGTTGTGATGGTCACGGTGCTGGTGCTGATCCTGATCCTGTCGGTCGTTTCCGCAGGTGGACTGAACACAGTCATCGAAAACGCGAAGAGCATTGACGGCTTCTTCTCCATGGTGCGCACGGCGACGCCCTCGACCACAGAGGTCAACGTTTTTGGTGCAGGCCGTCCTTACGGCGCGCTGTCCATTGCGTCCTGCCTTGCGTGGGGTCTTGGCTATTTCGGTATGCCGCAGGTGCTGCTGCGGTTCATGGGCATCCGCTCCGAGCATGAGCTGGGCCGCTCCCGCCGCGTGGCGATCATCTGGGTCGTGATCTCGATGGCCGCCGCCGTGTTCATCGGCGTCGTGGGCCGCAGCGTCGCGGGGCTTGATTATCTGTCCAACAACGATGCGGAAAATATCTTCATTGACGCGGCGACGTCCTATCTGCCGCCGATCCTCGCGGGCTTCGCCTGCGCGGGCGTGCTGGCCGCGGCGATCTCGTCCTCTGATTCGTATCTGCTGATCTCTGCCAGCGCCGTCAGCCAGAACCTGTATCGCGGCGTGTTCAAGAAGGACGCAACGGAAAAGCAGGTCATGTGGTGCTCGCGCATCACGCTGGTGCTCATCACCATCGTCGCCATGGCGATCGCCTGGAACTCCAACTCTACCATCTTCGGCATCACGTCGTTTGCGTGGGCGGGCTTCGGCGCGGCCTTCGGCCCGCTGATGCTCCTGTGCCTGTTCTGGAAGCGCACGACATATCAGGGCGCGATCGCCGGTATGGTCGCGGGCGGCGCGATGGTCTTCTTCTGGAAGCTCGTTCTGAAGCCCCTCGGCGGGATGTTCGGCATCTACGAGCTGCTGCCCGCGTTCGTCTTCAGCGTGATCGTGATCGTCGCCGTCTCCCTGCTCACGGCAGAGCCTGACGCACAGATCGAGGCGGAATTCGACAAGGTCAAAGCGGGCAAGGGACTGCAATAAGAAATTTCTCCCGGCGGCGCGCAGCCGCCGGGTTTTCTGTGCTTTTTCCGAAAAAGCTGTTGCCAAACGGCGGTTGTTGTGCTAAAATGCATCTGATATCTGGAAAAAGCGAGGATCGAGCTGTCCTGTCCGATAGGGCCGGGTACAGAG
>PPYF01671784.1_pt1 | contig 11152 bp, 8 predicted proteins | sample 1559871 | NCBI WGS metagenome assembly PPYF01 (sample SAMN08240021, study PRJNA423297) | Human gut metagenome, whole genome shotgun sequencing project.
CAGCGATTTGTCAGAGTGCTTCAAGATTCACATTTCAATCCACGCTTCCACGAGAGGAGCGACTGACAGCGATTTGTCAGAGTGCTTCAAGATTCACATTTCAATCCACGCTTCCACGAGAGGAGCGACACAGTTCCTGTCGCTGGTTAGCAGCAGGCTTCAGATTTCAATCCACGCTTCCACGAGAGGAGCGACAAATCGGAAAAGTTACAATGGCGAACGCAAAACTATTTCAATCCACGCTTCCACGAGAGGAGCGACATGATAGACAGATTCAAACATGCGCCAGCAGGAATATTTCAATCCACGCTTCCACGAGAGGAGCGACGAAATGTCGGGGAGTAAATGAAAGGGTACAACATATTTCAATCCACGCTTCCACGAGAGGAGCGACTTTCACTGTCGCGCTTAATTCCAACCCATTCCAATTTCAATCCACGCTTCCACGAGAGGAGCGACGTGTCAGGCGGCAACGGATCAGGAAGCGGATCAGATTTCAATCCACGCTTCCACGAGAGGAGCGACCGTACCGTTGACGATGGCGGGTGCAGCATATTTATTTCAATCCACGCTTCCACGAGAGGAGCGACTGACAAGGGAGCAGTCATCAAGGGTCAGATTACAATTTCAATCCACGCTTCCACGAGAGGAGCGACGGTTATCACATCCGCATCATTCACAATGGAGATTATTTCAATCCACGCTTCCACGAGAGGAGCGACTCTTTGCTCTTTAACATTCCGGAGGATGTCGTTATTTCAATCCACGCTTCCACGAGAGGAGCGACCTTGATGTTTGGTTTTCTGACACCGTATTTCATATTTCAATCCACGCTTCCACGAGAGGAGCGACCATCATCGAGTTGCGTCGTTCATCCGACAACCTTATTTCAATCCACGCTTCCACGAGAGGAGCGACCTATCCGCTGCCGTTTCCTCCATGCTATTGAAAATTTCAATCCACGCTTCCACGAGAGGAGCGACCATGCGCAGTTCTTTTCCAAGTTCCTTTATCTCTTGTATTTCAATCCACGCTTCCACGAGAGGAGCGACCCTATTAAAAAATATATTAATGTGTTCAAAAATATTTCAATCCACGCTTCCACGAGAGGAGCGACGATGCACCCACGCAATTACGAACTTGACAGCATATTTCAATCCACGCTTCCACGAGAGGAGCGACCTTAAAAGATAATCTATGAGGGGATAACCGAGCAATTTCAATCCACGCTTCCACGAGAGGAGCGACAATCAAGATTATTATCCCGACAATACATATAATCAATTTCAATCCACGCTTCCACGAGAGGAGCGACACAAGCCGTCAAAAGCTGCTTGCATTTATATCCGTATTTCAATCCACGCTTCCACGAGAGGAGCGACTTCAGTATAGTTCCAAAATCAAGGCGTATGTGTGATTTCAATCCACGCTTCCACGAGAGGAGCGACGGAATGATGTGCGGGAGGTATTAGAGAATCTCGATATTTCAATCCACGCTTCCACGAGAGGAGCGACACAGCCTATCGCTGCGTAAGCAGCAGGGGGAGATTTCAATCCACGCTTCCACGAGAGGAGCGACTATCTTCGCGGCCGTTTTTGCGGCTTTTCCGATTATTTCAATCCACGCTTCCACGAGAGGAGCGACCAGCGCGTCCGGTGTGAATGTGCCTTCGTTTTTGTTATTTCAATCCACGCTTCCACGAGAGGAGCGACGGCAATATTGCACAAAAAATTTGTTTATTTTTATACAATACCGACAATAAATATATAATAAGATAAATAACAAGTAAAACCAAAAACCTATTATTCATTTTATTGTACAAATTTACAAGTAATTTCAGGTGCGAGACAACCGGTACATTCATGTTTACTTATCTTTCGCACCACATTTTATAATATCAATGTCTGATCAGCAGGAATCCCACGGTCAACACCAACATGTTCTATCTTCGTCTGATAACGATTTCCTAAATAATAGAATCTGAGACTATCCACATCTTTATCAATAAGATCCGTTAATATGGCCTTTAGCATCACACATTGAGCATTATCTAGTATACATTCAAACACAGAATTCTGAACTCTTCGCCCATAATTTACACATTGTTTAGCTACTTTTCTCAACCTGGTTTTTCCTTCAGCAGTTTCAGTATTCACATCATATGTAATCAATACAAGCACGCCATCACCTCATTTCCATAAAAATACAGGGTACTCATCCAAATCTCCCCTTAAATATCTTGCCAACAGCATTGCCTGTACAAATGGAACCATTCCCCATTCCACCTTTTCATTAAGATATGGGTGTGTAATAATCTCCTTTTTCTTGTTTTGCCATTCTGATAGTAATTTTTTACGAATATCTGTATCCATCAATACAGCACCGTTTTCTTTTTTTGTAAAACTCTTGCCATTTACAATCTTTTTATTAATCAATGATAAAACAAATCTATCAGCCATGACTGCTCGCAATTCTTCTATAAGATCTAATGAAAGTGATACTCTACCGGGACGTTCCGTGTGCATGTAACCAACATAGGGATCTAACCCTACAACCTCTAGCGCTGATGTAATTTGAGTTGTAAGCAATGTATACGTAAACGACAACATTGCATTTACATTATCAAGAGGCGGACGCCGATTTCTCCCTTGAAAGAAAAAATCTTTCTTTTGTTGTAAAATCAACTCATCAAATACGCCAAAATATATACTTGCTGCTTCACCTTCATATCCTCTTAACTGATTCATAGACTGTGAATTTTGGATATAATCAAGAAATTCTTTCAGTTTTATAGATGCTTTTTTTACCTTATCCACATCTATCTGCATTGAATGATCTCTAATTGCTCTTTCTAGAACCCATCTTGAATTATACACTTTTCCAAGAATACAGTTTTTTGCGATTTCCAGGCACTTTATATCTTCACTACTGCTTTGGAATTGTTGTTTCCTTAGCACGACATTCCCCTTAACTTTGCCTGAAACTCTTGCAAGAAATTTTCCCTGTGGTGTCAGATAACAAAGAGAAATATTTCTATCCGCACAAGCTCCCATTAATGCCGGACTTGTTCCTCTATATCCAAATGAAATTATTGCTTCGAGATTGTGTAAAGGTAATCTGCCTATTTCATTTTTATCATCATATACAACAACATTTTCTCCATCCAACCCCAGATAACTATTTTCCGATGTAACATACAATGTATTCAATAATTTCTTCATAACGTTTCCCCCAGCATCTTATTGATATACGATTTCACCGAACCACTTTTATCAATCTTTGGCATACAAATATCTTTTAAAGAGCAAGATACACACCTTTTCGACGTTTTGACCTTAGGTGTATAATTTCGATCATAATAATCATGCATTTCTCCAAATATTTTTTTCACTTCATCCCGAAGTTCATCTGTAAACACTATCGGTTTGCGTCTTCTTGTCTCACCATAAAATATAGCACCCTCCGTTATTTTTGTTGAAAACATTTCTTCCAGACACATAGCCTGCGCCATTAGCTGAAGTTCATCTTCGTTTGACGCTTTGGGTTTCCCCTTTTTGTACTCAATTGGATATAATGAATAGGTTCCACGATGTCCATAGAGCTTCACTCCATCTTCACATTTGTGAAATTCAACAATATCACACTCCCCACTCACACCCATGCTTCTTGAGGATACAGGAAGAGCTCTGACAACCAGAATATCTTTTCTCTTTTCTGTCAGATATGGATCATGCGCTTTTTTATGCATAAGTTCGCCAATAACAGTATGTTCATTTTCAGCCCACTGCTGCTCAACATGAATAAGCGCCCATTGTCTTCTGCAAAATTTAAAATGCTGTATTCCAGAAATCATCAGATAATCATCTTGAGAATATTCCATTAAATCATCCTTTTCACTTCTACCGTATCCGGTATCTCATCATCATTAATAGTAACTGTATAATCCTGATATTTTCTTGGATATTGTATATCATCATTTTTCTGCACTTTAACTGCATCAAATAATTTATAAGCAGGACAGTCACCAAGCTCTTTACTATGCTTAAAAACAATAAGCTCACGAACTGCCATCTTTCCTCTTGCAGCAGAATGGTCATTTTCAAACATATTTATTATTGCATTCCATAACAATTCTAGATCTTCCTCAGAAAATCCAGTAACTTTTCTTGCAAGATTTGCTGAAATATAACCTTCTACACGATACAAGCCATATGGAACAATACTCTTTCTTCCCATCTCGTTACTCTTATTCTCAGCATCTTTTTCTGTTGTAATGGCAACTCTCGTAATAGTTACCTCCTGACTAATAACAGGATCAATACTTCTTGCAAATCCAAGCTGTACAGGACCTCTTACCTGCCCACAATTCAATGAAGCTTTAACAAAAGTCGTCATTACAGCACCAAATGCACGAATATCATAAAAATTTCTGCACATATAATCCCTTAATTTTATATCTGCATCCTTATCTGACTTTTTTAGTTTTTTTAATGCTTCTGTAACCTTTTTATCTTCATCATCATTTATACCAAGACTTTTGCATGCCTCCCTGTCACTTCTGTTAAGAGGAACATTCTCCTTGATATAAATTTTATATCCATCTTCGTCCTCCTTCACAGTCTCTATGTAATTTCGGATCTTACGTTTTAAGCATACATCAGTTACAATTCCTAAGCCACTTTCCGGATCAATTCTTGGCATATTGCCAGCGTCAGGATCCCCGTTAGGATTTCCATTTTCAACATCAAATAAAACAACAAACTCATATCTGTTTTTAATAACCTCTCCCATTTATTTGTCCTCCTTTTTTTCATACTTCTTTTGTGTCTGATGATAATATCCCAACATGAATTTTCCTTGTTCTTCTAAAGACAAACTCCGTGGAAATAATACTAATTTTTTCATAAGGTTTCCTATTATTTTTTCATAAAAAATCTTAGAACCGCTACCTTTTTCACGCTCAAGTTTTTTTATATGACTATTTTCTAATTTAAATAAAATTGGAAAAACAGATGCAGGCGTAGCGCATGCTGAATTAAAATACCTGTCTTTAATTGTAGCATTTATTCCCTGATTCGCCTCCTTTTGGATTGACTCCAAAACTGAAAATAATCTTCCCAATATGTATGCAGTGTCATTGCATGTTTCTTCTAATCCCATGTAGTTTTCTCCTTCCTTCCATGAATAATTTTTTATTAAATAAGCCTTGATAATTGAAGCTCTTCCCCATGTAACATTTCCCTGCTCAGATCGTATTCTGATAACAGTGTCTGTATAAAGACTTGCAGGATATCTGTTTCCCGATAAAATACTTTGAAGTACCATTGCAGACATATTAGGGATTGGAGTCTTATCCTTTGAATTAGGATTGACAGTCTCTCTTAACAATTCATATACGCTCAGATATTTCTTTTCCACCCACAACGGTTTCACAATATCCAACCGTTTATAATGTTCTTTTATATTTTTTAAAATATCACCAAATGTGTTTTGATAAAAGAAACGAACAGATAACCTCGCAGCATTCGGTGCAAGGCATAAAATATAAAATGACTGCTCAAAGTCCATCTGAACATTATCTACATCCACATATCTTGATTTTTTCAAGCTGTCAAATATTCTTTGAAGCTGTTCCTCATTATCTATATGAGGATTCATAACAAAACTAAATGTTTTCTGATATTCTTCCATGCCATTTTCAGCCCAATAAACCACCATGGAATCACCTAATTGAAATGTCTTATCCCTATTACTCAACAAATAATTCAATGCAGTTGTATATGCAAACTCTGCATATTTTCCTACAGGTGCATTATAGCTCTGTTCCTTGCCATAAGATTCAAATGCAGGTGCATTAAACGAAACCAAAGCAGCTCCACTTGTCTGTGCTCCTGGAACACCTTTTATTCCACGATGAATTCTTGCTATCTCCGTTTTTTCACCAGTTGCAAGACAAATACCATCATTGGTATTTTCTGTCTGATGTACAACATAGTTGTCCCAAATTTTTTTAATTGTATCATTATCCTGTGCGAAATCATTTCCCATACAGAAGATGACATTACCACCCTCATTTAATTCATCTGATTTTTCTCTTACACATGCATTATCATAAGCCGTCTCTGGATTCCATAAATTAAAAAAATTACAAATTGCATTTGCCATAGGCTCATCAACATTCTTTAACAACGCTAAATGTTTTTCCTTCGCTGCCTGAAAGCACTCCTGCACCCTTGCATTAGTTCCGCTTTGATCAATCCCTAGCATGTATTTTACATTATCACAGAGAAAATTAGCTGCCACGCCCGATGAACGTGTAACCATTTCAGGAACACTCTTCGCAACTGGAAGAAAAACCTTCTTTTTTCCACTAGTCTGTTCTGTTTTTAGTGGATAAATTTCTTTGATTTTCCCATTAGGATTTAAATCTATTGCATAAGAAACCTTGGCCTGACACCAGCCTCTCTTCGGCACCAGATTATTCTCTGCAAGATTCTCATATTCTTTCACTAATGCCTGTAAGATCATCTTATCACCTCACAGTCCCTTAAATCTATTACTCCACGCTTCATCACTGCTCTAAAAAATATTGGACTAATATTGCCTCTTTCACAATCACTATAATCCATATCATATAGCATAAATCCCAAATCTTTCTCCGGAATATTATCATAAAATGTATGTATATTTTTCTCTTCACAAAGGCAAAAATTTGCCGGAAACTCACGACAGCCAAAATATGGCATATGATGACATTCCCCACGCTTAAGTCTTCTCATCATAATATCCTTAAATTTCCCGGGATTATCTGTATTATTTGCTTTTTCCGTCATCTCAAAATGTGCCTCTATAACATAAGACACATCCTTCAAAATAAGAGATGCCCTCTGTACAATATCATCCTTTGTACTTATGTACAAAGGCTTATCCGCACCATTATATACCTGTAATATATTATTTGCGGAAGCTTTACTTTTTATCTCATTTCTTCTGACACTGGTAAATCTGATTGGATTTTTCACATAGATTTTATCAATCACCCAACTCAATCCCGGATGCCAATATATCGCCTCAAGTATTCCCCTTGCTGCCGATGGAGTCATAACATCATATGAGCATCTCTCAACCTTCATTTCCGGTCGTGAGAATAATGCATAATCTCCCCATACCTTAACTCTTACACCTACTCCCATTTACAGGACATCTCCTTCCTCATAACAAGCTGCAATGTAGTCTCGTGGCTGATAATAAAAATCGGTATTATAATTTGATATCTTGTCACTTATCCACGAATGATACACTTTCCATATACCATGAAGTATCTCATCATCACTAAAACAATCCTCTATCAATCTCTCATATACTTCGCCAATATCCCAGTAATCCGGAATCCTATATTTACAATCATGTATATTATCATAATTTCCATTATTCATACTGCATTCCGTAATAAACTCATCTGCAACTTTTTCAATTGGTTCGCAATGGAGAATATCTGCATATTTATATATACGTTTAATCCGTTCTTTTGTCAGTAAATCAACCACCTCATAACGTTTCCTTTTAATCTGCCTGCCAATATATTCAATCAGACTGCATGTATAGAATAGATTATTATTATTTTTAATCGCCATAAACAACCTCATTTCCAACATATCTCAAAGTACTAAGCGCACTTACCGTATGAAAACTTATTTGATGAGTCGGATGATTAAACTTCGCCAGTTCCCAAAAAGCTGCTCTGCTTATCTTTCCATCAATATAATTCTGTATATAATTATATATTGTATCATCAGCCATAGGTCCTTCAACAATATCATACGAGTGCGCTATTCCTCTTCTGCAATCAACAATAAAATCAAGCCATTCTTCTGTCATTTTTTCAAATACAAGATACTTAAGCTTTGAATTTTCAGTATATTCATATTTATTCAAATAGCCTCGCGTTCCATATCTCGTTGCCCATCTCACTGCCTGCTCTGGCATCTGTGTGCAATAAAACCCAAAATAAAAATCCTTGTTATAACGAGCTGTTCTAATTTCAGGAAATTCTACTATTTCTTTACTTCCATGATATAAAATCATCACCCTACTCCTTTATCTAATTTATTTCACGTACATTATCTTCTTATGTTTTAAATAATACTACTTCAAACATTACTAATCAACACTTTTCAATTTTTATTTAAAATTTTATTGAAATAATTCAATTCATATTGTACAATTACATTTGTCAGGCTAATCCTGTGGATTGAAATAATAATATTTTTAATAATGCAAATAAATGGCTGTGTTTATAATTCACACAGCCATTTAAATTACAGATATAAATCCATTCCAGATTCCACAGACAAATTTAATCCCTTGTCATCTGTATACATTTCTTCATCTACCAATTCATAAAAATTCTCTATATCCGATGTTATTTCCTTAATTATACCAGCACCATACAAAGTATCAAAAAGCTGATTATATATCTGAACACAGTACTGGGATGCCTTTCTCATTCTGGCTTTTCCATAACCCTGATTTTTTATTTCAAATAATAAATCCTTAGCTTCCTGCTCTATCGGAATAAATACAATTCTTGTATTTTCCTCAATCAAATGAAATTTTTCTGATACCGTCTCAAAATTATATTTCCAATCCTTGAATTCGCCTATAATATTCTTTTTATCCAAATCATTTTCTCTAAAATGATATAGCCTTTTGAAATATTCTGTAATGCATTCAAGATTAGAAATATCATGATAATCTTGCAATAACCCTTTAGTGATTGAGCTTTGCAGACTTTGTCCCGGCACTGTTTTCATTCCATTTATATCAAAAATATAAACTTTACTGTTTTCTTTTTTCTCAATTCCTTCTCGGTTGCATCTACCTGCTGCCTGTATTACCGAATCTACTCCTGCTACTTGACGATATACTGAATTAAAATCAAGATCTACTCCCGCCTCTACCAAACTTGTTGAAATAAGCACACATGATTTTGATTTATCACTCATTCTTTCTTTAATCTGTGCAAGTATCTTTTTACGATGCTTAGGATACATACTTGTTGATAAATGATACACACCATCACCACTTAACTGTTCGTAAAGCTGCTGTGCACATTTTTTTGTATTAACAATACACAGTGCTCTTTTTTCAGTCTTCAATCTTTCAATTAAAGTATCAAATTCGATTATCCCAAGATTTTCGTATATAACTCTTTTAAAAAATTTAAACTGCTCATTTATATTCGGGCATAATTCAATATACCGTCTGTGTTGATCAAATATACTGTCTAAGGCCGGTTGTGTTGCCGTACATAAAACAATACTTGTCCTATAGAAATCCATTAAATTTTCCATCATGGCAATGCATGGTTTCAAATATTCCAATGGCAACATTTGTGCCTCATCAAATATAACCACAGAATTCGCAATATTATGAATTTTCCTACACTTAGATGACCTGCTTGCGAATAATGATTCAAAAAATTGAACATTAGTCGTGACAATTACAGGTTTATCCCAGTTTTCGCTGGCAAGCTGCATCGGTTTTAATTCTTCAGAATCCCCATAATCGACATTACAATGATTCTCAAGAACATTATCCTGCCCAAGTATTTCACGAAACACCTGAGCATTCTGTTCTATAATGCTAGTATATGGAATAACATATATAATATGCTCCATTTGATGCCTGACTGCATGCTTTAACGCAAATGCCAATGAGGCAATTGTTTTTCCACCACCTGTTGGAACAGTCAGGTGAAACAATCCCCTATCATTCTCACCTGCTATCAGACAGGCTTTTAATATCTCAGTTCTTCTACCGTTTATCGAATTAAGATCATCATTTTCTAACCATGAACCAATATGTCTTTCCAGTCTTGCTAATAAAGATGCCATTTCTTCACCCGATGTTCGTTCCACATGGTTATTCTTCATAAAACTTTCTGTTTCAAGAAAGTCCGCATCAACAAGACATGAATATAACATCCTCATAAAAATCCCCATTGAAAAATGAGGATTTTGTGTTTTACAGCTCTCAAAAGGATCACTTTTTATTTGTGGAATTTCTACCTCCTGTCTATATGCCTGATAATCACATATTGATTTTCTATATCGTTCTTCAAGCTTATAGTAATCCATTAGTCCAGAATGATGTCCTGCAATAGCATATTGTAATATAGAATAATATCCACCTTTTTCATTACATAATCTCATTCCAGCAGTAGAATGGTCTACTCTGTCATTCGTATTAAACTGTATTTTATGTTGAAATTCTTTGGAATACTTACCTAGATCATGTAACATACCTATGCAATATCCCCACTCATATTTTCCAAATGATTCTGCAAATTTTCCGGCTAATTTGGCAGTTCCATCCAAATGATCAATAAGCCTTTGCTTTCTTTCTTCTTCTATATGCGCAATATATTCCATTTATATCACCAGATTCATCTTTACACTCCCACAATCTCATCAATCATCCTAAGCTCTTCCTCAGAGAAGCCTGTGCCCTCCATAACCTTTAAGTTTTCAAGAATCTGCTGTGGCTTTGAGGCGCCGACAAGCACGCTTGTCACGTCATCATCCTTTACCACCCACTTAAGAGCCATCTGTGCTAGTGTCTCACCACGTTTTGCGGCTATATCGTTTAGCTTCTTAATCTGCTCGATGTGTGGAGTGAGCTTTTCCTGATTTAAAAAGCGGCCGTCTGTCTTTATACGGCTATCCTCCGGAATACCGTTTATGTAACGGTCTGTGAGCATGCCCTGTGCGAGCGGGCTGAAGGAGATGATGCCCTTTTGACACTCTCTTGCTGCCTGCTTCAAGCCGTTTTGCTCTATTGTACGGTTGAAGATATTGTATGAATTCTGGTTGATGATAAACGGACATTTCAAATCAGTAAGAATCTCGCAGGCTCTCTTCATGGTCTCGCCGTCATAATTTGACAGTCCGACATAGAGTGCTTTTCCGCTTTTTACTATCTGGTCGAGTGCTCCCATTGTTTCCTCAAGCGGTGTCTCAGGGTCCATTCTGTGATGATAGAAAATATCCACATAGTCGAGTCCCATTCTCTTAAGGCTCTGATCAAGGCTTGCAATCAGATACTTGCGGCTGCCCCAGTTGCCGTATGGTCCCTTCCACATATCATAGC
>PPYF01371011.1_pt1 | contig 11148 bp, 16 predicted proteins | sample 1559871 | NCBI WGS metagenome assembly PPYF01 (sample SAMN08240021, study PRJNA423297) | Human gut metagenome, whole genome shotgun sequencing project.
GTTCGATGGGTATAGCTATACTTATTAGTTAATAGGCATAGACCCCGCCCCAAGGGGCGAGGCTTCAGTTTTTTGGTGAAAAAGTATCTCTATTTGGCTACTTAACTGATGAAACGGGAAGTATTCCCCAAGATGCGTTTAAACAAATGTATGATGCTATTCAAGATATGGAAATGTTAGAAAATGGTCATGCCGTTTTGCGTAATCGATATGATGAGATTGATAATGCGCCTATTATGAAAATTGGAACTATCAATGCTGATCAGATGATATTTATTGAAATGCATTATAACTCGTTTATTGCTGTAGCCACAGCCAGTAATAAAATGGATGATGTAGTAAATGAAGGCTCCATGCGTGATAAAGTAATTGATTTTGATACTAAGTTCTTAAAATCTATGGGTTATAACGTGAAGATTAAACCTAAAGATTTAAATTATCTATAAAAAAGAAGAGGCTTCGGCCTCTTTTTTGTTGCCTTAAACTCTGACTATGCGTATAATGACAATATACAAAATCATAGAGTGAAAGAAAATGAAAAAAATCACGAATGCTGAAATGTTAGATATCAAAAGCCAAGGTGTGCTTTGGCATGGTGTTAGCATCTTTAAAGTAATGGATATTTTAAATCGTGGTTTTTTTGAAGCTCACACAACACAACGTTTCTGGACTGATGGTATTCGTCGTAAAGACAACGATCCTATCTATAATGACTCTAAATGGATGTATGGTTGGTCTATGAGTCGTGATCTGTCTGTTTCTAAAAACTTCGGTTTTGTTATTTTTGCTTTTGACCGTAAAGAACTTCAAACCCAATTTAAAGTAAAACCATATTGCTGGGGATTTAGCATTAAAAGTGGATTTAATCATAAACGTGAAAAAGAAGAGTTTGTTATGAGTGGTGGCGTAATTGACTCTCAAAACTATTATGAAAACCGTTTTGCTGAACTTGAAGAGCAATATGACAATGTGATGGATGAACTGTACTCATCTTTTACTCCAGAAAGTGAAAAAGAAGAACTCAAAAAGAAAATGGGCTTGCTGGAAAAAGAAATGGATGAAAGTAATTTTATGGATATTTTCACAAAGCCTCATGGTAAACATTTGCCAGTGTCAAAAGCAAAGGGTTTTTATATTAACTCATCCGAAGATTATATGATGGAAATGGAAGATTTGAAACCGAAAATTCAAGCTTTAATCAATCATCCGATGTTCTTAGGTTTTATCTAAGTGTTTATAAAAGAAGGGGCTACTGCCTCTTTTTTATTGTATTTAAGCCTATAAAAAGCTATAATGACAACAATAAATTTGAAAGGTAAAAACATGAAAAGATACTCGTTTTTTGTTGATGGTGTATTGAAACGAAGTGGAACCAAAGAAGAAATTTATGAAATTAGCAATAAAGAAAACTGTCTTTGTAAGGCTGATTTTGAAGAAGTAGATAAAAATGGTCGTTTTTCTTATCACTGCGCTGGTCATTGTGTTTTAATGCCTGAAAACGCAGAATAACACATAAATATTCTGTTTATATAAAGCCCATATTAATAAAAAGGATTATCAAATGCATTGTTACGTTGATGTAAAAAATAAAGATGAAAATTTAGAAGTTGTGGGTATTGCGGATAAAAAAGAAATCATCAAGGTTATTATTGATGAGAATGGTGAGTGGATTGTTGTTCAAGATAAAAGCCTTTCAGGAAGTCTTGATGAGGCTTTAAAGATGGCAGAACTGTTTAACGATGTAATGATTGAGGCAAAAAAACTTCGTCAATCAAAAGAAATACAAGAAATTGATTTTTTATTGGAAGAATCTTCAGAAGAAGTTTTTGAAGAAAGGCTGGCGGATGTGGCTTATTATTTGCGAACTCTGGATACTATGCTATCTGATGAAGTTTTAACTTTTTTGGTTAAAGATAAAGAAGGACGTGTGTATGAAGTAAAATACTCAATGTATCGTGAGTATGATCATACCCGACATATTCAAATTGATTCATGGTCAGAAGTTGAATAATGTTGTCATTAATATAAGTTTAATGTACAATATCTTCATGTAAACAATCATGAGGTTAATATAATGGAATCAGTAGGTTTTAAAAAAGTAGTAGAATGGCTTGAAGAAGAAATTGAAAAAGCCAAAGCTAACGTTGTTTCTGCTAAAAGAGCAAGAAGCAAGTTTGGTATGTATGAAGATTGTGGCGAAAGCTATAATGAAGATGTAATAGCAGCAGAAGCTGCTCTAAAAGAGTTGGTAAGAGTTAAGAATAATACTGAGGAATTAGCTAAGAATCTAAAAAATGAAGAAAATGAGCACTAATAAAATCCTCGGATCTGGAAAGTATTCTGTCGTGCATGAAGTTGATTCTGATGTTTGTTTAAAGGTTACATCAGATTACGAATATGATGCATTCTATCAGATTGCTGTACTTCCTCAAGACGTAAGAGAAAAATACAGCATTGTTCCCATCTTAAAAGTCGATTTTGATGGTGAACAAGCAACATGTTTAATGAAAAGGTTGTTTCCGTTAAAAATAAGTAAAAAAGATAAAAAAGCATTGCTTGATTTTTCAGACTACCATGAGGCTTATTTTGAAGACTCGAAGTTAGAAGAAATATGTAAAAAAGCAGTAGAGTTATTGTCAGTGGTAGAAGGTTGTGAGCTTGATCTCCACTATGAAAATATCATGAGAGATAGTAATAATATTTATTATTTGACCGATCCACTTACTTTTAATGACTAAAATGTGAGACAAAAAATGAAATCAGAAGGCGTAAAAGGTGTTGTTAAATGGCTTGAAAATGAAATTAAAAAAGCAAAAGTAAATCATGAGCAAGCTATAAAAGACCGAAAAAATTTTGGTATGTATGAAGATTGCGGAGAATACTATCATCAGAATGAGGCTGTAGCAAAAGCAGTTTTGGATGAACTTGTAAGAGTAAAAATCAGTACTGAAAAGTATGCCAAAAAACTCAAGCACGAAGAAAATGGTCGATAAAAATCATTATTAAAAACAAAAATAAACTGTTGTCTTTAATGGTAGAGATATAGTATAATCGCGTAATTGATAAAGAATAGGAGATTTAAATAATGGCATTTTCAAAACGTTATACAGTATTAAACTTTTATATTCGCGGTAGCAGTCAAATTCCTCAGTCTAATCATGGTATAAGTAATCTGTGGAAAAAATTTTTTAGTAAAGAGCTTTGCGAACAGGCAGATGAACTTTTTAATAATTGGGCCTTCAAAGCTGAAACAGAAGTCGTTCTTCAGGGCGGAGATGATGAAGCTATGGAGCAGCTTTTCACTGAGTTAGATGCTATCAAGCATTTGCCTTCTGCAAAGTTTAATGAGCCGGGGCTGCGAGGAGCCTGTACTGTAGTTACTTTTGTTGCGGATGAGCGTATCATTTCTGGCATTAACTTTGCTCGAAATAATCGTCTCACTCCTTATAATGTGGAAGCAGAGCTTGCAGGTAAGGAAATCGATCACGTTAATCCTGATGAAAGTAAGTTCGTTCTTACCGATGAAGAAGTATTTGTTGTATCTAAAGTTGCTTTCATGCCGCTGGCATCTTAATATAGGATGATAAAATGAGTGAAGAAAAAGTTTTATTTAGCAAGCTTGCATTAGGCGCTAAGTTTAAATATGAAGGTGGTGACAAGGTTTGGGTAAAAATTGGTGTGCGTCCTGAAGATGGATGTATTGCTCAATGGGATGATGAGTTGCAAGATAAACGCTGGATTGGTCAGCCTATCTGTTGCCTGAATGATACGGGTGAGGATATGGCTGTTATCTTGGTGCGATAAAATAGCTTTTATACAAAGAGAAGATTTCGATCTTCTCTTTTTTATTAAATAAAATGAGGTGTAAATAATGAAATTTGAACAAACAGGAAGAGGCTTCCAACTTGTAGAGTTTACAGATAGATGTGGTGAGACTTGTACTATCCAAGAAAGTAGTGCTATTGATGAAGAAGGTCTTATTTGGTTAGGCTGTAAAGACCTTGATGTAAAAGTAATGAAAGAAGGTCTAACGGGCTGGCATAATCTGGATATTAAACAAATAAAAGGTGTTGAAGAATTTGTTGCCAACAATCGAATGCATCTCTCTCAATCTATGGTAAAAGAGATTTTACCTATTTTGACATATTTTGCCGAACATGGTGAACTACCTTCTGAAGAAGATCTTAAATTAGATTAAAAGTTTGACTTTTAAAAATGCTTATTTTAATATAGGGAAGATTTGCCGCCGTCCCTTCTCATTTTTATGGTTAAAGGCTTATAATAGAAAAAACAGAAAATAAAGATTGTGCATAAAAACGTTAAAAGGTATAATACATGTAATGTATGTAACATCACTTGAGAAATAACTTGAGAGGTTTTTATGCCAGTTTTATTTTCTGAAAATAATATCTTATTCTTTTTGATTATTTTCATTCTAGTTTCTGCAATCCAATCAATGACTCTATGGAAAGGGCTTTATTTTGAAAGAAAAAGGATTGTTTGGCTGGCGAAGATTTTTGTTCCTTCGTTGATTTTATCTATTGTGTTGGTTTTATCTGGATACTATATGGATGTTTCGGACTATAAAGATAATCAGAAAACATGTTTGTCTTTAGAAAATAAAGGATATGTAATGATTGGAAAAAAATGTGCAAGGCCAATAGGAAATAATGAATATATCGAATATGATACTGAAATTTTGAAAAAAGATTAAAACAAAAAGCTGCCTTCGGGTGGCTTTTTTTGTATACACTTTATTTTTAAAAGGCTATAATAAAATATATAAATAAATGCGAAGGAATTATTATGTCAAAGAATATTATTGGATTAAACGACAAATTCATTATTGAAATAGGTAAGATTAGAGAGTTAATGGAACAAAACGAAAATAAAGCTTGGATGGATAAAATAGATCAAAATCCACAAGCAAATAAAGTCATTTTTGATTTTAAAGAAACGCCAAGCGGTTTTATTAAAACACAATTTACTATTTTAGATAATAAAGGAAAATCTATTGAAAATAGTTCTATGAACTTTACAGAAAGGGATATGTTATATTTAATAAATAAAGTTGAAGGTGTCGAATATAAAAAAGGTGAAAGTAATATTGTCAGAGATATTAATTCTACAGTGAATGTAGGAGGATTCAATTTAAAAGATGGTGATGTATATCAATTATCTATTGATGATTTTTTATTGAGTCTTAAAAACTATGCTCATGAAGAAAATTATACGAGAGCAGAAGTAATGAAAGAATATGGTATAAAAAATATCTTTATATCCATGCATTATAATGATAATAGAAAAATGCCAAGGGATAAAAACTTTTCTATTAATAATATCAAAGATCAGCAATATTTTCTAAATCCTTATCATAGCCCAAGTATGGAAATATTTGCTACTGATGAACACGGAACATTTTTCTTTGAGGGAGATTCATATAAACAGTTAGAAAAACAAAACTCCCAAGATGATAGAAGGAACTTTATTTCAGAAGATGTTTGGGGTATGCGTTTAAATCATGCTATAGAAACAGGAGCTAAAAATTTAGAAGATAGTAAAAATTATAGCAATTGTTATATGGTTCTTGAGCCGAATAATATAGAGCTTTTATTTAATGATGAAAAAATAAAAAATAAGCTACGTTTTGTAGAAAATATTCATAACGATGAATATGCTTTCACATCTTTAGCAGATATGCATAATATTGCTTCTAAGGAACTTGGATTTAAAATAACAGCCAAGGCTGGAGATCAATATTATCTTATTGTTGATGATTTAAATGAAAGAGTAAAAGAGAAATACAACATTAACGATAATGTGAAAGATGTGTATGTTGATATTTTGGCAAATAAAAATGATGAGCGTTATTATGATATAAAAATGTCTTTTACTGATGGATTGGGAGCATTAATAAGCGAAAGATATCTTTTAAAGAATGAGCTAAATGAGCTGTTGGTATCTACAAGGAATGGTATAGGTGTTGCAAGAACAGAAGCTGAAAGAGTTCCTCATTATGAAATAAGCCCTAATGCTCATATTTTAACAACATTAGATGGTGAAAATATTACTATGGCAAAAGCTTATTCTGTGGATATTGAGACTATATTGAATCTTGGAAACAACGCCCTAAATATAGAGTTAAATAAATTAAAAGAGTTAGGTAATGATAATGTATTAGTCAGTTTTAAATTTGATTTTCCTTATATACCAAATGGTCATACTGATTGTTTGAGCCAGAAGTTTAATAAAATAGTAGGTTTTGATGCATCTAATTTCCCTGAAATGAATGTTTATGGTTTTGATAATGCGACAGGAAAAGCCTTTGAACCAGAATCATTGAAAGAAATAAATATAGAACAGATCATGGCTAATCCAGATGCTGTTAGAGAGCATTTATTGAGAGAAGCAGATAAAGAAAGAATACCATCGAGGATTGTTCCTGTGAATTATAAGACAGCCTCTATAGGGACATTAGAAACAAACAGTATATTTAAAATAATAAATAGTAATTCTTTAGCATTAGTTGAGTTTAATGATTATTTATTTAAAGATAGAAGTGAGTTTAGTGTGAATATTATAAATCAGGTTGGTGAAAAAACTTTAAAAAGCAAAGTATCTCCATCAAGACCTAAGTTATAAGAAAAAATTTAAGAAGAGATCTCCGGGTCTCTTTTTTATTTTTTCTAAGATATAGCATTCTATATACATAACAAATTTAATATTTTAAAATAGATAAATAATGATGAAAATTCAAGGAGAAATAATGTCGCAAATTATCGTTGGACCAAATGATGTTTACTTTGTTGAAGTGGCTGATATCAGAAATATGGCTGAAAAAAACGGAGTCAAAAAAGCTGTAGAAATGCTTGATAAGACAGGAGCAACCTTCGTTAAGTTTATATTTGAAGAAACCACAAATGGTTTTATAGAGCCTCGTCAAGAATTTTTAAATGAAAAGAAAGAAGTTATTGAAGGCATAAAGATGCCTTTTCATGTTAATGATATGCTTAGTTTTATCAGTAAGTTTGAAAGCGTAGAAAAAATACAAGGTGCTCCATTATCAGAAGAAAGAAATGTTAGATCAGTAGTGAAAATGGATTATGATACTTTCCATGACGGAGATGTTTTTCATTTGCCTTACAAAGATTTTATTAAAGGATTAAAAAACGTAGCAAGTGAGGACTATTTTGAAAAGTATGCGGAAATGAAAGATTATGGTATTGAAAATATATTCTTTAGCTTTCATTATCAAGATAATCGCTCAAGTTCTACTAATAATCTATATGGTTTTTATAAAGATGAGCAAGGTGCGATAATTAATCCATATTATGAAATGGTATTTGATATTTGGGCGACGGATTCCCAAGGTTCATATTTTTTCGATGGAGTAGACAAAGCAAGAAAAGGTCAAAGTTCAGAAGATGCTATTTCAGAAAGTATTAGAAGAATGAAGAAAGAAGCAGCAGAATATTCAGTAGACGAAAAAAGATATGAAAGAGTAAGCGGGAGTTATGCTCGTCTTGATCATAAAAATATGGAAAAGTTTTTTAATAACTATGAATTTGTTGAACATTTAAATTATGTAGATAGAGTTAGAAGTAAAGAAAAGTCCTTTATTTCTGTTTCTGATATGACGAAAGTTATAAGTAAAATTATTGGACCTAAACAAACAGTTCAAGATGGAGATAGTTATAATATTAAAACAAATGACTTAAGTTTAGAGCTAAAAGAGAAATACGATATTCCAGAAGAAGCAAAAGTTATTATTGTTGAAGCCAAAGCTAATGAAGCTGACTCAAGATATTTAGAATTAAAAGCATCATATCATGATTGGGGGCATCAAATAGGTGAAAGAAATCTTTTAAAAGGTGAGTTGCAAGAATTATTAGATCATTTAAAAGATGCGTCTGTTTTATTCCATAGATCAAAAGAAACAGTTGAAGTAAAAAAATCAAGCCAATCATTATCTGATGAAATAAAAGATGTAGATTTTGAAAAAACTTATTTAGTTAATATTGATAATTTAAAATCTTTAAATAATCAGAAATTGAATAAAGAACTTGAAAAACTTCAGGCATTAGGTGAAGTAGAAGTATTAGTTGGTTTAAAAATAGATTTGCCTTATAAATTAAATGGTAAAAAAGAAGCACCTAATACTGATTTTAAATTTAATCCTCATCAATTCCCTGAGTTGGATATTTATGCCTTTAATAATAAAACAGGAAAAGGTTATGATCCTGAAATATTAAAAAATATTAGTCTTAAATCTATTTTCAATGATGAAGAAAATGCTCGCGCTTTATTAGATATGTCAAGAGATGATATTTTCCCTCAAAATAATAAAGAGCTGAAAAGTGCTGCTTTATCAAGTTTGGAGACAGGAGCTATTTTTAATTTATTGAAAAATGGTAATCCATTAACTAATAGCGGATATGGTGGTGGTTATTTTACTGAAAAAACCGAACTGAATCTTTATATGGTAAGTATGATTGGCAGAGATAGAGTTATGGAGTTAGGTGAAAATAGTTCTAATAATATTGAAGCATCCAGACCTAAGATCAGATAATAAGTAAAGCCACCTGCGGGTGGTTTTTTATTTGAATTAGGAAAATATAGATGTCATTATTATTTTCTAAATATTAGGAGATAAAAATGAAAAAAATATTAACAATAGCTTTTATACTAGCTTTTTCAAACATAGCAAGCGCTGAAAAAATATGTTTAAATCTTAAAGATCGTTACGAATCACCTTTAAAATTCGATGTTATAGTTACAAAAAATATTAATAAAAAAGAAGTAAAAAATACAATTGAAGTAGAAACATATACAAAAGATCCATTAAGCATAACCATTTCAGATAAAGAGATGGAAAAAGATTTTTATTTGGATAAAATAGGTAAGCATATAACATTATCAACTTCAAAAAAAGAAAGTAATAATATGAAATGTTACATAGTAGAATCAAGCAAAAATAAAATAACTACTATTCCTTTAAATATTAAAGGAATAGCAGTTAGAATAAAAATAAAATGAAGGAATACTAATAATTTTACTTTATTTAGTTTTTTAAAACAAAAAAGTTGAGTTTTTGATTAAATATAATATAAATGAAACATATACATTATATTTAGTCGAAGGTGAAACAAATGAAGTCGAAGAAAGGAGGTTTCTCTTTCTTGGAGTTAATACTAGTGCTTGGCGTAGGTACTATGATTACTTTTATTAAATTTCAGGACATGAGAAATGAACAGGAAAATGTCGTAGCATCTGCTGTAGGTCAACAAATTAGACAAATAGGAGATGCTGTAAATGGGTAATTAGCAGTATAACAATTATCTATGCAAAGTTGATCATTCTATTATTTTATTATAATTTAATAATAAAGTAAAAAATAAGGATGATACGATGTTAAAAATAAAAGATAAAGCAAAAGAGTTAGGTGTTTCAGTTGCAACCCTGCGACGTTGGCATAAAAAAGGATTGTTATTACCTGATTTTATAACCTTCGGGGGACACCGACGATATCAAGCTGAAATCATAGCAGAAAACCGTCAAGTCATTGGATACAGCCGTGTGTCCTCATCCGATCAAAAAGAGGATTTAATCCGACAATCTACTCTTCTTCAACAAGCGGGTGTTGATAAAGTGATTGATGATGTCGGTTCAGGTCTTAACTTCAATAAAAAAGATATAGAAAAATGTAACCGCTCTGCGGTTGCATAAAAGGATTTAAATCCTTACTCACTCTTATTTTCCAGAATAAAGTCAAAGAAATAAAAATCGTTGAAAAAGATCGTTTATTACGATTTGGTTTTCCACTTTTTGAACAATTATGTTCTCATTTTGACGTAAAATTAACTGTTTTACGACAGCAGGAAGTGCTTTCCTTTGAAAACCAGCTTGTACAAGATTTAATCTCTATTATTACCGTATTTTCCGCTAAGCTATACGGAAAACGCTCCCATGCAAATAAAAAAGCAATTATTTGATTTTAGATATAATATAAGGTATATTTCTTTTATAAAACAAAGGATAAACTCATATTGACTAACTCTGATACACGAACCATGACGATTAATACAAAGATAAAATCATCTGCTTTCACCGCAGAGGAACTGTCTTTTCTTGACGTGTATCTGAATCATTATATTAAGCTACAGAAACAGGTTAATACGATTAAACTGATTAATAGCATGACTCCTGTTATGCGTAGCTATGCTGCTAATCGTACACGCTTATCCGAAGCAGTAAAAAAGAAAACAGTTTTTCTGAACCAGCTTGAACGTCTGCGCTGTCGTGAACAAAAGTTAGAGAAAGAAATAGCCAATAATGATTTTAAAATATGTTATGGTTCTGCAGACCTGTTAAGTAAACGAAATAGTATCCATTCAAACGATAAAGTAAAACTAAGTTCATGGAGAAAACAATGGAACGCTTTGCGTTATGGGCATATGTTATTCGTTGGTTCGACTGATGAAAACTTGGGTAACTCTAATGCTAACATAAGTCTTAATGAGAATAACATAAATCAAAACGTAAATACTCCGTATTTGCGTAAAAATAACGAGTTTATATTAAACATAACCGTTCCTGTTGCGTTAAAAAGTCAATTCAGTTTTTCTAAACTCTCTGTTCCTGTTACCGTTTCCTATTATGAAGAGGAATTACGTAATCACATCATGTTTCATCGTGAAGGTAAAGTTAAATATACAAAAGCCCAAAAGGAAACAGCTAAGGCAGAAGGGAGAACGTTAGTTTCTCCCACATCCTCATTATCAATCAGATTAATGAGAAACAGCAAAGGCGATTTTGATATCGGTATAGGATTACAGGCAAGTCATGATATAAAGCCAGAGATAAAGACCGTGGAACGCTATGGCCTGATAGGGATTGACATCAATCCATACCATCTGGACGTAGCGGAAACAGATGAAAAAGGAAACTATTTGCGTGGCTGGTCGGTACCGTTGGATTTAAAAGACAAGTCAGCGAAGCAACGTAAAACGGTATTAAGTCAGGCGACGAAAGGCATAGTTCACTATGCCTTGAGCTGTGGTAAAAGCATCGTAATAGAAGACTTGGATTTTACGAAAAAGAAAAAAGCATTAAAAGACAATTATAACAAAAACTATGCCCGTATGCTGA
>PPYF01189412.1_pt1 | contig 11147 bp, 11 predicted proteins | sample 1559871 | NCBI WGS metagenome assembly PPYF01 (sample SAMN08240021, study PRJNA423297) | Human gut metagenome, whole genome shotgun sequencing project.
GGGCAAAACGGCAGTATGCTGATGGTTAGCGTCAGCGGTACGGCGGTGAAAACGCGTCGATGAGAAGAGTCTTCTGGCTGGTCGCTGCCGCTCTGTTATTGGCAGGGTGTGCAGGCGAAAAAGGCATTGTCGAGAAAGAGGGATATCAGCTTGATACCCGACGCCAGGCGCAGGCGGCGTATCCGCGCATTAAAGTGCTGGTGATCCACTACACCGCAGATGATTTTGATAGCTCGCTGGCGACACTGACCGATAAGCAGGTCAGCTCGCATTATCTGGTCCCTGCGGTACCACCGCGATACAACGGTAAACCGCGCATCTGGCAACTGGTGCCGGAACAAGAACTGGCCTGGCATGCGGGGATTAGCGCCTGGCGCGGGGCAACGCGCCTTAACGACACCTCTATTGGCATTGAGCTGGAAAACCGTGGCTGGCAAAAATCGGCCGGAGTGAAATATTTTGCCCCGTTTGAACCGGCACAGATTCAGGCGCTTATTCCACTGGCGAAAGATATTATTGCCCGTTATCACATCAAGCCGGAAAACGTAGTGGCACATGCGGATATCGCACCGCAGCGCAAAGACGATCCGGGGCCATTATTTCCCTGGCAGCAACTGGCGCAGCAGGGGATTGGTGCCTGGCCGGATGCGCAGCGGGTTAACTTTTACCTTGCCGGGCGCGCGCCGCACACTCCTGTAGATACTACGTCATTGCTGGAGCTTTTGGCGCGCTACGGTTATGACGTTAAACCTGATATGATACCGCGCGAGCAGCGGCGCGTGATTATGGCATTCCAGATGCATTTCCGCCCGACGTTATATAACGGCGAAGCGGATGCAGAAACTCAGGCGATTGCCGAAGCATTGCTGGAGAAATACGGGCAGGATTAGCGCGGCAGTTTTCCGTGGTCGCGTAGCCAGGCGGCAGTTTTCTCGATACCTTCATCCAGGGTGATGACCGGCTGATAACCTAACTCTTCCTGCGCACGCGTAATATCCAGCGTAAAGTCAAAATTCAACTTGGAGACGCCGTAGTGGGTCAGCGGCGGCTCTTTTGCTGACTTGCGGCCTAAACGCTCCATGCTGCGGGCGATCATATCCAGCATCGGGTAGGGGACGGAACGAATACGACAGTCAATATTCAACTCGTCGATCAGCTTCTGCACGATGCTGCGCAGTGTGCGATGCTCGCCGTTGGTGATGTTGTACACACGCCCGGAAGGTAGCTTATCGCAGGCTTCCTGGCTTGCCAGCCACATTGCGTGCACGGCATTTTCATAGTAGGTCATATCGACCAGCGCACTGCCGCCATGCGGTAACAGAATACTGCCGTAGTGGTGCATCATATGCGCCAGACGGGGAATAAAGACTTTATCGTGCGGTCCGAACAGACTTTGTGGGCGCAGAATAGTAAAGCGCGTTTGTGGATTCGCCTGCGAAAGCATATTGATCACTTCTTCGCTGGCTGCTTTGCTGCGGGCAAACTCGTTGGCGAAGCGGTGAGGGCGAAAATCTTCTTTAATATCGCGATGGTGGTGATAATCGAAGTACAGGGAGGGGGAAGAGATATGAATAAAGTTACGCACACCCCAGGCGACAGCCCATTCACCCAGGCGGCGAGTGGCGCGAACGTTAGCCAGATCGAAAGCCTGTTGTGTCCCCCAGGGTGAGGTAAAGCTGGAGCAGTGCCACAGCGTATCAATGCCCGCGAGCATCACTTTAGCTTGTGATGAAACCAGCTCGGTCAGATCCGCCGGAACAAACTCTGCGCCCATTTTTTCCAGCAATTTGCCCATTGCCTCGTTGCGACCGGTCGCTCGCACGCTGATGCCTTTCTGGCATAAAAACTCTACCGCGTTTCGACCTAAGCCGCTGGTGGCGCCGGTAACCAGTACCTTCATATCAATCCACTGTTGTTGAGAAAATAACGTGCGCATTCTTCCGTGATTTCCCCCATGATGCAATGGGAAACATGAAAGAATAACGCAGGTTTTGTCGATTAATCTGTGCTTTGTTCTGCCAGTCTGGCGATTTGTTTTGCCATTCCGCGAAAAATAAACAGATGCGCGGGGATCATCAATAACCAGTAAAACAGCCCCGGCATACCGTGCGGATGCCAGAAAGCGCGGACATCGATAGTACGATAGTCGCCTTTATCTTCCAGGCTAAAACACAGTCGTCCCAGCCCCGGCGCTTTCATGCCAAATAACAACGTAAGTTGTTTTTCCGGTTCAACGACAATCACTTTCCAGCTATCTACCGCATCGCCAGTCTGTAAATATTCGCGCTCCGGGCGGCCTTTCGCCAGCTTATGACCGATCGCGCGGTCCATCAACACCCGTGTCTGCCACAAAATATTGCCAAAGAAATAACGCTCTTTACCGCCGATTTGGTTCACTACCTGCCATAAAGCAGCAAGGCTGGCGGACGTTTTAACGGTAAACCCCGCCTGTTTGGCAAAATAACCGTACTCCGGTCGCCAGCGGGCAAAGGCCTGAGCGTCGTAGCCCCAGTCGCTGGAGTTGACCAGTTTTTCCTCCTCTTTCAACGTGCTACGTACCGCGTCATCGAAAGCGATCAGCCGTTGTGGGATGAGTGCACGTAGCGCGGTATCATCCGCCAGCAGATCGTGTTTCAGCCCCTGAATCAACGCCCTGGCGGTGGTGGGCGGTACGGAAGTAATCACATTGAGAAACCACACCGAAATCCAGCGGGTGGGGAGGGGGATGGGGATCAACCAGCGGCGCTTACCGCTCACCGCCATAAAATGTTCAAACTGTTGCTGATAACTGAGCACCTCTGGTCCGGCGGCTTCGAAGATGCGGTGTTCGCTGGCCGGATGATCTAACAACGCCACCAGATAGTGCAGCAAGTTTTCCAGCGCGATGGGCGTGGTGCGTGAACGTACCCAGTGTGGCGGCGTTAACACTGGCAGGTTGTAGACCATATCGCGCATGACTTCGAACGCCGCTGAACCTGCGCCAACGATAATTCCGGCCCGAAGTTCGGTCACAGGTACATTCGCTTCACGAAGAATGTCCGCCGTAGCCTGACGAGCACGCAGATGATCCGACTGCTCATGTGGCGGGGCCTGCAACGAACTGAGAAAGATTAATTGCTTAACTGGTACTTCACGTAGCGCATCGCGGACGTTGAGAGCCACCTGGCGCTCCTGAGCGATAAAATCGCCGCCTTCGCCCATGCTGTGCACCAGAAAATAGACGGTATCGATATCCTGCAACAGGGCCGGAAGGTTATCCGGCCAGCTGAGATCGACTTTATGGCAACTGACGTTTGCCAGTTGCAGCTTTGCAAGCCTGTCGACATGACGTGCCGCCGCCAGGATCTGATGCCCTTGCTGGCTGAGTGTGCGCACCAGATGCTGACCAATGTAGCCACTGGCACCGAGAACTAAAATGCGTTGCGGCACGTCTCTCTCCTTAACGCGCCAGGAATGCGCGCCAGTGGGCGGCGACTTCCGCCAGTTGTTCGCGCGAGACGTCAAGATGCGTCACCAGGCGGACAATCGGCGAGGCGTTAATCAGCACGTTTCTCGCTTTCATGTATTCGCCTAACGCGGCAGCATTTTCTTCCCCGACGCGAACAAACAGCATATTAGTGTCCTGACGCATCACATCCGCGCCTGCTTCACGCAGTTGCTCCGCCATCCAGGCGGCGTTGTCGTGATCTTCCTGCAACCGTGCGACGTTATTTTTCAGGGCATACATCCCGGCGGCAGCCAGAATCCCGGACTGACGCATCCCGCCACCGGCCATTTTCCGCCAGCGGATGGCACGTTTAATGTAATCACGATTACCGACGAGTAATGAACCGACTGGCGTCCCAAGACCTTTCGACAGGCAAATGGTGAACGAATCACAATATTGCGTGATCTCTTTCAGTTCGCAGACGTAAGCCACCACGGCATTAAAGATGCGCGCACCGTCAACATGCAGCGCCAGATTGCGCTCGCGGGTAAATTCCCATGCTTCTTTCAGGTATTCACGCGGCAGCACTTTGCCGTTGTGGGTGTTTTCCAGACTGAGTAATTTGGTGCGGGCGAAATGGATATCGTCGGGTTTGATTTTCATCGCCACTTTATCCAGCGGTAGCGTGCCGTCGGCAGCCGCGTCGATGGGTTGCGGCTGAATACTGCCCAGCACCGCTGCGCCACCGGCTTCAAACAGATAGTTATGCGCGGCCTGACCGACAATATACTCTTCGCCACGTTCGCAGTGACTGAGCAGAGCGACCAGGTTGGCCTGAGTGCCGGTAGGCAGAAAAATGGCGGCTTCTTTACCGGAAAGCTCTGCGGCGTAGTCCTGCAGAGCATTAACGGTAGGGTCGTCTCCGTAAACGTCGTCCCCAACCGGGGCGGCCATCATTGCTTCGAGCATGGCGCGGCTCGGTCGGGTAACGGTATCACTGCGTAAATCAATCATGGCATGTCCTTATTATGACGGGAAATGCCACCCTTTTTACCTTAGCCAGTTCGTTTTCGCCAGTTCGATCACTTCATCGCCGCGTCCGCTGATGATTGCGCGCAACATATACAAGCTAAATCCTTTGGCCTGTTCGAGTTTGATCTGCGGTGGAATGGCTAACTCTTCTTTGGCGACCACCACATCCACCAGCACCGGACCGTCGATGGAGAAGGCGCGTTGCAGGGCTTCATCAACTTCAGACGCTTTTTCTACACGGATACCCGTAATGCCGCACGCTTCGGCAATGCGGGCAAAGTTTGTGTCGTGTAGTTCGGTGCCGTCAGTCAAATAGCCACCAGCTTTCATCTCCATCGCCACAAAGCCCAGCACGCTGTTGTTAAAGACGACAATTTTCACTGGCAGTTTCATCTGCACTACTGAGAGGAAATCGCCCATCAACATGCTAAAACCGCCATCGCCGCACATGGCGACCACCTGACGTTCTGGCTCTGTCGCCTGCGCACCCAGCGCCTGCGGCATGGCGTTAGCCATCGAACCGTGGTTAAACGAACCTAACAGGCGACGCTTGCCGTTCATTTTTAGATAACGTGCCGCCCACACCGTTGGCGTACCAACGTCACAGGTGAAAATAGCGTCATCGGCGGCAAAATGACTAATTTGCTGCGCCAGATATTGCGGGTGAATGGCTTTCTCGCTCGGTTTAGCTAAATCGTCCAGCCCTTTGCGGGCTTTATGCGCCCCCGCGCAGCCGCTGCCACACATCAGGGCGATATTGCTGGAATAACGCAGCAGTTGCGCCAGTTTGCGTAACTCTTCTTCTTCCGGCGTCACGACTGGTTGTGGCGCATGATACCAGTGCATGGTTGCCCCTTCTGGCGCAGGTTTTAACGCCACGTCGCCTGGTAACACGACAACCGAAACGCCACGGTTAAGCACCGCTTTGCGCATGGCAATCGCCAGCACTTGTGGGATCTGCTCCGGGCTGGAAACCAGCTCGCAATAGTGACTACATTCGCGGAATAGCTCTTGTGGGTGGGTTTCCTGGAAATAGCCGCTGCCAATTTCGCTGGAGGGAATATGAGCGGCAATCGCCAGTACCGGAACGTGATTGCGGTGGCAATCGAACAGGCCGTTGATTAAGTGCAGGTTGCCGGGGCCGCACGATCCGGCGCAGACCGCCAGTTCTCCGCTAAGTTGTGCTTCAGCGCCAGCGGCAAAGGCCGCCACTTCTTCGTGGCGGGTGGACATCCACTCGATGGTGCCCATGCGATTAAGACTGTCACTAAGACCGTTCAGAGAGTCGCCTGTGACTCCCCAGATGCGTTTCACCCCTGCCGATTCGAGTGTTTTGGCGATATAAGCTGCAACCGTTTGTTTCATGGTTCTCCATCTCCTGAATGTGATAACGGTAACAAGTTTAGTTCATCTGACGGAGGGGGAAGGGATGGGAGAGAAAGGAGGCACTAACGGTTAAATAGCCCGATGAAAGGAATATCATCGGGCATAAGGCGATTATGCGAGAACCAAATCCCCCTGCGGATGGCAGGAGCAGGCCAGTACGTAACCTTCAGCGATTTCGGCGTCGATCAGCGTCATTGTGCTGCTCACCGTATATTCACCGGAAACCACTTTTGTCTTACAGCAGCCGCAAACACCCGCACGGCAGGCGGCGACAACCGGAACGTTATTGCTTTCCAGCGCCTCCAGTAGCGTGGTGCCAACCGGGGCGTAAAATTCTCGTGCCGGTTGCAGTTTGGTGAATTTCAGACCGCTGGTCGCTGCTTCCGCTACTGGGGTGAAGAATTTCTCTTTAAAGAAACGCGTCACGCCGAGCGCTTTCACTTCCTGCTCTACCCAATCCATATACGGAGCCGGGCCGCAGGTCATCACGGTACGTGAAGCTAAGTCAGGGCGTTTCCGCTGAGTTTCGCACGCTGACCAGTGCATATTGCCCGGCGCGATATGGGTAGTAATCGTGGCAAATCAGGGAAATCGTCCACACATCCGGCGTTTCTTGCGTAATGTGATGAACCTGCATCCGCCACGGGCATTGATTCGTTGGCATCGTCATCGACAAACTCCTTACGCGCTCAACAGTTGCTTCATGTCTTCTTCAACAGTGGTGATAGAACGCAGGCCGAATTTCTCGTTCAGCACCGCCAGCAGGTCTGGTGTCAGGAAACCAGGTGCAGTCGGGCCGGTGACGATATTTTTCACGCCCAGAGAAAGCAGCGTCAGCAGAATGACGATCGCTTTCTGTTCAAACCAGGAGAGCACCAGCGACAGCGGCAGATCGTTCACACCACAGCCCAGTTTCTCTGCCAGAGTGACAGCCAGAATAATCGCTGAGTAAGCATCGTTACATTGACCTGCATCTACCAGACGCGGCAGACCTTCGATATCGCCAAACTCAAGTTTGTTAAAGCGATATTTACCACAGGCGAGGGTCAGGATCAGGCAGTCATCCGGCACGCTGGTGGCGAAATCGGTGAAGTAGTGGCGCTCGCCGCGTGCGCCGTCACAGCCACCAAGCAGGAAGATATGACGCAGTTTTTCACGGCTCACCAGATCAATCAGCGTATCCGCCCGTGCCTTCGGTCTGTTCCAGCAGGTTGTAGAGATCTTTGAGATCGTGACCGGAAATCAGGATGCATTTACCCGCCGTCGCTTTGACGTTGACCTGGGTTGGCGTCGGGTGACCGTATTTACCGGTTTCGCCTGCATCCAGAATGCTCATCACTTTGAAGTTCATCTGGCCGATTTCCATTGAACACTCAAGAAGCGCGTTCATATCGGCAGGCCAGGTCCCCAGCCACGCCATGATTTTATGATACTGGGCATAAATATCGTTGTCGTATTGACCGAGAACATGCGCGTGTTCCATATAGGCCGCCGCACCTTTCAGGCCATACAGGCACAGCAGACGCAGGCCGAGAATGTTTTCGCCAATCGCCGCTTTATCTTTGTTAGGGGTAAATTCTGCTGCCTGACGTTGCAGCTCGCCGAGATCGTCGCTCACCAGTTGCAGGTCAGCCATCGGGTTATCGACGCGCGCGTTGGCATCTACAGCCAGGCATTGCGCTTTCAGCGCCTCGCGCAGGGCAATCGCTTCACGAGCGTAGCCGACAATACGCGGAGAATCGAAGTTAACGTTGGTCAGGGTTGAGAAAAAGGCACGTGGCGCGAAGCTGTCAACATCGTGGTTGATGATGCCGTATTCACGCGCTTTTACCGCCCAGGCAGAAAGCCCTTGCAGCGCCGCGATGAGTAAATCCTGAAGGTCAGAAGTTTCCGCCGTTTTACCACACATCCCCTGCGCGTATGAGCAGCCGTTTCCTGCCGGAGTACGGATAGTTTGTTCACATTGCACACAAAACATGATCACACCTTTTAAAGTTATATTTAATATACATGTTTAAGGTTAAGACGCTTAACGCGGGGATAAAAGGGATTTTTCATGCAACTTTAAGGGAGATTGATTTAGCGCAATTTTGGCGGCAGGGATCTACCGCCAGAGAGGTATTACGCAGAGAAAAAGGCGATGAGGATCGGCACTAACAGGCTAAGAATAAAACCGTGAACAATTGCCGCCGGGACCATATCCAGCCCGCCAGTACGTTGAAGAACGGGCAGGGTGAAATCCATTGATGTGGCACCGCATAAGCCCAGTGCAGTAGAGCGGCTGCGGCGAATCAGCCCAGGGATCAACATAATAGCAATCAGTTCACGGGCCAGATCATTAAAAAACGCCGCGCTCCCGATTACCGGGCCAAAAGATTCGGTCAATAAAATACCGGAAAGAGAATACCAGCCGAAACCGGAGGCCATTGCCAGCGCGGTATTGATGGGGAGATCAAGAATAAAGGCGTTAATTAAACCACCAATTAATGAACTGGCAACCACCACCACGGCGACAATCATTCCCCGGCGATTAAGGACAATCTGCTTTAAGGTCATGCCATTATTGCGCAACTGAATACCGACGAGGAAAAGTAGCAGAATTAACGTGTATTCGCTGGCTTCGGTCGCGTGTTGTAAGAAAGCCAGTCCACTCAGACCAATGGCAAAACCAATCACTACTACGCCGCACAGTTTTAGCGACTCCAGCGCCATCGCAATACGCGACGGGAGTTTTTCTTGCTGATGGTGATTGCGCCATGGCAGGCCTCGCTCCAGCCACATCAGGGCGGCAATATTACATAGTAAAATAACGGTAATACTGACAGCAGAATAATGCAGAATCGCCAACAGGTTACTGGCGAGGTTATCGAGAAACGCCAGACTGATACCCATAAAAAAGAGAATAAGGTAAACCATCCAGCTTAATAGCTGATTAATAACTTTTAATGCAGCTTTTTGGCGAAGCGGAATGAGGTAACCCACAATCAGGGGAACCAGAATGATTAACAGCCCAGAAAACATGAAAACCCAGTCCTTGCAAAGATGAAGTCGAAATGCGCGATGACACACTACTGAAAGCGGAAGGACGAGTAAAGTTGCAATTAAAAGGAAATGTTATGCATAAGGAGCAGTAGAGTATTCGTTTTCATTTAAAGATATTCTTGCGCTTTAATTACAAACTGCACCGATGTTGGTGGCGTCAAAATCGCCGAGGCGTTCCCTGAAGGCCGGGGCAGCCCACATGGATGTGGGCTGAGGGCGCGTTTTACAGGGATGTTACCTCGCGCGATAATGCCGCCGACAATTGGCACCACCCAGAAGAACCACAGTTGTTCTAATGCCCAGCCGCCCTGGAAGATAGCAACCGCGGTGCTGCGCGCCGGGTTAACAGAAGTGTTAGTCACCGGAATACTGATTAAGTGAATCAGGGTTAAGGCCAGACCAATAGCGATCGGCGCAAAACCTGCCGGAGCGAATTTGTCGGTTGCGCCGTGGATCACCAACAGGAAACCTGCACTCAATACCAGTTCAACTACCAGCGCGGAAAGCATGGAATAACCGCCTGGTGAATGCTCGCCATAACCGTTAGAAGCAAAACCGCTGGCTGCCGCGTCAAAACCCGTTTTACCACTGGCAATTAAATACAGCAGCGCTGCCGCAACAATACCGCCGACAACCTGGGCAATTACGTAGCCAACGACTTCTTTTGCCGGAAAACGTCCGCCAGCCCATAAACCAATAGTGACCGCCGGGTTAAAATGACCACCAGAAATATGATCAACAGCAAAGGCCATCGTCAGAACGGTCAGACCGAACGCCAACGCCACGCCGGCAAAACCAATGCCTAATTCCGGGAAGCCTGCGGCCAGTACAGCACTACCACAGCCACCAAAAACAAGCCAGAAAGTACCAAAACATTCAGCTGCTAATTTTCTGAACATATCCACCTCAATTAAAAATTGACCCTGTGAAAAATATGGTCGTTTTATAGGGCCGTCGTAAAAAGTGACGACGGAAATAATGCGCGGCTATTTTAAAAACGAAGGCGAGTCATTCACCAGATAAATAAATCCAGTAAATTTGATTTAGGGCAACAGCGGGTTGCCCCATATAGTCGTTTGTCTGATTGACAGTGTAGTGCAAGCAAAAGATTTAATCCTTTAGGCGTAATAAAAAATAATTTATCATGCTAATTATTTGATTTTGTTGTTTTTGCAGACTTATCAGCAAGAGGGAGTATAACGCGATTATTCGCTCATTTTTCAGACATTTGCCATGCTTAAATGTGATGTCATCACGTATTAGCAAGGCCTTTCCCGTTATACTGCCAGCGTAAAGGATAAGTCACATATTTCTGGAGGGGATATGATTCTTGAGCGCGTTGAAATTGTGGGTTTTCGCGGTATCAACCGTTTGTCGTTGATGCTGGAACAAAACAACGTCCTGATTGGGGAGAACGCGTGGGGTAAATCCAGCTTGCTGGACGCCTTAACTCTGCTGCTATCGCCAGAATCAGATCTCTACCATTTTGAGCGCGACGATTTCTGGTTCCCGCCGGGAGATATCAACGGGCGAGAACATCATCTGCATATTATTTTGACCTTCCGCGAATCGCTGCCAGGCCGACATCGGGTTCGCCGTTATCGGCCGCTGGAAGCGTGCTGGACGCCATGCACCGATGGCTATCACCGTATTTTTTATCGTCTGGAAGGGGAGAGTGCGGAAGACGGCAGCGTGATGACACTGCGCAGTTTTCTCGATAAAGACGGACATCCGATTGATGTCGAGGATATTAACGATCAGGCACGCCATCTGGTGCGTTTAATGCCGGTGCTGCGCTTGCGTGATGCCCGTTTTATGCGCCGTATTCGTAACGGCACGGTGCCAAATGTCCCTAATGTGGAAGTCACCGCGCGCCAGCTCGATTTCCTCGCCCGTGAGTTATCCTCACATCCGCAAAATCTCTCTGATGGGCAGATTCGTCAGGGACTTTCCGCAATGGTACAGCTGCTTGAGCATTATTTCTCTGAGCAGGGGGCCGGACAGGCGCGATATCGTTTAATGCGGCGGCGAGCCAGCAATGAGCAACGAAGCTGGCGCTATCTGGATATCATCAACCGGATGATTGACCGACCTGGTGGGCGCTCGTATCGGGTTATTTTGCTCGGCCTGTTTGCTACTTTGTTGCAGGCAAAAGGCACATTGCGACTGGATAAAGACGCCCGTCCATTGTTGCTGATCGAAGATCCAGAAACCCGTTTACACCCCATTATGCTTTCAGTTGCCTGGCATCTGTTGAATC
>PPYF01546009.1_pt1 | contig 11145 bp, 9 predicted proteins | sample 1559871 | NCBI WGS metagenome assembly PPYF01 (sample SAMN08240021, study PRJNA423297) | Human gut metagenome, whole genome shotgun sequencing project.
CCACAGGGATCACGCATTCCACATAAATCTGCACATCCGGTAAGAAACGCGTTCTGCGATCGGGATTATTCGCAAGGATCTGATTGACAAAAACGCTGGTAAAAGCGACGAACGCTCCTTTCTCTCAGGACAGCGGCAATACGCCGATCATCATTTCGGTCGTTTCCGCCTGCGTCGTAGTCGCAGCCAGCATTATAATCGAACTCATTGCTGCAAAGAAGAAAAAAACATAATGCGTAAACGGAGCATACAAAAAGAATCCACGCTCTCATATGAGACTGTGGATTTCTTTCTGCTCCTTTCCAGCAAGTGCAGGCTTCGTCTCGCATAAGAGCATTAGAACGCATGATTCCTAACAATACAGCCATCCTTTATTTCAATATGTTTTGAACAATAATCGGATACGGCTTTATCATGTGTGACGATAATCATCGTGCTCCCTTCCCCATTAAGCTCCGCAAGCAGCTCCATGATCTGTTTCGATGTGGCGCTGTCGAGCGCGCCCGTAGGCTCATCCGCCAAAATCACAGAAGGATGGTTTATGATGGCTCTTGCAATCGCCACGCGCTGACGCTGTCCGCCTGACAGCTGATTTGCCTTCTTATGTGCCTGATCCACAATGCCGACTTTCTCAAGCGCTTGCATACCAAGCTTCTTCATCGCTGCATAGGATGTCTTATTAAAAAACAACGGAAGCATCGTATTAAACAGTACAGATTGATGATTTACAAGGCAAAAATCCTGAAACACGTAGCCGATCTTCGAATTTCGCACCGACGCGAGCTTTGCCTCGGATAGACGACCGATCGTTTCTCCGTCAAGCAGATATTCGCCTGAATCGAAGCTGTCAATGCAGCCGATAATATTCAGCAGCGTGGACTTTCCCGCGCCTGATTTTCCCTCGACAGAAAGAAAGTCGCCTTTTTCTATCTGCAAATCGATATCCTTTAACGCCTGAAAGGAACTCTTCCCTACGGAATAATATTTGTTCAGATTTTTTATCTCTATGAAACTCATAATTCTACCTTCCTCCTGATCAATGCGCAAGATTTCCGCCTGTAAATAAGAAATGACGCGAATACAGATAACAACAACAACAGCAGCCAATAGCAAATCAAAAATACATATACCGTATAATCCAATAAGAACTGATCCGTATTTACGATACCCATTAGTACGCTTCCTTTGCGTATTGTCAGGATTATGATGCTTACAAGCGACGCAAGCGCTCCGATGATTCCCAAGGACAAAGCCATAATCCCATATCCGCGCTTTTTAGAGCAGCCGCACAAGTAGAACGTGAGCATCAGATCCATTTTCCCGTGTAAAAACAATATGGAAAAGCACAATGTCAGGATCGCAGACAGCAACGCCAAATAGATCGGCAACGGCATCATTTGTTCCAGTGTATCTGCGGTAATTTTATGGGAATTATCCAGAATCGTATCCGTGGCTGTGTAATGTAAATCGTGTTTCTCAAGAAAATCGTATACCGCCTGTTTCTCACGTTCCGTGCAGTCGTTAAATAGAAGAATAAAGCTTATCCCATAGTGCCTCATCCGAAATGCATTATTGCTTAAAAACTCGCGTATTTCCGGAGAATCCTTCATAAGGATGGTATCGTTGCATGCTTCCATTATCTTATATGAAGTTATCTCGGTTGACGCTTTCGTAAAAGTTGGAATATAATACGGGCTTACAATATTGCCAAGCAGGCGGACCGAAAGCGTGCCCTCGCCGTAATCAAACTGTACATTCTGCGCCTCGCCGTTTGTATCAATAAAATCCCCTACGGCGATTCCCTGCGGCGCACCGTTCTCAAAGCCTGTTTCTGAGTAATACGACTTGCTGTTCAAAAGTTCGTAATCCCGCAGCATCTCCGTATTTGCAAGCATAATTTGGATTCGCCTGCCATTATTATAGGTTACGCTTCCGCATGCTTCATACTTGTAAACTTCTTTCACGGCGCTCATGCTGCCAAGCGCGCTGTAGAACGTCTCATCGGGTCCCTCGAGCGTAAAACGGGAAACATATACTGCGTCGTTTCCCTGCACCAGACTTTCAAACAATCTGTCCGTTCGCGTATAATAGCGATACGTGCTCAGCAAGCCCACGAGCAGCAGCTCGGCTATTATCGTGATGATCATAAGAAACGCCGCCGGGATCAGAATATTTTTGTAAAATGATTTCAGGATTAAAAAATTTTTTCTCATATGCTCCGCCTCCCTCCGTTTTATTTTCTGAGCACTTTCAGTGCAGACCTACGCGCGTAGGATATTACAAAAGGAATAGAAGCAAGAACAGACGAAAGGATGATAATCGCTATAATAATACAGTAATCCCGCCACGCATAATCGATAGATGTCAAATTAAACCTTTCAAAAATACTGTCGTAAAAGATTTTATGTATCGCTATCGCAAGCACGCTTGCAGCAAAAGCGATCACGAATCGTTCTAAAAGCAAGAAAAAAGCAATCGTGCCTCTCCGGGCGCCTACAAGCTCCGAAATCGCATCCATTTTCCGGTTTATGGAGGTAATATACTGGATCAAAAACAGCAATGCCGTAATAGAAAAAATATATAATATGAAAATCGACAGTATGTTATTGGAAAGATATTGTATGTCATCGGCTACGCCGTATGCCGGCAGGACCTGCTTCGCTCCAGGGATCGCGGATAATTTATTCATAAACGGCTGATGCTCCTCCATCGGCAACCGTTCCGCCAGTATGATGTCGATGTAGTCAACAGGCAAATGTAACGCTTCAAAAAGAGTGGACGGTATATAATAATCAGAATTGAATGTCCCCACTCCGACAACATTGAATTCCCCCAGACTTCCGCATGAAATCGTATCGCCCGTATTTACGGCAGAATAACCGCCGCCCTGATAATACGCAGCGATTACGCAACTTTCCCTGTTCTGAATTTCCGATTCCGTAAAATGGATTCTTCCCTTTAATTTCTGCCAAGCTAAGCCGGCGTCATTGTTTTTCGAGGCAGAAAAAGTCTTGCTGATTTTTTCCTCTTTCCAACGGGAAGAAAAAACGATGTCCTTTATATCAGTATCCTGCAAAATTCCATCAAGCGCACCGGAAAGCGCGCTGTAATCGCCGTCCTTCAGACTGACTCGGTACGTGCAATAGTAAGGAGTATTTACATGTTTCGTTCTCATATATCTAACAGTATTTCCGTACATATATATTATCAGCAAATTCAGCATAAGACTGCCCATAACAAATATGCAGAAAATCACCTTGCTCGACTGATAATACTGTTTTATTCTTGAGATCAAGAAAACCGAATACTTCAAAAGGACATCCTCCTATTACAATTTTGTATTTTTTTGTTTCAATCGAATTTCATAATAATACCTTAGCCCAATAAAACTAGGCTAATAGTAAGCATACACAAATAATGCATCACTATGAACCTTCGCTCGTAAATGTCTGGCAAATAATAATTGCATTATAATTATCCCCTTTCGTTTTTTGTAGTATTAAATTTTCTTAATTCTAATTTATTTATATCATAGAAGTTTATATATATCAATAATGAAATTGAAATAAAATTTAAAATATATTTTAGTAAATTTATCGATATAAATCGATATAAATAGAATCTTTCACGATCAAATTGCACCAGATACCATGCGCGCGAATCGAGTAGGAGGGATTTTCTCCCTCCTCTCACACCATCGTGCGTCAGACTGTCTAACGATTATAATAATTGTTCGATTTTGCTGCGATACTCGGCGCTGGTTGTAACAATTCAAAACAACGCTACGGATACCTGTACACGCCGAAACCCTGCCTCTGCCAAAATCCTGCAAAACCATTTTTTGCTGAAATTTATATTACCGAAGTAGGTATCAAAGTTGGTTAAGGTTTATATCTTGCTCATATAAAAACCTTCAAGAACAAAAAGTGTTTAGAAATCTGAATATATGGATGTAGATGAACAGAAAAACATACGTCGAATGGGATATGCCAAGATACTTATTAGAATTCCAAATACTCATTTTTGTGATTGCTCCTAACGAAATACCGATTCGCAGTAATTTTTACACGAAGCTACTTAACCAAAAAGACAGCAATTTTATTCCATATCCTTGATAAAAATAAATTTGCTATTTAACAGGCAAAGTAACTGTAAATATACTTCCCGTGCCAAGCTCGCTTTGTACCGTGATACTGCCGCCGCACAGCTCCACAATCCGCTTTGCTATGGATAATCCAAGGCCTAATCCCTGTTCCGAATGGGAGATGTCTCCCTGATAGTAGGGATCGAATAAGTGAGAGAGCGTTTCTTCGCTCATGCCCTCACCGGTGTCTGAAATCTGGACATGAATATTACCGTCATGCAATGCGACTTTCACCATGATCTCGCCGCCTGTCGGTGTGAATTTAATTGCATTGCCAATAAGATTCAGCCAGAGATGCTGCATCAATTCTTTGTTTCCAACGAACATTGTAGGCGGAAATTCACCGCTGAACTCAATCTTTTTATCCAGCCATGACTTAGCGAGAATGATCACACATTGCCGAATCTGCTCACTTATATCATACCGCTGAGTATCCGTCACGATTTGCTGAGATGTCAGCTTTGACAAGAGGATCGTATTATTTGCCAGATTGGAAAGTCTTGCAGATTCCTCTACAATAATCTGCAAGTATTCACGGCGCTGCTTATCGGGTAGCTCCTTTTCAAGAAGCAGCGAAGCAAAGCCGTTGATAGAAGCAATCGGAGTCTTAAATTCATGAGAATAACTATTGATAAAGTCGTTTCGCAGAATCTGCACACTGGAAAGCTCGGCACACATTTTATTGAAATCCTCGTAAACCGGAGCCATCTGGTCGCCTTTTTTACTGTTTATCCGGGTATCATACTTACCATCTGCCACATTACTGATTCCTTCTGAAAGGGTCGTGATCTCCTGGAGTCTCCGACGGTACAGAATCGTATTCATAGGCACGATAATGAAAATAAAAATCACAAGCGTACCGAGCGTCTCATAACCGACCGCAGTATAATTGTCCGTTACATGAAACACACCGGCTACAAGCCATGTCATAAACATAAAAGAAGCAACGGCAGTGATGAGAATTACAAACGTTTGAATCAGCATTTGCGGCAGAAGCCGTTTGGTAATGCTTGATATTTTCTTCTTATTCAAAATGTCTCACTCCTTCCGTATGTCCGCCTTATAGCCGAGTCCCTTGATGGTGATGATACTGAACTCTGTAATGTTTTTCAGTTTGTTCCGGATTCTGCTGACATGCGTTTTAACCGTTTCCTCTCCGCTTTCCGCATTAAGTCCCCAAATGCTGTCAAGAAGCTGTTCCTTTGAAAAAATACGGTCGGGGTAAGAGAGCAGCTTGAAAAGCAAATCAAATTCCTTTTTGGGAAACTCAATGTATTCATTGCAGGTATAGACCGCATACTTCTCGGAATCCACCGTTACGCCGCCGATTTCGATTTTCTTGCTCTGTGCAATGTTCGAGCGGCGCAGGAGTGCGGCCACTCTCCACAAAAGCTCGTCGCTGCTGAACGGTTTTGTCATATAGTCGTCTGTACCGAGAGAAAAGCCGTGCTGCTTGTCATCCAGCGACTCCTTTGCCGTCAGTAGTAAAAATGGCGTCATATTCCCCTCCTCCCGGACGGTTTTCAAAAGTTCGTATCCATCCATACGCGGCATCATAATATCTGCCACAATCATATCCACGCCGCCTTTATGAATTGCTTCCATGGCCTCCACACCGTCACAGGCAGTGATGACCGTATATAAATCGCCCAGTCTTGCGGATGTAAGCAGCCGCATATTGCGATCATCCTCTACAACAAGTATCGTCGCCATTTTTTCATCTCCTTTTTTCTATTATACCACGAAGCAAAAATGCATGCTTGCAAGGACATTTTTGCGAGGCCGTCAATAGAACATCCGCGCCGACGGCGCGGATGGGGCTGAGCCCCGGGGGATTGTGTAGCAATCCCTTTTGTTATTATTATATCATTTCTTCGTATTTCCCGTATAAAAAATCATAATTCTTCTGTAAATTTCGCCATTATTCAACCGATTTGAGCGACTCTGTCATACTGATTTTTTTCAGCTTGATCTGCATGACGATTTGAACAAGCAGTGCAAAAACTACTGTGATCGCAATACTGAGCAGATAGCTGTACCACATAATCCGGCTGTCAAAGCATATCCCATCCGGTTTGATCTGCGCCATAACAAAGGAATGAAGAAACCACCCAAATAGAAGTCCTAACAATATACCGACAGCGGTCAGCATATTAACCTCACGGAATATATAGTCGGAGGATTCATTGTTGAAAAATCCCAATACTTTGATTGTTGCGATTTCCCGTATCCGTTCTCCGATATTGATGTTGATTAAATTGAAAAGCACGATAAACGCCAGAATTCCGGCACAAAGAATAATGAGCAGAACCACGAGATTCAGGCTGGCAAAAGAGGTCTCAACCGTTTCTTTCATATCTTTGTTCAGTGATACATGGCTCACATCAGCGTCGCCTTGTAGTTCTGCAAGATTAATATCCGCATCTGCGGTAAAATGAACATAGGCAGCATTCTCAGACGCTTCTCCACGCAGTTTAATCATCGTTTCTTCTGAAACAAACAGATAATTGCCGATATAGTTATCAAATATTCCCGTTACTCTGACGGTAACTTGACGGAGGGAATCGTCTGTCAGCGTTACCATTTCGCCGGTCTTGATCCCTAGCTTTTCCGCAACACCGCGGCACAAGATGATATCTTCGTCTCCCGGGTAAGATACAGGCGTATCATGATCGTGCAAATTCATATAACCGGAAAGCGCTCCATCCGATACCGCTGTAAGGCTGACGCTTTTCGTGCCGCTGTCTGCCGTGATATCTGCATTGCATACTGACAGAAACAGTATCGATTCAAAATCGTCATGCCGGGCGACAAAATCCTCCTGTTGTGGTTTATCAAGCGAGTCGGTAAATGTAATCTCTGCGTCATAGAGGATAATTTCGCCGTACTGATACGCCGTTACATTTTGAATGGAATCCCGAATGCCGAAGCCGGTCAAAAGTAAAGCCGTACAGCCACTTATACCGAGAATCATTAAGAAAAAACGCTGCTTATACCGAATGACATTACGAAGAGAAACCTTGCGCAGAAAACTGACGTGCCGCCATAGCTTGAAACGCTCGAGCAGAATACGCTTACCGTTTTTCGGAGTTTTCGGGCGCAGGATCGTTGCCGGAACTTCCCGCAGTGCATTGCGGCAACAAAGGACCGCTACCCCTGCCGTACAAAGCATAGAGATTGCCAAAGAAAGAATGTACATGAGCGGATCAAAGGAGTAAAGCAGAGTATCTGCAAAATTGTAAGTCGTAGTATAAGCGCTCCAAAAAACCATCGGTATGAAAGCTGTACCGATAAAAAAGCCTAAAACGCTGCCGATCAGACCTGCGGAAGCGGCATAGAAAAGATACTTGCCACAGATTCTTCCTTTACCGTAGCCCATAGCTTTGAGTACGCCAATCTGTGCCCTCTGTTTCTCTACCATTCTTGTCATTGTGGTTATACAAACCAGCGCCGCAACAAGAAAGAAAAATACGGGAAACACCACTGAAATATTTTCAATAATGGTGGAATCCTGCTCAAAGGCTACATATCCGGCGTTCTCATTTCTCGTCAGTGCATAAACAGTCGGCGGCTCTATGGAGTCTACTTCCTTCTGTGACGCGGCAAGCTCAGCATAATTCTTTGCAAGCTCGCTTTCCGCATCGGCAAAGGCATCGTCAATCTCGGAAAGCATCTGCGCATAGTACGGATTTTCCGGTGAAGCAGACTGTCCCATGGCGGTCAGCTGCTTCGCCGCATTTTCTATGGCAGCGTTCTTTTGGGCAGTCAGCTCCTCGTTCGCACGATCAAGCTCCGCCTTTGCTTCATCTACTTCGCTTTGAGCGCCGGAGACAATTTGACGATACCGAAGCTGTGCTTCTGTTTCCGCAAGCTCGGTTACGTTACTTTTTTCATCTGAAATCAAATTTTTATACTTGTCGCTGTATGCCATGCCACGCTCTGAAAGCGTTACATAAAGCTCCGTATAATAGTCTGCCGTAAAGCAGGACTCGTTTATAAAAACAAACGCTGCGTTTTTTCCGTCACCAAGCGAGGTTGTTCCACGGTCAGCACTGATGTACAGCGGAGTTATCACTCTGCCGACAACCGTAAAAGAGGATGTGCTGAAAGCGGATACCGCTTCTTCGCTGTTTCCATCGGAAAGAACAAGAGATTTTCCAATGCTATCTTCATCAAAATAATCGGCGTCTACGACACACTCATTTTCCCCTTCGGGCATCCTGCCGGATACCAGGTGTGGTATGTTGATACTGTTTGTAATGGAATGAACCCGAACCGTTGCATCGTTTCCGTTTATCGAAATGAGAACGTCCTCATACAACGCCCCCTCTATTTGGGAAATCTGTTCCTCTTCGGAAAATGCGGCAGTACTGTCTTTAGAAAAACCAATCGAGGACAAAAAACGAAAGTCATAAAAATTCTGTGTTTCAAAATATTCTCCCGCTGTTTCCGTCAGCGCAGGTCGGCAGGTACGAAGTCCAGCAAAAAAACCAACGCCAAGAGCGATAATAATAAGAATCGCCAGATAGCGACCGAAGCTATTTTTCATTTCACGAACGGTAGATTTGAAAAATGCACGCATCATATCACCACTCAATCTGCTCAATCGGCATAGGCGAGGGATTGGTCGAAATAGACTCGATCGACCCGCTCTTGACGCGGATTACACGGTCTGCCATATCACAAAGAGCGGAATTGTGGGTAACAATCACCACAGTCATGCCTGTTTTTCGGCAAGTATCCTGCAATAGTTTTAGAATCGCTTTCCCTGTATTGTAATCCAGCGCCCCGGTCGGCTCGTCGCAAAGCAGCAACTTCGGTTTCTTTGCAAGCGCACGGGCAATAGCGACACGCTGCTGCTCGCCACCGGAGAGCTGCGCAGGGAAATGATCCTTTCTGTCTGCCAAACCGACCTCTGTAATCATTTCTATCGGTTCTAAGTGCTCCTTACAGATTTGTACGGCAAGCTCCACATTTTCCAACGCTGTCAAATTGGGGATCAGGTTATAAAACTGAAAAACAAACCCAATCTCATAACGGCGATAAGCAGTAAGTTGCTTTTCCTTATAGGTGGAGATTTCCTGCCCATCAAGCCAAACTGCCCCCTGAGACATGGTATCCATACCGCCGAGGATATTCAGTATCGTTGTTTTTCCTGCGCCGGATGCGCCGACAATCACACAAATTTCCCCTTGCTTTATGGAAAAGCTGGCGTCTTTTAACGCATGAATTGCCACTTCTCCGACCTTATATGTTTTTCCGACCTTTTCAAAAGTGATAAATTCTGGCATATCCGACCTCCAAATTCAAACTAAAATTAAGCTATAACAGCATCCTTTATGACATCGTAGTTATTATATCTGTTAAGCGTATCTGCTTCGTAAAGAAAAAGCAGCGTTTTGTTTACTTTGAGTTTACCTTTATCTCGTTTTACTTTTTTAGAGTAATACGAGTAGTATTATAGGAAACCGGTTCTGCCGAAAGCTTAGATCGAAATAATTGAGGTTTCTCTGATGCAACCATAATACAATTCCAGCCACAAAAGCTTTGGATAGAAACTTTGTGGTCTTGACTTTTTTCATTAAAATAATCTTATGAAAAGCCGATACAACCCCATAATGGTCACGGGAATGACTTCTTTCAAAAGATTCTGGCATATCAGAATACATATATATGACCATCGGCTCATACTTAGAGATGATAAGACCTGGTGTATCGTCAAGTATAGCAGGATCTATATTACAATCTTACGATAAGAGTGGATAGAAACGATCGCTTCAAATAAGCCGGCAAAATCACTGGAACTAAAGCTCCTATTTTGAGTGCCAGTAACGACACCCTGCTTGTCATGCAGTTTCAAGCTTCTAAAGCTCATTTTTAACTCTTTTTCTCTTAAATATTTTCAGCAATTTATTAAAAAAATTTTATTTTAGGTATTGACTTTTAATCGTTAGTCTTCTTTTTTTATTTTTATATTTATTCTTGCATATAAGTAGGCATTGCGTTATAATATAAAAAATATTATATCATAATTTTAATGAAATTATAAAAATATTTTTGAGGAGTATATAGTATGAACTTAAAGAAAAATATTTATCCTTGTCTGATTTACGTTTTTACAATCATAATCCTTTTTAGCACTGTTGTTATACCGGAAAATGCTTACGCACAAAACGGAGTTTACGATTGGTTAAATGCCGAGACGCATTCTCCGGAGTATGATTTTTCCAATAAAAATTTAGCATTTTATGCAAAAGATGATAATTTATCCTTAAATAACAAAGGGTTTCTGGTTTTTGACGGAAATACGCTTTCTGTAAAAAAAGATCATTCTGCTTCGATTGGCGGCGCAAATTATCTGGGAGATTATTACGGACTGTCCGGAGGCACGCTTTCTTTTGATACACTAGTCGAAGAAGGCAGCTGTCTAAAAGTCGGAATTCGCTGCATCAGTCAGAATGCCGATCCGTATAAAAAAGGGATCTTCTTTTTATTTACGGAAAAAGCCGTTTCCCTTTCTCTCCCTTCGATTGATTTCACAACAGAACTCTCCTCCCAAATCGATCTGTCGTCCGCAAAAAAAATTGAAATTAGAGATACCGTTGATAAAATTGTCCTTCTGATTGACGGAGAAAATTGCGCCACATTGTCCTATAAAGAAGGCGGTATTTTATCAGTATATGATGCTTCCGGCAATCAGAAAACGGAAACAGAAGCAACTTCTGTATATTCAGCCGGTTATTGGAATATTGAACTGCAAAGAGCAGAAAGTGCAATCTGGATCGATCAGTTGAAGTTTCATTTTACTGAGATTGACCAAACACTTCCTCCGCGCGAGCAGCGGGAAGTATCGTATCAAAATTGGGTCGCCTCAGATGATTTAGGAAGAGTCACGAGAATGGGCAGTCAGCTCGGTGCGCAAAAGAAAGACAAATATGTTGGTATTTTTTATTTTCTCTGTGTTGTCGGCGCCGGGATCCATGTACAGGACAATACAAAGA
>PPYF01017320.1_pt1 | contig 11144 bp, 16 predicted proteins | sample 1559871 | NCBI WGS metagenome assembly PPYF01 (sample SAMN08240021, study PRJNA423297) | Human gut metagenome, whole genome shotgun sequencing project.
GATTTTATTCTTATCTTTCCCATGGTACCCGGAGCGGGACTTGAACCCGCACAGCGCGAACGCCGAGGGATTTTAAATTCTACGTAGGATCAATGAGTTACATAGCAGTGCATTGCGAAACTTTGCTGACGTTGAATGGTCGTCTTTGCAACCACTGGCAGAAAATGGATAGCCGTAGATTGCGTTGAGCACAGAAACAGCACAGGGTAATCGTCTACCTGGTCCTGTAAAGGAGGTTGTTGCCACACAAGCTAAAGCGCTTGACCTGCCCCCAGTATTCGGTACAACTGTCAGTTAGTAATGGACTGACCCCACCCCGGTAGACGATCCTGCCCTATAGTTTGGACTGACCCCACCCCGGTAGACGATCCTGCCCTATAGTTTGAGTATAGGGGGAGCATATGGGCACACCACGATTTACACATGAATTTAAGGAAGAAGCCGTCCGACAGATAACGGAACGCGGTTATTCCGTTGCCGAAGTATCTGACCGTCTGGGCGTTTCTGCCCACAGCCTCTACAAGTGGCTACGGGCTATCAAACCGGATAACAGCGAGCAGCATGCCCGGGATTTACTGGAAGCCAAAAGCGAGATCCTGAAACTACGGGCGCAGCTAAAACGTACCGAAGAAGAACGGGATATCCTGAAAAAGGCCGCGCGGTACTTTGCAAGGGAGCCCGACTGAAGTACCGCTTTATCAATGAGCACCGCACTGTATGGGGTGTGATGACAATGTGTCGGGTACTGGATGTCGCCCGGGCCGGGTTCTACGCGTGGCTGCATAACCCGGTCTCGGCACGTGATAAAGATAATCAGCGTCTGCTGACGCTTATCCGTGACTCCTATTCACTGAGCGGAGGCGTATACGGTTACCGGCGGGTTCATGGCGACCTGAACGAAATCGGGGAAACCTGCGGTAAAAACCGGGTGGGCCGTATTATGCAACTGAACCGGATTAAAGCCGTGCGCGGCTATAAAGCGCCGCGTCGTATCGCTGGCAGACCTTCAGTGGTTGCCCCTAATCGCGTGCAGCGGCAGTTTACTGTTGTCCGGGCCAATCAGGTCTGGGTCACCGACATTACTTATATCCGCACCTGGCAGGGCTGGCTGTATCTGGCGGTGGTTATCGATCTCTTCGCCCGTAACGTGGTGGGCTGGTCGATGAAGCCCACTCTCTCACGCGAACTGGCGCTGGATGCACTGATGATGGCGGTCTGGCGACGTAAACCCGACGGCGAGGTCATCGTGCACTCAGACCAGGGAAGCCAGTACGGCAGTGACGACTGGCAGCGCTTCTGCCGGGCTAATAACCTGGTCCCGAGCATGAGCCGGCGTGGCAACTGCTGGGATAATGCGGTGGCCGAATCGTTCTTCAGTTCACTGAAAAAAGAGCGCATCAGGAAGAGAATATACAAAACCCGGGATCTAGCCCGGGCGGATATCTTCGATTACATTGAAGTGTTCTACAACCGGGCCCGGCGCCACAGTCACCTCGGCGGCGTCAGTCCGGAGGCCTTCGAACAGGCCTCGTCGTGAGGACAGAATTTGTCTACGGGCGTGGGGTCAGTCCACAACACCACGGTCAATCAACCAATGACTGAGCAAATCAGGCTCAACATTACGGTTGTTAGGACGCGTGTGCCAATCGCCTAGATAACGATAGCCCAATTCCTCAATAAAAAACCTGACTACGCGCTGTTGAGTTGCGCGTTCACGTTGTCCGACAGTTGTCACTGTTCTTATTACCTTTAACTAATTATGCCAATTCAGACTCAAACGCTGCATCATTCGCTTCAGCCTCTGCGCCATCAATTAATGCCAAGACTCGGTCAAGAAAGCGTTGCGCTTCGTATACATCTGTTGCTTGCCGCAGATAATGAGGTATTCGTTCAACAAACTCGGAACGTGATAAAGGCTGATGTTCCAGCAAAGCCTCAAGCATTGCGGGCCGCAACAAACGACGATCAGCATCAACATTAGGAAGCTCAACCTCAATGACATGTGTGGCAAAATACTTAAGTTGCTCCTTAAGCCCCAAATTGGGCATAAGAGAATCAATTGAGTCAGACGCCACTTCAGCGCTTGACTCAATCGTTTCTACATATTCATAGGAAGGTACAACAACGTCTGGAGCCAATGTTTTAAGCTCATGGAGTTTACGGATAATCGGAGATAGAACCTCATCAGGATTACTGAACCAATCAGTGGACCAAATGCGGCTAATTCTCCAACCCAAACGCTCCAGAACCTCTTGACGCAAACGGTCACGATCACGAGCAGATTTAGCTGAGTGATAAGCCGCACCATCACACTCTATGCCCATTAAGTAACGGCCAGGACAACCTGGATCTTTCAAAGCTAGATCAATAAAGAATCCTGCAACCCCTACCTGAGGTTCACACTCAAACCCAGCGTGATTGAGTGCTTCCATTACAGCAACCTCAAAGTCACTATCTGGAGCCCTGCCGGTATGCGTTGTGAGGGAATCTAGTTTGCCACTTTCGGCAAACTGTAAAAAACCTTTCAACGAAATAACACCAAGTTTACTGGTTTCACTCGTCAATACATCTTCAGAACGCATTGAACTAAACACATGCATCCGTTTTTTTGATCGAGTGAAAAGCACATTCAAGCGACGCCAGCCAACATCGGAATTGATAGGTCCAAAGCGTTGATAAACCTTTCCACCATGCTCAGAAGGTCCATAGGTAAAGGAAATAAAGATTACATCACGCTCATCCCCTTGAACGTTCTCAAGGTTTTTCACAAAAAGTGGCTCTTCCATGGCATATAAGCCATCGATTGCATCGTTAAATTCAGGGCGATTTCGGCGCAATTCATCGATAGCGCGCTCAATTTGATCGCGTTGCTTGGAACTCATGGCCACTACCCCGAGTGACTCACCCGGCCGGTGTTGCGCATGATGAAGTACGGCCTCAGCAACTGCTTGGGCTTCTTCAATATTGTGTTGATTGGAGAACCGACCTTTTGACACATAGGTAAATTTAATCCCATACTCTGGAGACTCAGCATTTGGGGAAGGGAATATCACCAAATCACTGTTATAAAAATGGCGGTTAGAGTATGCAATCAACTTTTCATGTCGTGAACGATAGTGCCAACGCAAACGTCTCATAGGAAACAGTGGCAAAGCAGCATCCAAAATGCTGTCAGTATCACTTAAAGCCGCGGCATCATCGTCATCTTCTCCGTCGGCACTTCGATCAAAGAAACTGGTTGGTGGTAGCTGTTTCGGGTCACCAACGACCACTAGTTGCTTGCCCCTCGCGATGACACCCAATGCATCCTCTGGCTTCACCTGAGACGCTTCGTCTATCACCACCAGATCAAATTCCATTCGTCCAGGTTCTAGGTAATGAGCTGCTGACATTGGCCCCATCATGAAACAAGGTTTAATTGCAACCAGCGCATTACATGCACGGTTATCCGGTTAAATCTGGAGTTCGACTTTAAGCGCCAACTGATCGCCCCTACCATGAATGATGGACATTTGTTGATGTATTCCCGTCCGTGGAATGATATAGCCCAGGCACTTAAGCAACGCCAACTTTTCGATGACTGGCGGCAGACACACAGCCTGAAAGATGAAGCTGACTGGGAAGACTGGTGTGATTTTCTCTATTGCAGAAACGTTTTTACCCCTCTGAAACTGAAAGTAGGACAAAATCGAAGCGATGACGTCCTTGTTCGCCTTTTCCTGCGGGCCCTGGCTCAACATCAATGGGGGCTCACGCCGGACGACAGAAAGCGACAAACCAGTGTTGAGATAGCTGCATGGCTGGTCGAAGCAGGCTACTCTGTGACATCCAGTGATGTTAAAAATGCAGGCCGGGCTAAGCTCCCACCCATTATCTTTGGTTCTCTGACTTCCCGAATGACTCGCCTGATGGACCATATATTGCTGAAATATCCTGGCTTCTCATTGCCCTCGGTAATTTTGTAAATCCTTCACGCTGAATACCTGTTTGCTAAGCCCACGCTCCCAGTCGTGGGCTTTACTGTTTGGTAGATAATGAAGCTCCGGTAATAAAGCTGCTTCCCGCAACCACCACAACATGGACAGGTTGAGTCCACAAAAACCATGCTAAAAGTATATCTTTGAATTTTATGTATTTTATTTTTTAGAAATCCCTCTTCGGCTTGGACTCATCTTGTCCAGCACCCTGCTGAAAATATCCTTCCAGCTTCAATTAATTGGATGCCTGAATGGATAAGCATGACAAACTTGGGTATCGCCTTGGATTGATACTGACTCGCCTTAACAACGGTGAATCGGTCACGGTGAGTGGGCTCGCTGAAGAGTTTAATGTCTGTGATAAGACCATCCGGCGTGACCTTACGCAGCGACTGGCTTATCTCAACCTTCTTCGCAGTGGTAAGAAATATCACCTTCCCGTTGGCGTTCTGGGACAGCGCAGCAATACGGACTTGCGCCGGTTTACGCGTATTCTGGGTATTGACGGGTTATTTCCACGCTGGGATGACCGCCTGTTAGGCATATTGCTGGGCAATGCCGAAAATAATCCGTTTCTGATCAAACAGCGTCCCTACGAAAACTGTGGGGTTTTTATGTCTACGTTGAATACATTGTCAGACGCGATTCGCGGCAGCAAAAAAATAAGCTTTATGTATAAAGCGAAACGTTACAGCGCCATTGAACCCTATCGTCTCGTCAGTGACAGAGGGATCTGGTATCTCGCTGCCATTGAGGGAGGTGTGCTGAAAAGTTTCGTCATTTCAGCGATGAAACAGGTTCTCCCCAGTAACATGTCATTTGCCATGTCGCCGGAAATTCATCTGCAAATCGAGAATGCTGAAAGTATCTGGTATGGCGCAGAGCTTACTGAAGTACTGATGTCGGTTTCTGCACGTGTAGCCCCATGGTTCTTGCGCCGTGCGCTGTTACCGGGTCAGGAAATTATTCACACTTCCGCAAGCGGTGATTTGCTCGTGATTTCACGGGTGGCTCACTTCGGCCAAATTATCCCTCTAATCAAATACTGGATGCCCGAGGTCGAAGTTCTAAAACCAGCATCGATTCGTAATCAGGTGACGCAAGACATACGCCTTGCACTGAAACGATACGAGCTGAATGAAAGTACGGAATCAACCGGAGATAGCCCTAATGAATAAAGATGAAAAAGCGCTCGAGAATTTTTTTGAAACAATGGCAACGGATTTACTCAGCGGCCTTCTTGACGCCAATGATAATGAACAGAATGCACATCTTAAAGCCTGGCTTGACGCGCCATTCAATGTGGTTCCCGAACATCTCCTCCAGCATGCAGAGATGATTTGCAATCACTTCAATGCCGGTGAAAACGGACATTTGTTAATGCACGGTATTGATGATCAACTGGCAGCAATGAATCTTTCCCGCAAGGAACGCTTTAGCCCTATGAAAAAAGGGATCGTTGGTTATGCTGCACCCCGTGACCTGGAGAAAGTAAATTCATTGTTAAAAGTGATTATTTCTTATTACGAGTGTGCATTAATCAAAGCGAAGATGGGTGCTGATTAAACAATTAAATTTTTAAAAACATTATTGTTGATTATTTTCTGTAAAAAAAATGCGGGAGTGATTACTCCCGCATACTTTATCGTCAAAGTTTAACTAACCCTGCTTTAATTGCCAGACGGACACATTTATTGGCCTCCTGCATAATCACATCCTGGGGATATCTGTTCATTTCTCGATACCCATCAGATTTAGCCATGCGGCCTTCCATTCCGGCATTATCCAGAATGGTCTTCCAGGCATCCCGAATTTTCTTTGAGTCCTTTTCACCTACTCCACCGGAGAGTGTGCCAAATAGCTCTTTGGCATTACTGTTGAGATTTTTGTATTCCGCTGCATTTGGATCCAGCAACATCGCCATTTGAGTTGACTGGCGAGTTGCTTCATAACAACGCCCTGCTGTATCAAGTGAAACAGAAGCGGCTATTGAGGTGACAGGCACGATGGCCGCAACACATCCGGCAATTATCTTTTTCATATCATGATTTCCCAATTGTGTGAGAAGGATTATCTGTTCTCACTACTGTCTGTTTGATGGTTTTCGGTAAAATGTCACACACTTATCTGCAAACGCTGCCTGCTGGTATGCCCGAGGCAGTTCATTCTCCAGGGCGATGGTGTTTTCATTAATAGATTCTTCGTCAACGCCATAACGTTGTAGTTCTCCCTCCAAATATTTATATATTTCAGCAGTGACTTTTTTATCCGACTCCATGAGTTGCCTGTTTATACTGTCCATCGCAAGATAACAGGCTACACGGTTATTTACCTGAACAAGCCCGGCATTCGCCTGCGACAGAAAACCTGTGAATAACAGAGCCGCCATTATCGTTCTTTTCATCTTACATCCTTAATTAAGGTGGTTTATTTGGTTCATTGCAGAGCCTAATGCAATGCTAGGACAGGTTATGTCCATGTAGAGAAAATTATTTGAATATTCCTTGCCTGACTCGCTCTCTTATCAGAGGAGCCAACCGCACTTTCCCGGGAGAAAGAACCTCCGTTACTGTTTCCACCCTCAATAAGTCCCGTCGTCCTGTCCGACGGGAAACAGAAAACTGCTGGCAAATATCATTAACCGACAGAGAATTGCCGGTATAGAGCTGGAGCAATATCCACCCCAGTCTTTCAGCGATCTTCTCGCCTCGTGACTGACGCATCATGGGTACCTGTCTAGTTTTGTTTCAACAGTCCATCGGCCAAAATCGCCACTAACACACTGTAATATCGATGTTATTTATGCGGTGTAAAACTGCCGTTGGGGTAATGGAGTCATCGTTATCACCCTGTCACTGAGGAATGCGCCATTTGGGCCTAAACCACGAGGGATCTGAGATCCCCCGTATCTGCACATGTTTATGCGAACAGCCCGGAAAAAGAGATATCATCCCCATGCTGTGATGCACGCCGCATGCAGAAAATTACAAAGCCGTCCGCTTTCTTCCTGTTCATAACGGGTCAACAATTTTCCTCAGTTACCGTTACCCAGTAAACCCCCATTGCCAGGTATTCAATAAAATTACTCTCCCATAAAGACCAGAGCTCATTCATCTCTGTTGTTAGCGAAATATCGCCGATCAGATAATGGAATACGTAATGACCCGACCAGCAAAAATCTATTTCCTTTTCCAGTTCCGGATAGACTCGCCCCATGTAACTAAAGTCTGTGACATAATCGAAATACCACTCGTTATCCTGACGGATGAAACGCATTTCAACCGGATGAAATCCGCCGGATTCTGCACTGTAGTCCGGGTCACGAAAATTAATGACCACTGCCCTGACCGATGTTTGCTGAGATTGTTCTGCCAGAAGCGCAGTGATGTGCTGCTGAAATAATTTGGTAACAGGCAGAGTTAATCCTGCCTGTTTTAAGGCATACTGGGTTTGCATAATGAATGTTCCTGAAGAAGATGAATAGTGGTGAGTAGCCGTTTCTGGTTGTATGAACGTACTGGTAAAGAATTAACCCTCTGCGTTCTTTTCTCTATCCCCAACTTTGCTGAGTGTTTTCAGGCGCACACGCCAGTCGGCGTATAAAACATGCGTAAATAACTTCTCCGGATGCGCCTCCAGCAGACATATATCTGGCGAGCGCAGAACAGCAGCCAGAAAACCAGAATTATTGGCACTAGCCCCTTTAAATAAGGGTCTGAATACGCCGGATGTGAAACCCGTTATCGGTTGTACTTCGAGTACACTTTCAATTTTAGAAAGTGAAATCCAGTCCTTAGAGAACAATCCTCCGCTGCCATTTGCCAGTAGGCGCAGATAAAGCTCATTATCTGTTTCAGACATTGCCAGTTGCCATGTCAGCATACCACTGGCCTTAGGACTGATTTTTTCCGCCTGCCCTAATTCAATGAGCAGCTTATAACTCTCTTCAGGTAATGTTTTCTCATCTTTAGTGATACCATTCTCAACATCGCTTAAATCATTATTTAACTCCAGATCATCGTTTTCATTATTATTTTTTCCTGACTTTAATTTTCTCATTTCCTTCTCCTCATTTTAATCTGATTTACAGACGGAATTCCGCCATAGACATTAATGTATCAATACCGCCCAGAGGACAATTGGGATGAAACAACAGATAAATACCATTCCCGTTATCTTCTGTAATTGATAGCATCAAGTAATACTCTTCTGTCAGACGGACCACGAACTCGGGGTTTGCAATTAAATGATGGATTACATCCAATACGTGTCGCTTAATATCTTCAGGAACATCATCAGGTTCAATGTACATTAATGTTACTCCGACCTCTCCCCAGAAATTCATTGCAGAAGATTCATCATCAAATGGGAGTATCAGCTCTTTTCTCAGGACAGTCATAACTGAATCGGGAAGAAGGAGCGACGGCAGGTCTTGCCAGTTCGAGACAAATTTCATTGAACAACCCTCATAAATAAAAACCCCGATACGTTTTAAGTATCGGGGTTATGTAGACAGGAAAAGAATCTTGAATTGCCTTTAGTGGTCATCTATATACGCTCATAATATCCACACGATTTACAGACCAGCACTGGCGCATTATTTCTCTCTCGCTGCTCCATAAATCCAAAGAGGCGTTTTATTGCCCTGATGATGTCTTTGAGCAATTCTGCCATTTGATCCGGGCTGATATAACCAGCAGGCGTTGTCAGGAACCGATCATCACGAGTCAACTCAGCTATCTTTCCGGCTGTTTCCGTCACTGTGTTTCGGCTATCGCACTTAGGACATTTTAACGGCATAATCATTCTCCACGTTTAAGGGGTGCTAAAATCATCATTGTTACCAACAGTAACGGTGTTCAAAAGAAGATCTGTTACGCCCTGTCCGGTCTGACGCATACGCTCTGGTGTCAATTTCGCGTAGCGCTCCGTGCTTTGAATGCTGGCATGCGCCAGCTGGGCTTTAACGTCATACAGACTGTACTGACCACTGGAGACAAGTAATGATGCGACGGAATGTCGCGTGGTGTGAAAACAGACCTCACTCTTATCTATACCGCATTCGGCCAGTATTTTTTCATACGCCCACCGGGGTTCTGATATCGGCTTTCCATTATCTTTTACGGCAAACAGATAGGGGTTACTGCCAACCCTTGGGATCGAATCAATAATCGATAATGCGACATCACTGAGATACACAGTCCTGCTGCGACCATTCTTAGTATAAGGAATGAACAAGGACCTGTTATCACGATCAATATGTTTGTGCATGACATTAAGCATTTCTGATTTGCGCGTGCCAGTTAGCAGCAACATGGCGATCAGCCCTCCGGCAGCTTTATTGCGGTATCGAGATGCAGCATCGAGGATCCTCCTAATCTCATCAGCATCAAAAAAGCGCGTCCGCTGATTATTCTCCTTCAGCAAAGGGATCTTATCGGCTTCATTCTTCTCCAGGACATCCTGTCGTAGCGCATAACGCCCCATCGTTTTCAGAATAGCCAGTGCCCTGTTACAGGTAGACGGGGCATATTGCTGGCCGTGAATACGACCCTCAAGCATGTCGAAAAGCACCTGCTGGATCTCCCGGGCCCGAAGGTCACAGTAACGAATCTTCCCCAGACGGGATTCAATGTATTGCGTGAAACGCTGCACATCCTTATCCCAGGACTTTTTATGGCGCTTGATGAACGGAACATAGGTCTGGTGGAAAAACTCACTAAGTGTGGGCATCGCACGGTAGTTATCGCGCTCCGCTTTCGGGTCATTACCCAGTGCAATTGACTCTTTGTGACGACGCGCTATCTGACGGGCTGTCCCCACATCAATTTCAGGGAATCTACCAATACTGATACTTTTTTTGGTACCGTAGAATGTGTAACGCAAGAGAAAACGTTTGTTACCCGTTCGGCCTGAGAGACATTTAAGGCCGATAACTTCGGTATCAGACACCTCAAGCTCTGTAGAGCGGGTATCTGTGTTTGCCGGAAGGGCTTTGATGGATGAATTGGTGAATCGGAAGGATTTCTGCATGATTATCCTCATGTATCTTACTGATATCATGAAAATAATATATATCTGAAGGTGTATTTATTACGCGGCGGGATTGGAGAATGGAAAAGCTATTAGACGCGTACAAACGGATATTACAGGAGGTTGACGCCCGGTCATTTAACCTGAGTGAGGATAAATACTCAGGCGTCTTTTTACCTGTACCCTTTGAAGAATACTGGCATTCACCGGTAAAAATCATGCTCGTTGGACGTGAAACCGCTGGCTGGAATACGCTGAATGGTAAGAATACGATGTCGCGGGTGCTGGGACTCATACCTGACGTCACCATCGGGCAAGTGGTTGAAGAGGCTGTAGCTCGTTACAGGAATCATCTTCCGGTACAAAATGAAGGCACCCCCAACCTCAAATCACGTAGCCGCTTCACGCAATATCATTTCCGACTGGCCCGGGAGCTTAATATCCCTCCACAGGCTATCGTGTATGCCAATCTACTGGCGTGGGATTACGACGGACTGACCCCTCTCAATCGCCCTCAAAATGAAGTGCAGGAAGTCATATTAGCCTCGCTGAAACTTCTGGCGGTACAAATTAAACACCTTGAGCCTGATTTCGTCATCTTTGCATCCGGAGCACGGAGAACAGACTACATCATAAAACAGGTGCTTGCTGAGCTAGGCGGCTATGAGACTTCTTCAGTCATTTCGGGGAAGCTATGGGAGTTCAAAACAGGTAATACAATCTGTTTCAGAATTGCCCATCCAAGGGCTATGCGCGGGCACCAGAAGCACAGAGAAGAGGTGATTGCACGAATTAAGCAACTTTGTACTAAGGGCGGCTAGAGCATTACAACTTGCTCAGCAGGCCACCCTTCCCGGAAGAGTACCGGAAAACAGGCAAAGCGGCCTGGTTCTCTATGCTGGAGGCGATACGTTCGATTCGGCATTGCCAGGCTGTAGATTGCAGCTCATTGCACCCCGTGAGCACAGGATATGCACAGGGCGTGAATTGCATGCACAAAAAAACCACCCGAAGGTGGTTTCACGACACTGCTTATTGCTTTGATTATTCTGATGTTTCCCATGGTACCCGGAGCGGGACTTGAACCCGCACAGCGCGAACGCCGAGGGATTTTAAATCCCTTGTGTCTACCGA